>RCNI01000255.1_pt1 | contig 34967 bp, 23 predicted proteins | sample 2041151 | NCBI WGS metagenome assembly RCNI01 (sample SAMN09708214, study PRJNA481090) | feces metagenome | isolation source: feces | place: Antarctica: Albino Rookery
ATGACGACCAATACGGCAATTGACTATTCGCGCACCGAAAGATGCTCTTATATTGAAAGTCTGGATGGCCAATACGGATTCATGTTGGAAGCAGTGTCTTCTGACGACAACAATTTGAAAGCCAACACAAAAGTACAGATACTTCTGAAAGGCACCAGCATTGAAAACCAGCTCAATCCGAGCCGCTATGTCATAAAAGGAATCACTTCACCTATGATTATCCAATCTGAAAAGATCTCCGAGTCAATCATTCCAGTCAAGGCCAAACATATGAATGAACTGGAGGAGAAAGACCTCTATACACTCGTAACTCTCAAAGACTGTGAATTCCCCATCAGAAAAGGAAGTCTGACACCTATCAATGAAGGCTATGCAAACTCAGCGATGACCAACAGAATCAACATGTTCCCCACCTTGATCAGAGATATCAACGGAAACAGCATGTATCTCCTGACGAATACCACTTGCAAATACCGTAGAGATGGCAGCAGAATCGGCTATGGAAAAGGAGATGTGACAGGTGTCATCGTACATGAGAAGTACAGACGTTTCATTGATGGAGACAGTGCCGAAGAGTCAGAGTGCGGTACAATCGGAAAATATCAGATCAGACATCAGAAAAAGGCAGACCTCGCATTTGCCAATGACTTCAAAGACAGTTTCTCCGGCCTCATCACAGAATATCGCTTTCTTCAGAAAAAGGCCGCCGGAACTTGGGGACCGACCTACGGAGACAACGGTTCATTCAGACATACCTATGTTGATGAAGAAAATCCCAATACCATGATGACAACGGGCAATACTGATTTCTGTTATCTCGGTCCAATCGGCAACAACGAGAGAGGACCATTCGGACTCAACAAGGGGAACATCAATGGTTTTGGAATTATTTTGGAAGATGGAACCAACTGGGGGCTGGACTTCACAAATGTGAACAATGATGGAAAAGGAAATAGCAACTCCAACAACAACTTGGCATTCACCAATGGAAACTGGTGGAATGAATCTCTGGATCGTCCTTATGCTTGGATTGTCAATTTTTCTACAAAGGGTTACCATACCGACCATCTGTCCATGCAGATCGCTGTCATGAACTACTCCAGAAGAGTTCCAAGCAACTGGGTGATAGAATGGTCCACAGACGGCAATATGGCTCCAGAGGCAGACGACGCCTGGGAAAAGATTGCAGAATACTATGTTCCTGATGTAGTGAACTGGAATCCGACCCAGCAATGGCAGAGCGCAGGTTACAAACCTATGGATTTTGAACTTCCTCTGGAAATGCTGGGACACGAAAATGTCTATATCCGAATCATGCCTAAGAACAAGATCTGTTCTAGTGACACAGGACTGGGTGACGGGCAGATGCGTACCGACGGAAATGCATGGAACGCTATCAGTTACTTCGCTATCCGATACAACAAATAACAGCTGGACATCAGTCGCCACCCATTCCAAAAAAGAGCGAAGCACGTTGCAGAAAAAACAAACCGAACCCCGAAAGTTCTTCGTCTAACTTTCGGGGTTCAATTCATTCCTCCCCTTTTCCATTTTTCTGCATCTACGAGAAGTTGAACAGCTCGGAAGGGACACGGCTGGTCTTGAACAGTTCCTGGAACTCTTTGACGAGTTCCGGATGTTCTGCGGCGACGTCATAGGTTTCTCCCGGGTCTTCAGCGAGGTTGTACAGCTGGATGTCTCCCTGGGAGGATACGCCGTAGATGATGGCTTTCCAGTCGCCTTTGCGGATGGCCATCCGGCCTCCTTCTTCATGGAATTCCCAATAGAGGTATTCGTGTTCTTTCTGGATTCCCTTTCCAGTCAGTGTCGGCAGGAAGGAGACTCCCTGCACGGTGCTGTCCAGTTGTTTTCCCAGCACGTCAGCGACGGTAGGATAGATGTCCCAGAAAGCGGTGATGTGGTCTGTCCGGGTGCCCGGTTCCACCTTTCCCGGCCATCTGACGATGAATGGGACACGGATTCCTCCTTCGTACAAGTCTCTCTTGTATCCTCTGAACGGGCCGTTGGAATTGAAGAAATCCGGATCGGCGCCGCCCTCACGATGTGGTCCGTTGTCTGAAGTGAAGATGAGAATGGTGTTGTCGGCAATCCCCTTTTCTTCCAATTTGTCCATGATTTCTCCGACCTGGCGGTCCAGAACGTTGATCATGGCAGCGAAAGCGGCATGAGGGGTCTCCTGGGAGCCGTATCCTCCAATCTTGTAATACGGGCCGTCATCTTCTCCAAGATACGGTGTTTCTTCCTGGAATTGAGGCTGTCCCCTGAACGGGGCAATCTCTTCTTCCGGCAGACGGAGTTCGGCATGTGGAATGGCAGTCGTGTACCACAGGAAGAACGGCTGGTCAGCATTGTTATCTATAAACTCCAGGGCCTTGTCATGGATGAGGTAAGGGGCATAGTCCCCTTCTCCGTGGTCCTGATTGCCTTCCAGTTCGATCCGTTCTGCATTGTGCCACAGATGTCTTGGATAGTAGTTGTGCGCCATCCGCTGGCAATTGTATCCAAAGAATTCGTCCACTCCCTGCATTTCAGGGGCTCCTTCTGTTGCTGGAGCGCCGAGTCCCCATTTTCCGAAGCAGCCGGTCGCATAGCCGTTTTCCTTCAGGAATTTGAAAATGTGGCTGGTATTGCCCGGAATCGGATACTGTCCTTCCGGCTGGCATTCCTTATTGCCTCGGATCGGGGTATGTCCGGTGTCCTGTCCGGTAATGAATACGGAACGGGAAGGGGCACTGACTGCACAACCGGCATAGCTCCGGGTAAACAGTTTGCCCTGATGTGCGAGATGATCGATGTTGGGGGTCGTGAACTTTTCCTGGCCATAGCAGCTCAGGTCGCCATAGCCCAAGTCATCTGCCAGAATGAAGATGACATTTGGTTTCTCCACTGTTTTCTGCGGAGAGCAGGCTACTACCGGCAACGTGGCCAGGCCAGCATAAATGATTTTTTTCATATCGTTTTGTTTGAATGTTTTTCTTTTCTTCGGACATCAGCATTTGCCGGATGGCGGTCTCCTGCTGACGGCTTCCTCCGACAAAGGTAGCGACATTTTCCGAAGGGAGCGGTCAGGAGACATCAGCATTTGCCGGATGGCCTGGAATCTGTACCGGCGCCAAAACGAAAAAAACTGAACGATGGCAACATTATTGACAAATTATAAGTATAATTACCTTATCAGAAAAAATGTCATGAAAAAAATACTGCAAACTTTCGCCCTGATATGGTTATGTCTGCAAGCCGACGCACAAAATCATGGATATTTGACAGAACAATTGAAAAGTTACATTCAAGACTTTGATGCAGAAATCGGCATTGCTGTCTGCTTTGCTGGCAAGACTTTCATTTCCATCAATAATGAAGTGCACTACCCTCTCATGAGTGTGATGAAATTCCATCAAGCTGTCGCGGCACTACACACCTTGGAAGATAGGGGTATTTCACTGGAGACTCTACTGAAAATCAAGCCGGAAGACCTCCGGAAAGAAACCTGGAGTCCTTTACGCGACCAATATGGGAGGAAGCATCTTCAACTCTCCATCAGAGAGTTGCTGGAATATACCCTCCTGCTCAGCGACAACAACGCTTGTGACCTGCTCTACGACCGGGTACTCTCCCCTGTTGCAACAGAACGCTATCTCCAGACAACCGGAATCTCTGACTTTCAGATTCATGTCAATGAGGCAATGATGAATGCCCGCCCGGAACGCTGCTATGAGAACTGGTCCAGTCCTTCAGATGCCGTCCGGCTGCTGGAGAAAGTTCTGCAAGGCGACCTGCTTTCGCACGGCCACCGTACCTTTCTGCTGGAGACCATGATGGCTTGCCAAACAGGAGAAAAACGACTGCCTGCCTTTCCACACGATTCCACTGTACGCATCGGACACAAGACCGGCACCGGAAGTCTCAACTCCAAGGGAGAAATCATCGGCATCAACGATCTGGGATTTGTCCTCCTTCCAGACGGCCGGCACTATACCATCGCTGTCTTCATCAAAGACTCGAAAGAAACAATGGAGGCCAATGAACAAATCATCGGAGTCCTCTCCACAATGGTATTCAATTTCTTCAACCAATAGCAGGCGGCCATGTTGCTTGATCATGACCACGCTGCTCCATTCAATATCAATCCGCCTCCCCGCATCTCCCATCGGCAACAATCAAATTACCCCCTATCATTGCTGATTCCCATGAAAGCACGCGGATTTTCATTAAGAAAAATCAACAAGCTACTTGTCACTTTCGATTTGTCACGTATAAATGGGACACTATCCTGCTATTCTTGCCAGATCAACGATGCCAAAGAACGCTTCGGAATCGTATAGGACACAGAAAAACAGTCATTGGAAAAAACAATGGCACGGTCTTCCTCTCCTTCGTTCAACACAATAGCAGACACAGTACCGTCTTGATTGAGATACATCAGATACAACAGGTCAGAATACTGCTCATACCCCTCAGCACGTATTCTTCTGGCACCAGGACGAATTACTTTTGAAGCATGTGCCATGTTGTACCACTGACTATTCGGTGTCACTTTCCGATAATCTTCTGATGATATTGTCACACCACCATAACAGGAGGTACAGGCACCAGGATGTCTACTATGTGGTCCCATCTTGTCATCCAGCATATAATTCCAATATGTCACACCACGTCCGCCACGAGAAAGAGTTCCAAAGAAAATCGAATGCATATTGCCTAGCAATACATTCTCAAAATTTCCTCCGACCTGTCCGTTCTTGTCATAATTCCATGTACCGATAGACGACTCGGTAAAATAAATCTCCTTCTCCGGAAATGTTTGAACAATATTATCCAGTTCGCTGACTGATCCGCCGTAATCATGCCATGCTGACCCGGCAGCCCACCTGGATGCATCCGGATCATTGAAAATATGTATAGGATAACCATACTGATCGTCATGATTGTCATAATTGTAGTTATGATCAAAAAGAAGCAGTTTGACTTTTCCCAATCCATTCTTCTTCATGGCGGGTCCCAAGACCTTTATGAAATCTCTCTGATCTTTCCATGGCATATACATGGAGATGGAATTGCCATGGTTCAGCGGTTCATTCTGCATCGTCATCGCATAAATATCAAATCCTTCCTTTTCCATGGCAAGAACCCACTTTACCAGATATTCTGCATATGCTTCATAGTACGAAGGTCTCAACCGACCATCTCTCCAAAAAGGATAAGGTACCTCTCGAAAAGTGTCACTCACATACCCTTTCATCCATCTGGGTGCAGACCACGGCGAAGCAATGATTTTCACATCAGGATTAATTTCATAGATTTCCCTGAGAACCGGAAAAAGATACTGCCTATCTTCTTTTGCCACCTTGAAATTATCGGCTCCTTTCCGGTCGCACCAAGAATATTCCTCTTTCAGACAGAAATCGGATGCTCCAACGGCAACCCTGATGAGGCTTGATCCCACTCCTTCAGTGGGTGAAAAAGTTCTTGCCAGTTCAGCATGCCTGTCCTCAGGACTCATCTGCAACAAATTGTAACCGGTTGCTGTAGTTATCGCGAATCCAAATCCATCCACCTCTCCAAGAATCTCTTTCTTGTCATAGACAATTTTTTCCGATGATGACACATCTGGCTTTCCATACTCCAGCATCTGTTTTTCAAATAAGACATCTCCGTTGCCACAAGTAAGATAAGCCGTAACATGATGATGTTCAGGTCCATCCTCCAACATCAGATCTGGGTCTGTTCCTGAATGGGCCGTTCCCGGGCATGAAAACACTTTGCATTGCAAGTTTTCATTGATGTTTTTATTGGCAGCTGTCGAACATCCTCCCAAGACACACGCAGAGAGCCAAGTCAGGAGGGGGAAAAAATGCAGTCTTCTTTGTGAAAGATAAATCATTTCTGCTCTTTTTGGAATATAAATATAAAATTATAATTTTCTGCAATCAAAAGTATAGGTGAATTTTCCATTTTTGACATTCTTGTCTTTGAACGTAAAAGTCATCACATAAGTAGCTCCTTCGACAAGCGGAGTATTGCGATCCACCACAATATTGCCACCGTTCTCAGCATCTTGATGGAATCCCAATATCTGCGCATCCTTAGTGAATTCAATGTCATTATCCTGTTCTACTCCCCAGCCAGCTTGACCAAACAATTTGAACGACATTCCTTTGTCTGAATCTTTTCTACCAGGCTCGATACTCAATCTTCCTCCGATTTCTCTGGATAATGCGGCAACAGCCTTTCCTGTAAATTGGAACTTGTCAGGTTCCACTTCAGCCAATGTCAGCAGCTGGCCGTTATCCCATGACAGCGGATTGGCCACTGATGGATGACCAATTCCCCAGCCCATGATAGTCACAGCTCCTTCATTTTGGAATGTGGCGGACATTCCAGAAGGTGTCACTCTTCGGATAGTGACAAATTTGTACTGATTGTTGAATTCCACTGAATACCATCCTTTCACTGCATTGAACAGAAGTTGTCCTCCTTCTATTCTGACATGATCCGGATCAACATACCAATCTGCCATATCAGGTATTCCGGAAATTTTGAGAACTTGTCCTTTTTCCAGTTCCATTGCATTGATTTTGAACAAATTGTTTCCAAGCACCATTGCTTCTGTCCCATTGACAGAAATATTCAGAATGTCCAAATCTGGAGCATCCACTTCTTCAACTTTCAGTCTGGCGGCATGCGCTCCGCCAGTCAAATCCAGCAAAAACTTATATCCCTTTCCAGGAACCGGCTTCCTGCCATCAGGGTCAATGACAATATATCCGTACCCTCTATCTTGCGGATCAGGAGAATAGGTAAAAATTCCCAATCCATCCATTTCAATAAAATCTTCTGGCTTGAAATAAGAACCATCCTCCCAATAATACTTATGACAAATACAAATTTTCATTTCAGGGCCAATCTGGGTAACGGCATTCAGAGTAAGCTGATAGATTTTTGGAGCGATTTGAGCAAATGCATAAGCTCCTGCCTCATTGATTCCCCATGAAGGGCTGACATTCTTTTTGGGCTTTCCTATATCTTCGCCACGCATCCATACACTTCCCTCACAATTCTCTCCAATATCCAGATAGTTATGCTGTTCCGTCGCATCCACTGGAGAAAATTTAATGCACTCCTTGTAGGCAGTCAACCAATAATAACCTTCTTTGGCAAGAAATATCTTGTTCCCCATCTCGTCAACATGAATAAAGTCTCTATCGACGTACCAATTGGCTGATTCTGCGGGCAAATCAGGAAAATCCAGTGCCATTCCTTGCTTAATATATTCAGTCACGCCCTGTCCGACCGTAAGATGGCTTTCCATTCGCTCCACATCTATAGTTCTTCCCGCTTTGAATGACAATAAATTCGCACTGATGATGGAAGAAATTCCAGGTATGGTGCAAACCAACGGAACCGGCATTTCAGAATCAGCTTCAAGTTCTTCTCCATTCCATCCCAACACGAGTTCTTTACCATCCTTTACCGGAATATGGAAAAAGCCACTGGCATCTTCTGGGAACTTCTGCTTTGACACATAGGAGAATTCTTCCACTTCAGGAAGTTCGAAGACCTCTCCTGTCAAAGTGTGCAACATAATTTTTTCCGGTTCCGGTCTCTTCAATTGTACTTTCCGCACCTCTTTTTCCGTTGCATCCAATACGTCACGAATGGAAATCAAAAGATCTGCCTTCCCGTCTGGAATTTCCTTTACAAAAGGAATATTTAACTTGCCGTTAATTTCTGCGTTTCTTTTCACTTCCATGTCCAGTGAAGCGACCTCGATGTCGTCCATCTTTAATTTCACTTCAAGTAATTTAAGCGCATAGCCTTCTTCACTTACCTTGACCGTAAAATCCAAGTTTTCACCCATCTGGACAACTTCTGGAACTGATATTATTTCCAGCTGCGGTCCCATATGCTGTATCTCCAACGGCTCCTCCGTCTGACAGGCGACGACACCTGTCATGCTCAATCCCAGTAACAGAGCTTTTAATGACTGTTTGATTTTCATGATTTGATTTTTAGTGTCAATTAATTTATTTTAAATCCAGTATGGTCAAAACTCCAGCATGATCGGAAGGCCATACATCATCGATTTCATAGGTTGTACGAATGATTTTGGACGAAATGTTTCTGACATTTCGACCTTTATAATAGATAAAATCAATTCTATTCGATTGCAATTGTCCATAGATTACGGCAAAAGTACCTTCATGGTGAAGAACCTCATCTGGATAGCTCTGCCGGAAACTGTCGGTAAAGCCCAATTCCTCGATCATATATTTAGAAATCGGCAATTCGACAGGACCATAACCGCCATGATATTCTGCAGCCCCAGCTGTCCAGTCAAGATGACTTCCGGAATTGAAATCTCCAGCCATAATCATTACCATTCCACTATCTGACGAAGCTATCGGCATCATATCATCTGTCCATATACGTTTCAGGTCGACTAATCCCCGACTGGCATCTTCACGAATAAAATCATCTGGATTCATTCCCTTGTCGTGATAATTTCCAGTGTATTCCGGATTGCAAGCGGCATTGATCCATAGTGAATTAACCAGGATTTTCCGACCTGACGGATGGGCCAACACGACTGGATTGGAGTTAAATCTATATGCGGAATGCACATTTTGCAAGACAGGATACTTTGAAAGCACTGTCAAATTGTCACCCCAACCAGGTGTCACCAGTTCCATTCCCAATTCTTTGCCAATCCGCTCTTGAGCGCCATAACTTTCCTGAAGAGTAATGATATCCGACTCTGTCGCCTTCATCAGATTGATGACTTCGGCAATCCCATCTTTTCCCAAATGCACACCTCCATGCCAAATATTCCATTGAAGCAGACGGAGATTTCCGGAATCATCTGCATAAACCTTCTTGCTATAAGTAGCCGTTCCTTTTTCAGGGAAATAACGCTGCCCTCCCAGGACAAACGATGGAATATTCACCCCTATCTGATTCCCCGGAACAGCATCAGAAGCGATATCCGCTGTAATGAGGATATAGTGGACACCAGGCCCCAGATAAAGCGGTTTCTTCAATTTAAAGCGAATTTTCTTCTGAGGAGTACATCCCTCCTTGAACAATTCCATTCTCTTCCGAGCATCTGGAGTAGGGCCATCTAAATATACATGAAGAGATTCCATATCTTCCAGCCGATCTGTTTCTGACAAATCCAATACAAGCTGGCTCAGTTCCAGCTTCTCTGATTTTCCGCTTAAAGCAATCCTGATTTTAAGTAGCTGTTCATCTCTTTTTCCCTGTCTCACATCCCATTCATTGCATAGTGTCACAGCATAAAACAACTTTGTCTTATCTGTATGTTCAGCAAAATGAGGATTGCATGCCGGAACAGTGCAGGCAAGTGGAGTATCGATATTTTCATAAAATGCTTTCCATCTGGAAGGATTCGACCAAGTATAGGCTGCATTTGCATTGTAACAAGCCCTCCCATTGCGAAGATGATAAGAAGAAACGCCTTTTCCAACCCAATTGACCGCCATTTTTCCCATACTCTCATCCAACGGATAGTATGCAATCAGATCTTTGAAATATCGATGCTCCGGCAACAACGGGCGAGCCATCCATTTTCGCAATTCTTTTTCATCAACGGCATTTTTCCAAATCCTGATTTCGTCAATCATTCCGCCAAACACGCTTTCCGGTTCGTATTGAATACCGATTGCACCAGGAATGATCGCATTCACACTGCCGTTCTCCGCCACAATGAAACCATCTATATACAGACGTGTCCGGTTACCGTCACATGTTACAGCAACATGATGCCAATGATCATCCAAACGCTGAGCTGCGCGCAGGCCACTGCCACGATTGACCAAATGACCATCTTCAAGAACCAACGGGAAATAATCCGCCGATTCAATCTCCGAATATTCCCCTCCTCCAAAAATCACTTCCAATTTCTTCCAATGGAGATCATCCCCTTTAATCCATGCTTCAAGTGTCCAAGGCGCCTCAACAATGCCTATACCGGTACGGACATCATTGTCCGTACCGTCCAACTTCAAGGCCAGATTCCGATGTTGTCCCCAACTTCCATGGCATAGACAGCACAGCAGAATAAAAAAAACAAATCGATTTTTCCACATAACTATATGTGTCTTAGGACTTCTTTGACAACATACGTCCTTTTCTCCATCTTGTTGAAATAAGAATAGAACAAATGAAATTCTTTTTTACTGCTGTCATAGAAAGATTTTCTTCCCGTTCTCTTCACTTCCATTTCCGGGGATGTTCCTTCCAAGACCAATGAATTGTCCTCCTTTATGGTAATCAGAATACTATGATTACGAATAAATTCCGGGTCTCTTTTATCTGCATATCCATGAATAGTGGTACGAATCTGATTATAGGCAGTCGGCATTGCCAATTTTGTCACGGAAAACATCTTTGTACTTCCTTCAGGCTCCTGCAATTCTGAAGATTCTCCAGTAGATGAGTACAAGGTATATTCAGATTGCGAAGCATAGTCATTTTCCAACATCACCTGACAAAGCACATTGCCTCGTTCTGGATTAAATCCATATTTAGATACCGTATCGATCTTCAGAGGAATAAAATAAATCGAATCTGGGGAAAGTCCACAGGGATGAATTTGAATTTCCATTGTCCCTACTGTTTCTCCTGCCTTGATGACCGCAATGTTCTTTTCAATCTCATAATGCTTTTTATCTAAAGCTTTGGCGTATTTTTCCTCATGGAATCCAAAATTGAGGATATTGTATTTTGAAATCGAGTTGTCGTCATATCCGAAAGTCACCTCAATATCTTCATCGTCCGTTGTTGTACCGGAAAGTCCGACCGGGAGATAGGCAAGAGATTTATCTTCCTGGTTCATTTTCAAAGATACCTGAAAAACATTGTCCGTATTCCCCATGGTATAGACTAACTTCTTGTATTGCTCTTCTTTAAGGTAGTCTTTGCTGCAACATGATAGCAGAAGGCAAACTCCAGTCAAAGAAACAAATGTTCTAATTATATGATTATTCATGATTCCCATAATTGTTTTGTTTTTCTTGAATGATTAATAGCCAGGATTCTGCTTCAACAAACCTCCGTGTTTTCTCACTTCGTCTCTGCCAATAGGCAAGAACACCAATTTCTTGTCCTTGCAACGATATCTGGCAAATGGATGATTCACGACTGTTCTGGTAAAGTAGCCCTCATTTTCAAGTGCATCCGTATTCATTCCCATTACAGGCTCTCTCATTTCATCTTCCAAAGTTCCCCATCGGCGGATATTATAGTAATATCTGTTTTCATGGAAAAATTCAATCATCCATTCTCTTTCAATGACTTTCTGCATTTCTCCAGCAGAAGCCAATTCAGACTCACCGACTCCTGGAAGACCACTACGGTAACGTATCATATTGAAATATTTTTGGATTTCCGGCAAATTCCGAGAATAGGTTTTCCCTTCTATCTCATGACTCCCCTGTATATTATTGAGTGCTTCTGCATAGGAAATCAGTATTTCCGCATAGCGGATAATGGGAAAGGCCTTGGAAAGGACCATTTGATCGTTGCCGGCCCAAGCATCATCGTCATGTATGTATTTCTTGCTGACATAGCCTGTAATCGGATAGTTTCTCAAATCTCCATCTGTCTGTGTCTTGCCTGCATTGCCATCCACGGAATATTTTACAATCCAGTTCTTTCTCCGGTCTTCTGAAGTTGAATTGCAAGGCCAGAAGCAACCATGGAAACCGATATTGGCATAAAATCTCCATTCGCGGTTATTGTACATATTGAACAAGTGACCTTTCTGGACATATCCCCATCTGTTCTTATCCTTGTCTGTAAACCCACTTTCATCATAAGGATATTTTTCACTAGGCTGACTGATATCCCTGCCATCTTCCATATAGAAAGCATCAATGAACTTTTGTGGAATTGACATTTCATTCCATCCTCCCATCGTCTCTACAGGGAATGAGTGCCTAGTCAGACGTCTCACCTGTTCGGAATATCTGCCCCATATGAATTCCGGATTCCTGTACGGCACAGCCTCTCCAGAAAACATGTCTTTATAGGAACGATATGGATTGATATCCCCTGCCCCATTCGGGAAAGAAGCTCCTGGCACATTATCTGGCAATTTTTCAGTACTTTCCCCACGAGGAACAGTAAACAACTGGTAAATTCCCATATCAATCACACGCTTCGCAGCATATGCGGCCACTGCCCACTTCCTGTCATCGTACGTTTGTGAGACATAATCGGCACCATCAGAATCCCTTTTCCATTGAGAAAAATATCTTTTAGCAGACAGTCCGCCATTGAAACTGGGACTAGCCTGCATCAGTCGAATTCTTGCGACCAACGCCAAAGCTGCTCCTTGAGTAGGCCTGCCGAACTGCGACAGCGGAACGGTTGTCGGCATATATTTTGCCGCTTTTTCGAATTCCTCACAAATATAGTCGGCTGACTCGTCAAACGTTGCCCTTTCTCTAGCGTAATACTCAGGTTCCCGATTGGTTTCCATCAAGTCATCTCCGACAAGGACAACCGGACCAAAATCCACAAGCAGCTGATAATAAGCATAAGCCCTCATGAAATACGTATATCCCAACACTTCCTTACGGTCCAAAGCAGTCAAATCTTTACACTGATCAATATTGTCAAGTATCGTATTGCATCTACGGATTACCTTATACATTTGTGTCCATACAGAACCGAAAGACATCAGATTGTCTGGAGTAATATTTCCCAAATAAAACTGGACTCCCGGGTAGGTCGTAACATCCCACTGTGAAAAAACCTCACCGGACGCACAGAGACCAGGCGTACTGTTGTACGCCCATATCCCACCTTCATCCTCAAACATTGTCGGAATATTCCACAAATACCGGTTCAGATTAATTTTATTGATAAAAACAGAATCTTTGCTGAAAGTATCTACAAAATATCTGTCCACATTCAAATAATTGCATGATGTAACAGACGTCATCACAACTGCAATTACCACAGTTCTCAATATTTCAATAATTCTCATATTCGGAATTTTTAATGCTTAGAAATTCAAATAAATCTGGAATGCGAATCTTCTTGGTATTGGGTAGGCACGTCCATTGGAATATGCCTGCTCCGGATCAAAAATCTTGATTTTGTCCCAGACAGCCAGATTATAGCCGACAAGTTGGAAATCACATTCTTTAATTCCTGCCTTCTGCAATAATTTCCCTTTCCATTTATAGGTCAGACTGACTTCTTGAAGGCGTAGAAAACGGGCGTCATCTCGCCAGAATGTAGAAATTTGGGTATTATTCTCATTATGTCCATAACTCAAACGCGGGAATTTGGCATCTGGATTTTCCGTAGCAGGGTCTCCAGAGAAATCAGCCGGAATCCAGCGGTTTCTGCGATCTGCCACAATTGCCAGGACATTACCTGTCTTGCCTCCTTCAAAAGGCATATATCCCATATCATAGCCTTTTCCGACATGATAGATATCTGTCTTTCCTCGTCCTTGGAACATCAAGTCCAAAGTCCAATTCTTATACCCGAACTCTGCTCCAAAACCATACATGAATCTAGGGAAATTGGAATAAGACAGCGGTACCATATCTTCTTCATCAATTTTGGCATCACCATTGACATCCTTGTATTTGATGTCGCCAGGACGAAGCGTTCCAAACTGTTTTGGACTACGGTCAATCTCATCCTGATCTTTGAACAGTCCCATGGCTATATAACCTCTCTGAATCTGGTATGGATAACCTGCATAAGCCTGATACTCATATTTCGGATATGGCTGTTCCCAGTTTTTAATCATGTTTTCAGAAAATGTATAATTTCCCCTGAGCACCATATGGAAATCTTTTCCAAAACGGTTGCTATATTCAAAATTACCATCGGATCCGTAGCTCCTCATACTTCCCACATTTCCGAATGGTCTGGAAATATTGCCTGCAATATCCGGAATCTGCGTTCTCTGTTGGAAGATATTATCCCGGACATCATTGAAATAGTCCATTGTGAATGACAACCGGTTGTCAAGAAATTTCAATTCCAGTCCGATATCCAGTTTCTTCGCTTTTTCCCAAACCAGATTGTCTGCACCAATGACAACTTCTTGAATACCCCCTGCTGTAGAGCCCCAACCCGCATTTGCATGAGAATCCATGATACTAAGGTACGGGAAACGAGTGCTGGAAATCCTATCATTGCCAGCCGTACCATACGAAGCCCTTACTTTTCCAAATGAAAACCATTTCATGTGTTCCTTGAACAAGTCGTAGTTCGTAAATACCCATCCAAGAGCGACAGACGGAAAGAAACCGAACTGCTGGCCAGGTTTGAAGTTTTCAGAACCGGTATAGCCGAAGTTCAAATCGATCATGTAAGTGTATTTATATCCATACGTCAAACGGCCAGACAATCCTTGGTAACGTTTTGGAATGGCATCCATACTAGTGCTCGAATTGTTCCATTTCTCATCACTCATATAGTAATACAACAAACCGCCGACCTGATGATCTTGAGAAAAAGTCCTATTGTAATTGAGTTTGGCTTCCAAATGAAATTTTCTCCAGAAATATGTTGAGTTGCTATATTGGACAGCAGAAGAATTGACCTTTTTGATCAGTTTCAAAGAGCCGTCCGCATTTCTGCCGACTGCTGAATACAAATCAGGCATCACATATCGGGTTTCGGTAAAATTAGTCTGTGTGTTCATGGCTCCTTGCACCGAAAGAGTCAAACCATCTGTTATCATAGACAAATCCTGATCAACCGCCAATGTAATCATGTTTTTATATTCCTGAAATGTATTTGTTCCCGTGTGGTTCAACATCACATACGGTGAATAAGCATTGGTAACATCATACGCAGGAAGTTCTCCTGTTGAAAATTTTGCAGGAATGGTCAGTGGAGTCAAAGTCGCCTGGGCTGTCCACAACTTATCGGTATTCGCCATTCCTGGATTGTTGGTATTGGAAATGAATCCGTCATAGCCCAAATAAACTTTTGTTGATTTAGTCAGGTTGAAATCAATGTTCGCTCTAATTCCATAGTTATCATAGCCGACCTTAGAACGATAACGTGAAGTCGGATCCTGCTTGTAGGCGGAACCTTGGAAGGAAGCATTCATACTGACAAAATATTTTGCAATGCTACCACCCCCGCGGGCACTTACGTAATAAGTATGCTGAAGTGATGTCTTGTTCAAAATCTCATCCTGCCAGTTCACATTCGGATACTGGTCGTTATCCAGATTATAGCGAATGATTTCCAATTCTGTCGGAGAATACAGAGGGGTCATTCCAGAAACAATACGAGCTTCATTGGCCAAATCCGCATATCTGCTTGCATCCAGATACTTAGGCAGACGAGTCAATTGTGAAAGCGAAACATTGGCTCTGGCTGTAATTTGAAGACGATCCTCCTTGCCACGTTTGGTTGTGATCAGCACCACACCATTTGCTCCTCTTACACCATATACGGCTGTTGCAGAAGCATCCTTCAATACAGAAAAAGATTCGATATCTGCCGGATCAATGTCACTCAAACGACCTTCCAGACCATCAACCAGTACAAGTGCACTTGAATTGGCGCCAAAAGTATTGATACCTCTGATCCAAAATTCAGAAATGTTCTTTCCCGGTTCACCACTGATTTGAGTAGAAATGATTCCCGGAACTCTACCTCCGAGCATATTGTTGATATTTGTCGCAGGAGCATCCAATTCTTTCGTTTCTACACTTGATATGGCACCAACAACACTGACTTTACGCTGTTTGCCTAATCCGACGACAACGACTTCGTCCAATTTGCTGGCATTGATCTCCATCTCGATCTTCAAATCCTTCTGGGAATTTTCTACACGATATTCATAGTCAGCATAACCTAGAATACTGAATACCAGCAAGTCATGCTTACTTGCACGAATTTCAAATTTACCATCCAAATCTGTCAATGCCCCCGTTCCAGGCTTATCTTTGATGAAAACCCCGACGCCCACCATCGGTTCGTCGTTTCCTTTTTCGAAGACCGTTCCGGAAATCACAATTTTTCCCGACTGTCCCTGGGCGGCCATTTCACTTCCGGACATGATCAATCCCAGAAAGAGAATGAACGACAACAAGATATTTTTAAAAATAGAATGATTTTTCATTTCAAAAAAGTTTTTGATTAGTCATATTTACCCCTATCGCCTACTCTATCTGGAGCATTCTGACAGCGTGATTGCCATAATCCGCAATATAAATGTTCTTTTCCTTGTCGACAGCAACACCAGTCGGCTTGTTCAACATAGCGACGTCTGGTGAACCATCCCGATAACCAGACACCTTCGGCATTCCGATAATCGTTGAAACATATCCGTCTGAAGAAATTTGGCGGATACAATGATTTTCCTTGTCAGCCACATACAAATTCCCGTCAACATCCGCACAGATCTGACATGGATTATTGAATTTGGCATCTTTTTGTTTGCCATCAGCATAACCCGGCATGCCAGTTGGATCTCCCGCATATAACTTGTATTCCTTCGTCTTGAGATTATACGTACAGATACTGTTTCGTGCTTCATGGGACATATAAAGAATATTCGGATCTTTGATGTCAAAACAGCAATAGGTACGATTGTCTCCATTTGGAATTCCACGGAGCAGCACCTCGGAAGTGTTGTTTTTCAAATCAAATTTCACCAATTCCCCGTAGAACAGACAACCATAAAAACATTTGTCAACAGGATTCATCGCCAGAGAAATTTTCCACTCATGACTGGTCGGGACTCCCTCTGGATATTTGATTCTTATCGTCTTGGGTTTCCATAAATTATCTGGATCAAACTGGAAGAGATCCGTTCCCTGATAGGCAGGAAAATATATCACGTTCCCATCCTTGCATACGGCCCCAGCTCCTTTATTGGTCTTGAAAATGGTCGTCACTGTATTCTTCCCGATATTCAGGAGTCTAAGCGAATTGTCTTCGAACTTTTCCTGCCATCTTTTGATGACAAAAATATTCTGCTCATCATCTGCAACGATAAATTCAGGATAATAAAATTCAGCTTCATCCAGTGTACCGTCCTTGATTCCCATTTTGTCTGGATGCCCTGCTATTGTAGAAATATTTACTGAAAGTTCATAGGTAAATTCAATGTCAGAAGTATAGGTGTTCCCATCATGAACGATAGAAATTTTATTGTGTTTATCAGCACGCAAAGGAGCGATAACATGGATCATATCAGATCTCATTCCCACAATATTTACTCTCTTTTCATTAAAGTAAACTTCGATTGCCTTTGGATCGGTCCCGAAATTTTCACCTTTGATAATCACTTTCTCACGAGCTTTCCCTTCTCGTGGCATGATATCCGAAATAACAATAGGTCGGTCCGGATCTATCGACCCAGACGGAAGCTCCTTCTTCGTGCACGAAAACAGAAGCAACACTACCAACAACAAATATGGATGTTTCATTAAATTTGAGGTGTTAATAAAATATATGGTCCAGATACGCCACAACGCATCTTTCGTCAGACGAAGTTATGAAATAAATTCTTTGGTTTTTCCTTGTATGGAACTAATGTAGATGACATTGACCGCAAAACAGCCCTTACTGACTATAAACCAAACAATTACCTAATCTGCCGATTCATACTAAAGTGGACTCAGATGATACTTTCTTACATAAAAGAAGCCCGGTATGACCCAGGCTTTCTCACTTTTTACGGATTATTTTTCTTCTCAGGATCCAACAGGAGACTTTTCAGAATCTTCCTCGACCGTATACAGATTCTTTACTTGTTCATCAAATGTCTCTCGATTCCCTTTTGCTTTATTCTTGACTCTAGCTTTGTAATTGTATATTGTATTCGGGGAATAATGGAGCAGTGCCGCAATCTTACCGGAATCTGAAATTCCCAATTTGATAAGTGCATAAATCCGATGATCCGGAGTCATCAGTTCTCCTGTCTTCGGCAAGATCTCTTCTCCAGGCTGAAGCAGACGATTGAACCTGGTAACGAAATCGGGATACATATTGATAAAAGTTTCATCAAACATCTTGTAAAATTGATTGATATCCTCATCAATCGGAGGCAATTGTTCAATCTCATGTATGATTTCCTGTGAATTTCCTCTTCTTAGATGCTTCAGAACATGATTCTTATATTTTCTTGACGTATTGATATCATCAGACAACATACATAGGAAGAGAGAGATATACTCCTCTTTTACCTGATTGGCTTCCTTCATCCGGAAATTGAGATTCCGCAGTTGACCGTTCATCTCCACCAACTGCTCATTCTGGGATTCTATCTTTATCTTAGACTCATACAATTTAGTCTTTGTCTTTATCAACTTCTGATTTCTCCGATTCAGCGACCCCATCAACACCACTAAGATAATTACAAGAATTATCAAGGCAATCATATAACGATGACCAAGCCCCTTCTCATATTGCAATTTCTCCTGATACCTCTTTTCTATTTTAGGAAGTATCTTCGAAACCTGGACGGCCCTCAATTTACCATTATACAGAATTGCATCTGGAAGGCAATGATTGACAATATAGTCAAACGCATGCTCGATATCACCATAACTATACAATAAAAGACTGATACTGAGCAGAGATTGGTAATCTTTTGTCGAAGACATCACATCTGAAATGGCAGATTTGAGCAACCAGCACAATTCTTCCTCCGGCTGGCTCCTGAGCAGAGTCGATTTATAGTAGCATGCTGTCGCATATCTGTTCGATCCTTCATCTGTCAGTTCAAACATCTTCTCTACATGTTCCTCTTGAGCCTTTATATCACCATTGCAGAATGCTTCCTCCCGCAGTATTTCATGCCATTCAAACGATCCCTTTTTTACATACTTGAGCAGGTCACTTCTGAAATTATCTGGAGAATTCAAGTAATGAGAACCATTCATGGAATAGATGCGAAGTTCAAAAGACAATTTACGAGCTGCCTGAAAATAAGCGAACCGACATTCCTCTGGAAGTTTGTCCAGATCATAACGCCCAATGACATCTCCTGCTTCAATATAATAACCACCCAAAGCATACAAGTATGCTTTGGTGAGTTCTGATCGAGCAAATACAGTCGAATTATGTGCCTGCTTTGCCAAATCCATCGTCCTGTCCAGATAAAACAAAGCAGAATCCAGACAATGGTGCGTGAAAAGTTCTGAAAGCTTGTAATTGCACTTCTCAATATTATACAGATTCGTTTCATCTTCCAGCATCTTCCGATACTGATTCACTCTAGTATTGAAATACGAATCATAGGTATCAACCATTTCCAATGTCTGGTCCAGCTGTTGCAACAACTGACTATTCTTTTCCAAACAAATTGAGGTTGTCTCCTCCTTTCCCTGACAGGAAAAAACCAATGACAAAGTTCCTATCAGATAACATAAATATCGGCACTCACTTTTCATGACTGTAAATGTAATCATAATTCTCAAAACCACTCCCAAATCTCCCTAAATTCTCCATCTTCGACAACTATCATATTGAAATCATCAATCCATATTCGGACAATCAAGAAAATACCGTAAAATCGGAACACTGCCCAATGACTTTCAGGCATTTGAGCTCGCAATATGATTTTTTCCAACTGAAGATCCTTTTGGTGGAAGATGTATAGGAAACGGATGTTGCCATTATCAACGCAAAGTATTTGGGGTGTTTCATTTAATATTTACATCGGCCGCCACTTTCTCCTTTATCATTTCTTCTGAAAGATTTATCGTACTCTATGAGTCTTCCTAGTCAAGATTATCAAACCCGGCTCAAAATGATACAAAATTTTCATCCTTATCATACTTGCTACCTAAACAGCACGTGACTTTTAAAAAACATTTCTATTATTCCGACATCTCCAGATCATGATTGTCTGTGACCGTCCATATCGAAATTTCTAACTGATCAAAAGAAAAGACTATATCACTAAACAATGACAACTTACCATTGACCAAGTCTCGTTCCGCAACACTCTTTCCATTGAAGGTCAATTCATAGACCGAGACTTGCGACGAACAGACTGCATTCCAAATTTTGAAGGGATTCCCAAATTGGTCAAATCCGTTAAAATCTTGAACCAATGGATGACAACAAGGAATTTTGGGAACTAGTGGCGCGGCTATTTTTCCCTTTGCAGGAGCGCTCCAATCGAGAATCGTACCGTCAGGTGAACGAACGATGCCGCCGACATTTGAATACCCATGACCAAGTCTTGGAACTGGCGTGCGGCACCGGACAGTTCACGTTTGATCTGTGCACATCTGCCGGAGCCTGAGAAGGCGCTGTCCGAACTCTGACGTGTCCTGAAAGCTGGAGGAAAACTGATTGTCCCGACTTTCGTGTATAAGGGGAAGATGAACAGGATACGTCTATGGCTGTTGGACAAGGTTGGGTTCAGAACCTTCCACAAGTAGACTTTGGACAGATCGGCCACTTTTCTTGCCCGGCACGGTTTCGAGACGGTCGAATCTGAAATCATCGCCGGAAAACTTCTTCCGGAAGGGGTGGCAATTTGCAAAAAATAGAAAAAAACGATGGCGACTAGATAATTTTTGCCTTTTTTCGCAAATAAATTTGGAAAATCCAAAAAATCGTGTTTATTATTGTCATTCACATCGCGGGGTAGAGCAGTTGGCAGCTCGTCAGGCTCATAACCTGAAGGTCGGAGGTTCGAATCCTTCCCCCGCTACCAGAAGAGAGAGTCACCGGCATGAAACCGGTGACTCTTTTTTTGACCTTCCCAAGCCTGCTTTCTGCAATTCGAAAAGAATCTTCTTATTGAAGAAAGCACGACCTTACTTCAGAACTTACCACATTATCTTGGTAATTTCGCTTCACCATTGAAGGGCCACATCATTTCAGAAATTACAGTATTCTGTCAGAAAATACTATATCTTTTCCGAAAATCCTGCTTCCTTCAAATGATGAGCACCTGCTCATAAAAAGACAACTTCATTTCTAAAAATACAGCTTTCCTAATATGGGACTACCTCATCTAAAATATAGAAAGTCCATGCTGTATCATCATTTCCCGTAAGGAGGGGGGACAGGCGCCCCCCTATCGTATGCAATTGAACTCAAAGGATTGGAGCCCTCTGGTGTCGGTGACATGAAAATGCCAGACCCCTCCTTTCTGTGGATAATTTTCGGGGATATTCCATTCCCAGATATGTTTGGACAGGGTTCCTCTACGAAAAGGGGTCCTTCTGGAAAACGCAGTCGGATATCCTGCTTCCTTGTTCATTCTCATCATTCTGGTCACAAACGGCGCGAGCTGGTCTTTCTTTTCCATTTCCTGCCATTCCCCGTCACCGAGCCGGCATTCCACCTTGGTCGTTTCGCCTCCGCCATAGACATTGACGAGAACTTTCCCGTCTATGAAAGCGGCATCCGCCTGAATGTCCGCATCCAGACCAACCCCTTTGAAGATGAAGCTATAATCCTTTCCGTCAAAATCAAAAACGAAATAGTTTCTGGGCGATCCGCATTGCTGCAACGCTATCGGATTGTTCCACATATCCCGTTCTCCAGTCCACCAGGAGCCGCATGCCGCTCCTACCGACACCTCAGAAATATTATCAGTCCATTCTTGCCTGAAAAGATGATGTGCATGAGCAGAAAGCACCAGAACCTTGTGGTCACCCAATACCTCGAGCAATGCCTCCTTGTTCTTGGTCCATCCCAAAGGAACATGCTGGCATAACACGACCAGACCCTCTTCAGGACATTTCTGAAGCAGTGCACGAATGAATGACAGCTGTTTCTCGGATACTGCATATTCCATAAACTCCACATTGTCAATCAGGATAAAACATACTTTTCCACGGAACCAGGCACCGATATCACTTCCTATTTTCTCCCGGAAAGCATGGGCGGTCCTTCTGGGACGGGGCAAGGTGTCCAGATCGTGATTGCCGATGACGGTCCATACTGGAAATGGCATGGACTGCATGGAGGGGACAATATCTGCGAACAAGGAAGGCTTGTCATTTACCAGATCCCCCATATGAACCATGACGTCCAGATCAGTTCTGTTGGAGAGCTCAGCCAATACTGTATTTCTGGCAAGAACGGCCTCTTCCGGACTGTCAACCTGCACGTCACCCACGATAGCGGCACGGAAACGATCCTTTTTACGACATCTGACCAGAGGAATGTCCAGATTGCCCTTCTGACCTTGAAGTGGAAACATCAATCCATTCTGCAACCCCTTTTCCAAAGGAAGGTATCCATCCGGAACTACCGGAAACAGGAATTCTGCATCCGTCTGCAGATGATAACGGCCCTTCCGGTCCGTCCATACAATACAGCAACCGTCCGACACTCCCGCATTTCTGACCACTTTTTCCCCTTTGTTCCACCGGCCGTCACCATTGGCATCGACAAATACACGGCCCATCACGTCCCCCTTCTGCTGTGCGGCCAGAACGCAGCATGTGGACAATACGACCAAAATGGAAACTATTCTCTTCTTCATCTTGTAAATCTTCAATTAAAAAGTCCGGCACAAAACCGGACTTGAAGTTATGAAATAATTGCCATTATCCAATTATTCGGGAAGATCATCTTTTCCCTGATCAAACTTGTAGAGATGCAGAGCTGGACTTACATTAGCCTGAGCATCTACAAATGAGATATAACCTACCCCTTTGTCATTGAATGACATATCAAGAGTACCTCTCTTGACAGGAAGGTCACTCAATTTGATGACCTCATTCCAATCTTTCGTCTCTTCATTCCATGTCAAGACACATGGATATCTCTTGTCTGCACTATCTTGATTCAAAAACACGACAATCGGCTGACCATTGACAATAGCCAAATCAAACTCAGAATATTTGTTGGCAGGAGCATTGTTGACATTATCAACAATAGTGGAACCCACATTCATCCATTTTCCATCTTTGCACTTCATAAGAGTGATGAACCATTTTCCATTCTCCTTGCTGTCATTGCCGGCAAGCATATAGCATGTACCATCTTCAGCCACGGCAATAGGAGCCGGAAGAAGTTGAGCAGCACCACTCATATTGTCAGGAAGCACATTAATAACCTTATGCCATGCCCCCTTGTCGAATTTGTAAATAAAATACGAATGGGCCTTTCCTTTACCAGTGAGCTGTCCTCCCATATACACCTTGTCACCGACAACACATGTAGAAACCTTATGCACTTCATTGTTGCCAAAATCAGCAATTGTATTTTCTGATTCCCATGTTCCCCCTTTATAGTACGAAAGATCCAATCCTCGCCTGACGATAGAACCGACTGCAGAATTAGCATAGGAAGCACATATGAAATGCCCACTTGAAGGGTCTTTCTCAATCTGGATATATTGACCATTTTTAGTCTTGCAAAAAGGACCACCTATGGATGAGCCATCCGCTTTTCTTACAAATGTCTTAAAGTCAGAAGAGGACTTGTAATTATAATAAGCGACATAAACGTTACCATCCTTGTCTGCCGCAATATCTGGATATTTTGCCTCGACAACTGTCTTGTTATCGGCATCAAAAGTAATTTCTTCCCCCGCGGTGAACACACCGTCAGAATAGGAAGCGACCAAACCAGCCTCTATCTCATCTGCTCCAACCATTCTTTTACGCAAGACGAAGAAATAAGGATGCCCGTCTTTCTGATTGACACACATTACGGAATTGCTGACAGGGAAACCTCCGGCCTTGAAGACACCGGCTTCCGTCCATTCCTTCTTCAGAATCTTACCGACCTTTACAGTATACGTTTTCGATTTTCCACAAGATTTATCTTTTACTACATAATCCACCGGATAAGTAAAATCATTGGCTGTCTTTCCACTCACCTGTTCTACTGTCCCAACCAGTACCAGATCGTCTCTTGTTGCAGTGAAACGTGCAACAAGCTTAGTCTTATCCACTTCTTCTGGTAGCCTTATAACCATTTCAGACTCGACAGCTTTCACTACATAATCAGCGGAAAGTCCTGCATTGTCTGCTTTATAGAAGCCATACGTCAGCAATTCGGCCTTACCATCGGTCTCGACTTCCGGTTCCTTTGATTCCTCTTTCGCACATGCGCCAAAAAGTACAAGGCCTATCATGCAGATAGACAACATTTCAATATATTTCTTCATAGCATTTGAAATTTAATATTCGTATTTTCATTTTTTCCGAATCCTGTACTCCTTGCCCAAATGGCCGGGACCAGGCCTTCCAAGATTCACTTTTGCATTGTCTGTGCCGATGAGCGAAATGGTGAGAGAGTTGTCCTTCTGGGGATCCAGCTCATGCTCCAGCCATTCTATACGGATCGGTTTCCGATATACGCCCTCCGGAAAAGAAAGCGGACTTGCCGTATTCCGGATATGCTTGAAATCCACCCCTTCTTTCAAACCATCTCCGACAATCAGTTCATAATCAATGGAAACATCTCCGAAACCTCCAGGACAGACAAGATAGACATAATATGTCATCAAATTATGATTGCTGTCCCATGGAATTTCAGAAGAAATCTGTCCCTTCTCATCAGAAAGATATACAAACGCATCTTCGAATACGACCGGTTCATTTACCGAACAGGCAGATACCGCCCCAAGCAGCATCAGTACCATTATAATTTCCTTCCAATTTTTCATGACACTTGTCTTATCAATAACCTTCATTCTGTTCCATCGCCTCGTTCGCTTCCATTTCCACCTGCGGAATCGGAAGCACGAAACGGTAATCTGGATATTCCAATCTCTTTACGGAAGAATTACTTCCAGGAAAACGGACAACATCATCTCCCCATCTGGCCAGATCAAAGAACCTGTGACCTTCAAAACACAGTTCCTTGTTCCTTTCAACCTTGATGCATTCCATCAATTCACCACGATCAGAAGCTGAAATCTGTCCATCGGATATTTCTGAAGGTTTCACCCCCTTTGCCCGGGCCATGACCTGCTTCATGTCATCCACGGCTCCTTTCAGATCATCCTGCATACATCTGGCTTCAGCACGAATAAGATAGATCTCTGAAAGTCTCAAAATATTAAGTCTGTAATACCTCTCGACGGGCGAATCAGACTTGAGATCATAATACTTCATACATGCCTTATGTCCATCAGGTGCCTTAAGAAGACCAGCTCTTATATCGTCTGGGGAAAAAGAAGAGGTCAATTCATCCGCAGGAAGATAATGAGGCGATTCATAATCATAGAATATCCTCATGCGCTGTCCGGCATATTTCCCTGTCAGACGGAAAATAGCCTCACTGCCCTTCCCCTCACCAGTAAACATTGCCAAATACTGGTCATGTGGCGTCAACTTGAACTTTGAAATGACTTTATCAGCATATTCTTCAGCCTTATCATATTTTTCCATATAGAGATAGACTCTGGACAGCAAAGCATCACAGGCTGGTCCATTCACATAATCTGTATCTCCTGTATCTTCTCCCAAACAAGCTTTGGCTTTCTCCAGATCCTTGACGATCTGATCATATACCATCCGGACAGGTTTTCTGGACAACCTTTCGGATGTACCCACCACATAGGTAACAAGAGGTATTCCGATATGTGATGCATCCTTTGTATATCCATAAGGCTGGGCATAACAAAGTACCAGACTCATGTGGGCAAGCGCCCTCATGAACAATGCCTGTCCTTCAATCTTGGTAATCTCCTCAACATTGTTGCGATACTCCTCCTTCAATTCATCCGTATAATTCAAAATTGTATTGGCATTCGTTATCACGACATAACCACGTCGCCAGATATAACCGACGGCAGACGATTCCTGGTCTGGTTCTGACAAGAAATTATACTGGTAATACATGGACGCATCCGATCCGATGCTGACTGACTGAAGATTATCTCCGGCCACTTCTCCATATTTCAATATCTGATCATCAAAGAAATCATACGCACAACTGTACAGACCCGTCAGGGCCGTCCGCAATCCTTCAATTTCCGCAAAGAAGGAATCCGTATCTGTCTTTCCCCTTTCATCCACTTCCAGAAATGAACAGGACGAGGAAACAAACAGAAACAGAACCGCTATAAATATATTTTCAATTGTCTTTTTCATAATCCGATAATTTTAGAAAGCCATATCCAAGCTCAGGGAAATTGTTCTCTGGACAGGATAACCGGACATCATGGTCTTGTAGGAGTTCAAGCCTTTCTTCTGGTCTGGAGTCCATAGATAGAGATTGTCTGCAATCAAGGACAACCTGACAGAAGACATGTTCATCTTCTTCACAAGGCGTTTCGGAAGATTGCAGGACAAGGACAGATTCTGCAGATTGACATTGGTCTTGGAATACAGGAAACGGGTTGATGCCCTTCCGGAGTCGGAAGAAATGGTCGAGATCCTTGGGTTAGGAGAAACGTCTCCCGGCTCCTTCCAGTAATCCAATGAATTGACAGACACGTTCTGGTCTATGATATTGTAGCCATCTGTAATCGCATTCGTACCCAAAGAGCACAAAGCATGTCCACCAATCGAATAATTGAGTTGGAAAGACAGATTGAAATTCCAGATACGGAAACTATTCGTCATGCTGCCATAAACCACCGGCGTGGAAGTATAATTGATGACACGGTCAGCAGCAGAATAGACATAAGTCAGATTACCCTCCTTGTCATACCACATCGGTGCACCATTGGTCGGATCTACACCAGCCCATCTGACCAGAAAGAATGATTTGGAATCATAACCCTCAGCTGTGATTGTCGAGAAATAGGAAATCGGTTTGCCGTCAGATAGTTTTTCTACTTTGTTTGCATTGTGAGATACATTGAAATCCGTATTCCAGCCAAATTCTTCCCTGTTGAAATTGGTTGTCCTGACAGTAAGCTCAATACCTCGGTTGGAGAGTTCTCCGACATTTCCATAGATTCTCTGGTCTCCGATGACACGTGACGTATACATTTTACTCAAGAGATTGGTAGTATAATTATAGTAGCCTTCCAAGGCGACGTCAATACATTTGAACAACTTCATATCCAGACCGATATTTGACATATACGTCGTCTCCCAACTGATTCCTGGATTGGCAGGTGTAGAAACGACGCCCCCTATCTCTCCATTGTATGAGTAGGAATCCCCATATGTGAACATTCCCAGACCACGCATCTGTGCACTGTCAACACGAGAATTACCGCTAGTGCCGAAAGAAACTTTCAATTTCAGCATATCAAATACAGACCTGTTGAAGAACGGTTCATTATGAATATTCCAAGCCAGACCTGTTGAAAAATAATTTGCCCAACGTGCAAACTTTCCAAATGAAGAATTGCCCTCTCGTCTCATGTTCAGCTGGATGCTGTATCGCGAATCGAAGGTATAGCCACCTTGTGCCAAGAAAGAAAGTTTTCTGGTCGTACTGGTACTACTGTACCCTGTTCTGGAAGCTTCTTCCGAATAACCGACTTCCTGAATCCTGTCATTTACAAAACCATATCCAGATGCATATAACGTATTATAGCCCTTACTCGAAAGTTCAACACCTGCAAGAGCATTGATTGTATGCTTGCCGAAACTTCTGTTGAAATTGATTCTCTCTATATTTGTCCAGGTAAGGAAATTGACTGAACTTCTCTTGGAATATCCTTTAGGAAGACCATTCACGATACCGTCCAAAGATTTCCTGGACTTGTACAATGTTTCATGACCATGCTGATAAGACACACCGAACTGAGCCGTTGCAGTCAAGCCTTCAATGATCTTATACTGCAGCAGCAAATTGCCATCTGTCGCAAATGTCTTCTGGATATTCTCATTCAACTCCCTCTCAACAATCGAATTCTTGAAGAATTTGGAATGCTTCCAGATCAAATTGCCCTCGGCATCTCTTCCATCCACAAAATCATTGTACAACCTGTAAGTAAAACCGTCCGGATCATACAAAGAGAAGATCGGCAAAATCTTGTAGTATTCATGTGATGGTGAGAAAATATCATTGATGTTATAGGAGGCCGAAAGGCTCGGCTTCACCGTAAACTTCTCGCCTAACTTGTAAGTACTGTTCAATCTGGCTGAAAACCGGTCCTGGGTATTTCCTTTCACTGTTGAGTTGTCCCGATAGTAGGAAACAGAGAAATACGTGGCAGATTTCTTTCCACTACTAGTTAGAGAAAGGTTTGCCAATGCATTCTGCCCCACACCATAATACAAATCATGCCAATCCGTGTCCGTTGTAGAATAGCTGTTGTGAGGATTGTCTTGATATGGGAAAAGAGCCAGATCCTCTCCCCCATTCACCCATGCCTCCTTGGCATAGGAAAGATATTGTGCCGCATTCAAGGTCTTGAAACGGGTACTTTCATCAATGGTGGAGATTCCATAACGTATGGTTGCCTTGATCTTCAGTTCCTCACGGTTGAACTTTCCGCTCTTGGTCGTCACCAGAATGACTCCGTTCGCACCATCGGCCCCATAGATGGAAACCTCAGAAGCATCCTTCAATACAGTGATGGATTCAATATCATCTGTATTGATAAATGAGAGAGGAGACACAGAATATGACATGCCGGGAATAGCATTCGTTCCCGTACCAGTATACAGAGGAACCCCGTCGACAATCCATAAGGGCTCATTGGATGCACTTAAAGAAGCCTCTCCACGAATTCTGGTCGTATAGCGTGTACGAGTCGAACCTGGAGAGTCAGTGTTCGCTTCGATACGCATACCAGGCACCAGTCCGTCAAGCAGCTTATCGACACGGGCCACCGGCTTGAACTCCAGTTCAGAAGAATTGACCTGAAAAGCACTGCCGACCAGATCCTCCCTGTTCTGGACACGGCCATACCCCTGTACAATAACCTCATCAAGCACAGAATCATTCTTGAGGACAACTTCCACATCGGTATGACTTCCGGTAAAGGTGATGCTCTTTGGCTCCATGCCTACAAAAGAGAATTCAAGAATCACCTTGGGAACAACTCCAGGAATCCGAATCTTGAACTGCCCGTTGACATCGGATACGACAGCATACTTTGCCGTCCCTTTGACCATGACAGAAGCACCGACCAAAGGTTCCCCCTGTTCATCAACAATATGTCCGTCTATCTGGATAGAATCCTGGGAATAAGCAACGACATATGAAAACAACATCATCACAGCCAGGATCACTCCATACCTATAACGTCTCATGGCAATTTAGTTATTCGAATTTCTATATCAATATTAAAAAGCAGTACAGGTTCGGGGGGGCCCATCAGAACAAGCAATACAGGATTTCCTTTAAATATAGCTATTTTTTCGAACGCACCGCAAAACAGTAGAAAAAATGTCGAAATTTTTCTTGACATTCCCCAAGAAAGACCGAAAACAAACAACTTCAGGAATACACTGGCGACAAACTGACATGCAATTCCGGCATAGAAAGTCCCTGCATGACGAATCATTGCAGAATGAAACTGAAAAGACAAAGAATCTGCACAAATTGCAACTACGATTCGATACCCCTTATTTGCTTGTATTCAATTTTGTACTCGGATTTTATCTTCAGCTTGTCAAGATATTCAACAATATCATCAAACAGGTCAAGAACCACTTTGGGCTCAATGCAGTAACCTTCTATCTTGAATTTATTATACAAAAAATCAATCAGTTCTGGAACGCTGATATGATTGATCAGAGCCAAAAGTGAGGTATTTGTCTTATCGAGAGCAAGTCTGCCTATGTAGTTACATTTTTCTGAGGTGCAATGCGATGCATCAAAAATGAAGACAAGAGACATATCTTCGCCAAAATCTACAGCCAATGACAAATACGGATCAAAGTCCTCGTGTGAAACACATAGAAATCTAAAATTTTCTTCCATAAATGAAGTATCTTTATTAGTGTGATTCTTGTTTTTGCTTTATCAAGTTTACTCAAAAGCCCAACTGTTTCAAAACAACAGTTGATTGCGAATTGCATAAGCCCTCGCGGCATAATCCATTCCATCGGAACGTCATCCATCTCAAATCCAGTTCCACCAGAGAGACATCCCGCAGAACAACCTCTTGACGAAGTGGCTGAAAAACGTCATTCACCAAATAATCCCGTTCAACCTGCATATCATTGAATGTTGAAGAAATGAAAATTCGTATCTGGGGATTTTCAATAAGGTGCTTATCCATGATTTTCTATATTGCCAAACGGATTCATGACACTATAATATCAAATAAGTGCCTAATCATCAACTTGTTGTATAATTTATCCTTATCATCCAGGTCTTTATATGGCCTGATGTTCTTGTGGGTAAAGTATTCCTTCTTTACAACATTCTCGTCTGAGATGTCATTCTCCTGCATGAATTTTTTCAAGGATTCTTCGATGATATCAGGCGAATCGCTTCCATCTTTCCCTATTCTCGGCAGAGCATGGAAACCAACTAACAGTTTCTCCATATTCCATCTATTCTGCTCACATTCTGACAACCAACCTATCTCTTCATCCGTCAGCATTCTTTCCTTGAACACTCCTGGATTTTTCTCATCCGAAATACCAATAGAACGTAGTTTCGTTGGAATAGAGTTTGCCGCATAGATATTTGACTGCATTTCTGAGAAAGAAAGTCCGTACCAATCTTTGTCCAGCTTATCTTCTTCTACCATGTGGACATAAGATGAACCCTGAGTGTAGATATGGTTGATTCTCTTAGCTTTCTTGAGCCTTTCTCTAAGTGAAAAATCATAGCAGTCTGTCACCATTCCAAACGGATAGATATTCTGATAACGTTTTGTTGCATGTGCCTGTTCGAGCATTTCTCCCATCAATGGTTGGTATACGAAAACCGGAACTTGTCCTTCAAAGACACAGTCTGGCAGATAGAGAGCACTGGCAGTATTGGCCGTAGAGTCTTTCCCGCAAACAGCCATCGTCAGAATCTGGCTTTCATCCTTGCACCATTGTCCTATGAGATTTCTCACTTGCGGTATCTCAATGCCCCCATCAATGAATTCCCATTCGATGTCAATGAAATCACCATATCTCTCGTCTGGTGTGTCATCCGGTTCCGTATCGTCCGGATCAAATGAAAGATATTTTACAAGCGAAAGGGTAACCGGCTGGCTGTAATGTCCTTTGAAAAAATGCATTTCTTGCTTGATGTCCGGGCAAATGAATGTGATTCTTGTCTTGTTGCTTCCCGGTCCCTTTCCTGTCCTGAAATTAGGGAAATGTGCGATATGAGCAACCGTATTGGCCATTGCAAGGGACATTTGCGTCATGCCCACCACAACGAAGTGAACGTGCTTGTTGCTGTCATGATTGATACCTCCTCGATCTATCGGAGGGTAAACCATATCTTTATATTTTCTTGAAACGAGTACCTGTTGTGCCCAATTCTCCAAAGAATTGATGATGGTGAGCTGAAGGCCAGTCTCATTTCCATCTCCCAATTTCTTCTGAAATTGGAGAATGTGATAGGATGTTGAGTTTTCAATCACAAGAAAACACTTGATATGTTTTTCCGGCTTATTGCAAATCGTTACCAATTTGAGGTAACAGGCCACATTTATAGAATCATGCTGCAATTCTTCTCCTTCACCGAGAATATAGATACAATTGGCATCTTTTGCCATCAACTGCTGGAGTTCCTCGTTCGAATTACGGTTACCAAAGAGCAGGACAACATTTTTCAAGTGGATCTCATCAAGTTCTGCACGGAGATAGCTTCTTACATTCTCAACATCACGATTGGTCATGATGACAATGTCCTTATTCTTTAAGTTTTGGTCATTCATGAAATCTCGAATCATATTGGGAAGCATCTTGTTCGCCCCAAGAATTAGGATATGATCCGAAAATTTGTAACGCAATTCTCCTGCCTTGAATGAGTTTACTCTTCCATCCAGCATATTTGAAATTACAGAAATCAGTACTCCTGTGAAGATAACGGCTCCGAACACTACGATGGTAAGTTCGAAAAGCTTCGTCCAGATAGAACTTTCCGAATTCGCTCCTGTGAAGGAACCAGGATCAATCAGCAAATCCAGGATCCGACCAGAATTCTCTACCGGATGGTTCGGCAGCAGGTTGTTGAGTAATGAGAAGCCGAAATATCCGGCAAATAAAAAAAAGACGACCCACAGAAATTGACGTATCTGTGCGGCAGAGAAGGAGCGGTCTACCTTCAACCTCCATTTTCCATGTACTTTCATACGCTATCGCAATATAGACATAGGCCGAAGAATCTGTTCCGACAATTGCAAATCTGGCAAATATAAATCAGAGAAACTTACCAGCTTCGAATCGTGGCATATGGCTGGTCATTTGTCTTTAATAATCAGGTAACCGGACTTCAGCAAAAATTTGATTGTTTCCTGAGAAGTGTGTCTGTCAAAGTCCTTTTCCCGTTCTGAAAGTTCCTCATAAGGAATCAAGCAGGGATGTTTTTTGTTTTCATCGTCTCGGGTATCACCATAAGTCCAACCATCATCTATGCGTCCTTGCGACCATACTTCATGTACGTTCTTGGCCATAGCTTCTGCTATTTCATCCAAACTTTCTGGAATGATCACATCACTGGTATCCAGTGGCCTGGGAGTGTATTTCTTTTGCATACCTTAAGTGAATGTATTTTCTATTATTTGTAAATATAACTATAAAACATTTAAAACATATTCGTTCTGATCAAGAATCTTCACTTGATTCCCGGCCGCCAAAACCAACTGCCGAAAATCCTCACTTACTCAAAAGTTCGTAGTCATGGTGAAAGTTTGAGCCAAAAGACTTTGAAAAACAATTGAGAAAAATGCAGGAAGGAACAGACATGGTGGAGAACAGAAGAATGAAAAGGATCTGATTGTCACCAATCCTATTTTGTTCTTGAACAGCCAGGAATATACCATGGACAACAACAGGCAGCAGACAAAATATCTTCAGCCGTCATGATTTAATATACCCTACATTTGAAACATTTTACCCAAACGCCCAGCCGAGCAGCGATTCCGACAATTCCATGTCCCAACCCCCGGAATCCATATTGCCATTCCAAAAGTCCACCTTGCCCCCATAAAAGTCCCTTCTGACACTCCAGAAACCCATCTTCCCCCAACCGCCCAGATTCTCCATATCAAGAAACGACAGTCCCCTCAGAATCCTAAAAAAATCCCCAACAAAAAAAACAAATACATTTTTAGAAAATAACTTTTATAAAATTTTAACACTTTTCAACACTAATTTTTAGGGTGATTCAAAAGTATGAGATAATTTTGCCAATGCCAGATACTGAAAGAACAGCGTATAACCCAAACAATCCATAAACGACATAACCATGAAACTACAAGAAGCCATCAACGATTTTCAGAAGAAGCACGAAGCTTACAGAAACAAGATCTGTGAGGGGAATTATTTCGGCGAAAACAGCAAATCCGACGAGAAAGGAGCTTTTGACAATATTGTCCATGCCCTTTTGAATGGTCACATTGAAGTCAAACACGGTAATGTGACAGTACAAAAGATAAGACCTACATGCGTGGAGATATACTATCATGAAGAGCTCGCACAAAAGTTTCCTGAGCAGGACAAACAATACACAGAAAAAGAGCTCGATGATTTTTCAAACAAGATCAAAGAATCACTGGACGCCATGTATTCAGGTGAAAAAATACCTGAAGGTCATCTGATTCATGACTTCATTGTTTATCATAGAAACAAACCTTTCACAGCAGAAGTCCCTTTGTTCGACAAGACAGCTGTACTGAACAACCATCAGTCCGGAATAGACATTGCTTTTGAATTTTCGCCTGAAGAAATGATAAACAGGCAGAAGATCAATGTCAGGGCATCAGCCTTGATCAGAGGATTCTACAGATTTGACACACAGACCGTAGATGACCATTCCACACACATATATGACTGCCTTTACCCCTACTCCCCTATTACTGACGAAGGAATGCAGATAAAGTGGACAGATGATGATCCGACAGCTGATCTGGAAATTGAGCCAATGAAACGACAGAACGTATTCCAGTACGAAGTATGTGCTGAAGCAGACAAGGACTGGAAGAAGGAATTGTTAAACAAAAAACCAAGCCAACGTAGAAAAACATTGGACTATGCGATAAAGAAAGAGATTGGCAGAACTAAAAGCAACAAGCCAATCTTCAAGGAAGACAAACGGGAACTACGCTTCTATAATACAGAATTTTATGATGCAAACGGTCCGAAATAGTCCCAACAGAATCTATCTGTCTCCATGGCTGGAAAAGGACTTCCCTGCTTTCACGAAACGTCTCACCCAAACACTGGACGAACTGAAACTCAAGTATGACTGGCTGCCACACACCAAAGACTACTGGTGCCGGGATTTCATGCCGATTCAGGTGAACAGTCTCCGCTTCATCCAATACAAGTATTGGCCGGACTATCTTTTAGAGGAGCATTCAGATAAATATTATATCACCGACTGTACCCCCATCCTCCGGGAAATGAGAATAGACAGCATCAGCACAGACATCATTCTGGATGGAGGAAATGTCGTGATTGCCGATGACCGGGTGATCATGACCGAGAAAATATTCTGCGAGAACCCGGGATACGACCGGGAAAAGCTCATTTCAGAATTGGAGAAGCTTTTCCAGAAAAAACTGCTGCTGCTTCCCTGGGACCGGGAAGAACGCTATGGACATAGTGACGGCATTGTAAGACCTGTCCGGAAAGGAGAAGTGCTCATGACCAACTACAGTGATTATGACAAGGATCTGGCAAGGGAAATGGAAAAAAGGCTGTCAGCTGTTTTCACTGTCCACAAACTGTCCTACGACGTCAAGGAACCGGATGAAAGGAATTGGGCTTACATCAATTTCCTCGAAGCGGAAGACTGCATCATATTGCCAGCCCTGGGCATTGAAGAAGACGAGCAGGCGCTTTCCCAGTTCAAGAGGCTCTTCCCCGACAAACGAATCCGCCAGGTACTCATGCCCGAAATCATCCAAAAAGGCGGAGCCCTGAACTGCATCACCTGGACCCTAAGAAAAGATTGAGACACCCGCA
>RCNI01000412.1_pt1 | contig 34905 bp, 29 predicted proteins | sample 2041151 | NCBI WGS metagenome assembly RCNI01 (sample SAMN09708214, study PRJNA481090) | feces metagenome | isolation source: feces | place: Antarctica: Albino Rookery
AGTGGAGGGATTGAGTACCTCCAGGTCTGCAATCTCAGAGGCCGCAAGCTGGACTTTTTCGATCATGGGAGATTTTTTGTTCTGATAAAACAGGGTTTCTCCAATCTGAGAGGTATAAACATTCAGAAACAGAAGAAAAATAAAAGTAATCAGAACATAGATCATTGCATATCGAAACTGAGTATTGCCGTAGCGGTTTTCGGCAGAACGATCATTTTCTGAAATAATAACCAACTCCCCACTTTGTCATGATGTGCTGCGGCTCAGCGGGGTTTTCCTCCAGCTTTTCCCGCAGTCGGCGGATATGCACGTCCACAGTGCGGATATCACTGCGGTATTCGTATGCCCAGATCGTATCAAGCAGGGCTTCCCGGGAGTAGACCCGGTTGGGATTGCGCATCAGGAATTCAATAACATCGAATTCCTTTGCAGTCAAATCTGCCAGCTGACCGGAGCGATAGGCATTGCGTGCGTTCAGATCCAGGGAAATGGAATCGATGGTAAGTATATTTTCTGCAGGCTTTTCCGGTGTTACGGTCCGCCGGAGAAGTGCACGGATGCGCGCCTTCAGTTCAAGAATATTAAAGGGCTTGGTCAGGTAGTCATCAGCACCGTGGTCAAAGCCGATGAGCTTATCCATGTCCTCTGTTTTTGCGGTGAGCATGATAATGGGTACGTTGGAAAATTCACGGATCTTGGAGCACGCTGTCAGTCCGTCCATTTCCGGCATCATAACGTCCAGAACGATCAGTTTTACATCCGGGTCGTGGGCCAACTCTACGGCTTCCAGACCGTTTTCTCCCGTGATTACTTCGTAGCCTTCGTTGATCAGGTTAAACCGGATACCCTTGACCAGAAGCGCTTCGTCATCAACAACCAGTATTTTCATTTTATCCTCCTACTGTGATATAGTCCCAAAGCTTTTCAAGACTTTTTTTACCGATGCCTTTTACATTGATAAGGTCCTCAACTGTTTCAAAGGCACCGTTTTCGGTGCGGTAGTCAATAATGCGCTGCGCCATGACAGGGCCAATTCCCGGAAGCGTATCCAGCTCATCCAGCGAGGCGGTGTTCAGGTTTACCTGCGAGGGGCCTGTTTCCACAGTAGATTCGGATGATGCAGATTCCGAGAATTCCGGGAGTGCGGAAGTGGCAGCCTGCTCTGTAGCAGGAACCGACGACGTAGCAGGAACTTCAATAACGGTTCCGATCTGGACCGGAGCATTGCGGACATTTCTTCCTGCAAAAAATCCGATTGTAATGCCGACCATCAGTGTGACTGCAGCCAGCAGCAAACTGCCTGCCCGATTTTTCATGCAATTGAACCTCCCGCATTGACTACACTTACAAAAGCTGATATAATTTACCATGATATTATACACAATTTTTCATGGCTGGACAAGCCTTGAAAAACAATTTGAGGTGCAGATATGAAAAATACTCGGTTTATTTGCCTGGCGCTTTGCCTGATGCTGGTGCTTCAGGCAGGGTTTCTGCCGGCCCGTGCTACAGAGGATGTGACATCCGAAACTGCAGCCGAAGAAACAACCCTCCCTGAAGAAACTACGATGCCGGAGGAAACGACTTCTGCGGTTATCCCGGATACGCTCAGCGGAGATGCTTCTGCTACAGCCGGATGTAAAACCATTGAAGCCCAGAAACCGCTGATTACCGACGAAAACCTGCTCAAGACCGCAAAAGCGGCTTTCCTGTATGAGCGCAACAGCGGCACGCTGCTGTATTCCAAAAATGCGGATGAGAAGATGTATCCTGCCAGTCTGACAAAGGTAATGACCTGCATGCTTGCGCTGGAAAATCTGAAGGATCTGAACGAAGTGATCACCGTATCGGAAAGCGCAATTTCCGGACTGGACCCGGACGGCAGCAATATCAGTCTGCAGACGGGTGAAGAGATCAGCGTTGAAAACCTGCTGTATGCACTTATGGTTTCTTCTGCAAACGATGCCGGCGCTGTTCTGGCTGAACGGGTTTCCGGCAGTCAGGAAGCTTTTGTGGAAATGATGAATCAGAAGGCAAAAGATCTTGGATGCGTCCAAACCCACTTTGCCAACGTACACGGTCTGCATGACGAAAACCACTATACCACTGCCAGAGATCTTGCACGGATTATGCTGGCCGCAGTAGAGAATCCCGTGTTCCGTAAGTTTGACTCCACTGCTTCCTACACCATTCCCGCTACCAATATGTCGGAAGAAAGAGAACTGCTTACGACCAACTTCATGATTGGTACTGACCGGATGGACACGTTTTATGACGAACGTGTTACCGGCGGCAAGACAGGCTTTACCAATGCAGCCGGCCGCTGCCTGATGTGTACGGCTTCTGACGAAGAGAAGGGAATTTCTCTGCTGTCTGTCGTCCTGGGTACACAGGAAGAGGTTATGGATGACGGTTACACCATTACCTATTACGGAAATTTTGAGGAAACTTCTGTTCTCCTGAAAGTCGGTTTTGAGAATTTTGAAGAACATCAGCTTACCATGGAAGGGCAGGCACTTGAGCAGTTCCCGGTAACCGACGGAAAAAATGCAGTGGCAGTAGGTCCTGCTTCCGAACTGCATACGATGCTTCCGGCGGATTACGAAAAGTCCGATCTGACAGTCAAGTGTGAGCTGACCAACAGCACTCTGAAAGCACCTGTTTCTCAGGGTGAGACGGTCGGTACCTGCCGTGTTTGGTATAAGGATATCTGCGTTGGTCAGACAGGACTTGTCAGTCTGTCCAAGTCTGAGTACCGGGTCCTTGGTGCCAATATTTTCTCCAACAATGAGCTGCAGAGAGAAAATCTGGGCAAGATTCTGAAAACTGCCGGCATCGTTTTTCTGGTGCTGGTTGCGGTGATGGTGATTATTTCTGCAGTCAATGCAGTGCGAAATGCTGTGATCTATAGCCGCCGCCGTCGCCGTCGCAACGAACGCCGGAGAGAAAATACAAAGGTACCGGCACATCCGAATCCTGCGGGGAATGTAAAGAGACCACACGAACACAACAGACCTTCCTCTGCGCCTCAGGCGAAGAAGCCAAATCAGAGAACGGACGGAAAGCGTAGATAACATGCAGGATTGGGATAATCTGGAAAGAATTTGTCACAGCTGCACCAAATGCGGACTCTGCGAAAACCGGCACCATGTGGTGTTTGGTGTGGGCAGCCGCACTGCGGATGTGATGTTTGTTGGAGAAGGTCCCGGTGAACAGGAGGATCTGCAGGGAATTCCCTTTGTAGGGCCTGCAGGCAAGCTCCTGGATGATATGCTTTCAATCATCGATCTGGACCGTACCAATTGCTATATTGCAAATATCGTCAAATGTCGGCCGCCCCGCAACCGTGATCCGCTGGAAACGGAGCAGGATGCCTGTATTGACTATCTGAGAAATCAGGTGGCGCTGATTCAGCCGAAAATTATTGTCTGTCTTGGCAGAATTGCGGCAATGCGCCTGATTCGTTCCGATTTTCGGATTACCAAAGAGCACGGACAGTGGATTGAAAAAAACGGCGTCTGGATGTCTGCAATTTACCATCCGTCTGCACTGCTCCGGGATCCGTACAAACGGCCGGAGACATTTGATGACCTGCTGTCCCTGCGGGATAAAATCCGGGAGACAGGAGCAAAAGTGTAAAAAGCCTCTGAACTGCTGTACAGCAAGGATCAGCAGATAATTCGGAAAAACGGCAGCGTGAATCAGACAGAATGTACTGTAAAATGGAAAATTCCGGGGAAGGTTCGAAGTGAACTGGCCCCGGAATTTTATTATTTGAAAAGTGTAAATTGATATTTCGGAACTGCATGCCGAAATATCCGCAGGAAACTGCGGCTGCATTATTGGATTGCGTCCCTGTAAAATGTGTTCCGCCGGGAAATGGTTCGGCGGGCAGAAAAAACCCCGGGTGCCGAAGCATCCGGGGGTGGAGCTAGTGACCTGACTCGAACAGGCGACCTTCTCATTACGAGTGAGATGCACTACCAACTGTGCTACACTAGCAAATTTTCTTAATTATTATAGCTGCTTATTTCACAAATGTCAACTGTTTTTCTGGTCTGAGAGAATAATTGTTGAAAATTAACCGGTTTCGCAGTATAATCCAGATAATTCCCAGAGAGAGAAGGGCCAAAAGTGAGAAAACTGTTTCCTTATTTTTCAGATTATAAAAAAGAATGCATCCTGGGACCGCTGTTTAAGCTTCTGGAGGCATCGTTTGAACTGCTGGTTCCGCTGGTGGTGGCGGGGATTGTTGATAATGGCATTGCCGCGGGAAATGCGCCATATATCGTGAAAATGGCATTGGTAATGATGGGGCTGGGCGTTGTCGGTCTTGTCTGCTCGGTAACTGCGCAGTATTTTGCGGCCCGTGCAGCGGTCGGCTTTGCAGGACGGCTGCGTCATGAATCTATGAATCGGATTCTGAGCCTTTCGTATGAGGACATGGACCGACTTGGAACATCGACTATGATTACCCGAATGACTTCAGATATCAATCAGGTTCAGAATGGTGTCAATCTGACACTGCGGCTTTTGCTGCGCTCGCCGTTTGTGGTGTTCGGTGCAGTTTTTATGGCCATGTCCATTGATCTGCAGGCGGGACTGACTATTGCGGGCACACTGCCTTTTCTTTGCGTGGTGGTATTTGGTATTATGCTGATTACCATGCCCATGTATCGCAGCGTTCAGAGTAAGTTGGATGCGCTGACATCTGTAACCCGTCAGAACCTGATCGGTGTCCGGATTCTGAGGGCCTTTAATATGGAAAAACAGGAACAGCAGGAATTCCGGAAGAAAAACCGGAACCTTGCAGATGGTCAGACAAAGGCCGGGCGGATTTCCTCGCTGATGAATCCTGTGACCTATGTGATTGTGAACCTGGGCGTGATCGTTCTGATTCATGTCGGTGCCCTGAAAGTCAATTCCGGCGTGCTGACACAGGGACAGGTCATTGCACTATATAATTATATTTCCCAGATTCTCGTGGAGCTGATTAAGCTTGCTAACCTGATTATTACCATTACCAAGGCTGTAGCCCATGCAAAAAGAATTGAAGATCTGCTCTCGCTCACGCCCTCTCAGGAGGACGGTACGGACGCGCCGGAGCAATGTGCAGGACAGGTCCGGTTCTGCGATGTGTCTGCAAAATACACAGGCGCTGCCGAGCCGTCTCTGGAGCATGTCAGTTTTACCGTTCAGCCCGGACAGACGATTGGAATTATCGGCGGAACCGGCTCCGGAAAAACAACCCTTGTCAATCTGATTCCCAGATTTTATGATGTCTGTTCCGGCGCGGTTCTGATTGATGGAAAGGATGTCAGAACGCTTCAGATGCGCTGGCTCAGACAGCAGATCGGCATTGTCCCGCAGAAGGCGGTCCTTTTCCGGGGCACCATCCGGGAAAACCTGAGGTGGGGAAATCCGGAAGCTTCGGAGCAGACGCTGGTGCAGGCACTGGATGCAGCACAGGCTGCGGACATTGTCGGCGGCAGGGAAAAAGGCCTGGATGCACCTGTGGAGCAGGGAGGCGTAAACCTTTCCGGCGGTCAGCGGCAGCGTTTGACCATAGCAAGAGCTCTGGTCAGAAAGCCCAAAATTCTGATTCTGGATGACAGCGCATCCGCACTGGACTTTGCTACGGATGCGGCGCTGCGAAAGGCAATTCGCACCATGGAGAACCCGCCGACTACGTTCCTGGTATCCCAGCGGGCGGCATCCGTCCGCTATGCTGACCAGATTCTGGTTCTGGATGATGGAAAGCCTGCAGGAATCGGAACCCATGAGCAGCTGCTCAGGGGCTGTCAGACCTATCAGGAAATCTATTATTCTCAGTTTTCAAAGGAGGCGGAAGACAATGAAATCTGATTCTGCCCAGATGAAAACTCTTGGGAAAGTGCTGTGCCGGATTCGCAGCTATCTGCCGTTTCTGATTTGTTCGCTGATGCTGTCGCTGATTTACGTGGCGATGACGCTTTACATCCCCGTGCTGGTCGGTCGTGCCATCGATCACATGATTGCTGCCGGAAAAGTAAATTTCCCCGGAATTGCCGAAATCCTGACCCGGATCGGTGTGTGTACCGTAATCGCGGCACTGAGTCAGTGGGGGATGAACAATCTGAACAACCATGTGACCTTCCATGTGACAAAGGATATCCGTGATGAAGCGTTTGCCCGCATTCAGGTGCTGCCGCTGTCCTATCTGGACAGCCACGCCTCCGGAGACACCGTCAGTCGGATTGTTTCAGATGTGGATGCTTTTGCAGATGGCCTGCTCATGGGCTTTACGCAGCTTTTTACAGGCGTTATGACTATTGTGGGTACACTGGTCTTCATGCTGCGGATCAGCTGGAAAATTTCGCTGGTGGTCGTCCTGATAACGCCTCTTTCGCTGATTGTGGCCCATTTTATCGCAGCAAGAACTTATTCCATGTTTAAGATTCAGGCCGTAACCCGGGGAGAACAGACCGGGCTGATTGATGAAACGGTGGGAGAGCTGAAAGTAGTCCGTGCATTCGGCCACGAAAAAAATTCCATGGAGCAGTTTGATGCGGTCAACAAACGGCTGGAGGCCTGTTCTCTGCGTGCAATTTTCTATTCTTCACTGACCAATCCCTGTACGCGTTTTGTCAATTCTCTGGTGTATGCCGGCGTGGGCCTGGCGGGGGCTTTGTCGGCAATTACGCCGGGAGGCATTACGGTTGGCAGCCTGACCAGTTTCCTGAGCTATGCCAATCAGTATACAAAGCCGTTTAATGAGATTTCCGGTGTCATTACCGAGCTGCAGAACGCGCTGGCCTGCGCTGCGCGTATTTTTGAACTGATTGAGGAACCGGCCCAGACGCAGGAGCCTGAAGTGTCGGGGCATCCGGAGCAGGTTCAGGGAAATGTGGAAATCCGGAATGTGACTTTTTCTTACGATCCGCATAAACCTTTGATTACCGATTTCAGCCTTTGCGCATCATCCGGTCAGCGAATTGCAATCGTTGGTCCTACTGGCTGCGGAAAGACCACGCTGATCAATCTGCTGATGCGCTTCTACGACCCGTACAGCGGCGAAATTCTTCTCGACGGTGTCGATACCCTGAATATGAGCAGAGGCGCTCTGCGCAGCTGTGTGGGCATGGTACTGCAGGATACCTGGCTGAAGGCTGGGACGATCCGGGAAAATATTGTCATGGGCAGGCCGGAGGCCTCCATGGAAGAGGTGGTGGAGGCGGCCAGACTGTCCTATGCACACAGCTTCATCAAACGCCTGCCGGAAGGCTACGAAACCCGGATCGGAGAAAACGGCGGAAGCCTTTCTCAGGGACAGAAACAGCTGCTGTGCATCGCACGGGTAATGCTCTGCTGTCCGCCCATGCTGATCCTGGACGAAGCAACCTCATCCATTGACACCCGTACGGAGATGAAAATTCAGAAAGCCTTCGATACCATGATGCAGGGGCGTACGACATTTATTGTGGCGCACAGACTTTCCACGATCCAGGAAGCTGACCTGATTCTGGTTATGCGTGACGGGCATATTGTAGAACAGGGGAAACACCGGGAACTGTTGGAAAAAGGCGGATTTTACGCAGAATTGTACAACAGTCAGTTTGCCCACTGAGCGCTCTTTTTCCGGGTGAAAACCACCCGGAAAAAGTTTTTTGAAAAAAACGAAGATTTTTTCAAAAAAGGTATTGACAAAACGCGTTGCGTGTTGTATTATAAGCGAGCTGAGTTCGTAAGACACCTGAACGACACAAGCACATGGAGAAGTCGCGTAGCTGGCCGAGCGCGCACGATTGGAAATCGTGTATACCCCAAAAGGGTATCGAGGGTTCAAATCCCTCCTTCCATAAAAAATCGGAAAGCTCTTGTTGATTTGGAGCTTTCCGATTTTTTTTATTTTTTTAGCACCAAAGAAGACACAATTTCCGCTGCCTTATTTTCTGTTCCGGCAGATCTTGTATACCAGATATAAAATCAAGCAGAAAGTGCTTGGCGAAGTAAGATGTGGTGCAGCCTGCTTTTGAAATTGCGCTGGCGAATGTTCTTTTGTATGGAATCTCCTCCGTGACAGTCCCAAAAGCCTGAAATGAACCGCAGACCGTGCAGGGGCATCCGGCAGGGGAGCGGCAACAATTTTTTTGGAGCGAGATATATCGGTGCAGCCGTCATCTGTCGTCTATATATTCTCCGTTTGGAAAATCGCAATGCAGTAAGAGAATCAGAGGAAACCGAAACGGTGAATGCGACCGCATATTTTGTTATTAGCGCTTCTTAGAAAGTCAGACAGTTTTGGCGAAAGGATGCTGTTGCAATTCCGGGAAGATGCATTATAATGATGGCATATTAAAAATGCTTGTGAGGTGTACTTTTATGGCTCTGATCAATCTGAAATTTTTCAGCGAATCCCTGGGAATGCAGACGGAAGTCAATGTGGTCATGCCCCAGAAAAACACGGACGGCGAAATCGGTGTCCGGACAGAATCGGGACAGACAAAATATAAGTGTCTGTATCTGCTTCATGGGCAAAGCGATGACTATTCTATATGGCTCCGACGTACTTCCATTGAGCGGTATGCGTCAGAACGCGGGATCTGTGTGGTGATGCCCTCTGCTGCCAGAAGCTACTATACAGACATGAAATTCGGCGAACGATACTACACTTACATTGCAAAAGAGCTTCCGAAAACGATCAGAGAGTTTTTCAACGTCTCGGATCGTCGGGAAGATAACTACATTGCCGGCCTGTCCATGGGCGGATATGGCGCGCTGAAAATCGGACTGAGAGAGTGCGATCAGTTTTGTGCCACGGCAGGGCTTTCTGCTGTGGCGGATATTAACGAGATTCTTATTTCGAAGGAACTCAGCGTCCCGATTTTCGGAGATGTGGACCACGTTCCTGACGAGGAAGATCTGTTCCGCCTGGCCCGGCATCAAGAAAACAATCCCAACAGACCCAGAATTTTCGTAGGCATCGGCACAGAGGATTTCCTCTATGAGAGCAACTGCCGCTTCCGGAAATTGCTGGAAAGCCTGGACTATGACTTCACCTACCGGGAATCTCCGGGAACACACAGCTGGGCTTTCTGGGATGAATACATTCAGTATGTTCTGGAGTGGATGCTGAACCCATCCCAGAACGAAAAATAATAAAAAATTTTTGGAAAATATGTATGCAACTGATAGTTGCTATTCTTTAATGTTGTATTTGTTCTGATTTTCTTGTGTTCTGGCGAATGAAAATATGCCGGGAGGATTTGATATGCAAAAAAACATCAGTAGGAAAACATGGGTTCTGGGAATTCTTGCTTTCATTGTGGTGAGTCTGATTGTCTGGATTATCTGGACAAACACCCACATCGAAACAACGGCCATCACCATTCAGAACGGGAAAATACCGGCATCTTTTCAAGGATATAAAATTGCAGAAGTGGCGGATCTTCATAATCACGACTGGCATGGAAAGCTGACACAGAAGCTCCGTAAGGAAGCACCGGATCTGATTGTGATTACAGGGGATCTGGTGGATTCTTCACATACCGATTTTGACATTGCCATGGAGTTCATCAACAGCGCCATGGAAATTGCGCCGGTGTACTATGTGACCGGAAACCATGAAGCGTGGCTTGGAAATTACGGCGAACTGGAAAAGCGGATGCAGAATGCGGGCGTTCATATGATGGATGACAGAAATCTTCTGATTACACATGGAAACGACAGCGTCAATCTGATCGGAATTCAGGATCCGGACTTTACAGAGCGCGGCGCTTTTTCCGGGATTCAGGAGGCTATGGTGACAACCAAACTGCAGCCGCTTCTGCAGGAGAATGCCTACAACATTGTTTTGTGTCACAGGCCGGAGCTGTTCGATGGGTATGTGGAAACAGGGGCAGACCTGGTCATTACAGGACATGCGCACGGCGGTCAGATCAGAATCCCCTTTGTCGGCGGCCTGATTGCGCCCAATCAGGGCTTTTTCCCGACGTACACCGAAGGTGTCTATCACCGGAATGCAACCGACATGGTGGTCAGCAGAGGCCTCGGGAACTCTGTGCTGCCGGTGCGGATCAACAATACACCGGAGCTTGTGATCATTACGCTTGAAACGGGTTCTTCCGGTCAGTCATAATTTTTACGCCCGGATGGGGGCATACAGTCAAAAGCCGTCGGTGTCAGCCGGCGGCTTTTTTGGTACGCAGTTTTTGGGAGGAGTTTTTTCTGCTGATTTTCCCGGGAGGCAGAAAAACGGATGCTTTTGAAAAAAGCTGAAAAAAATAAGGAAATTTTTCTTCTGAGTCGTATAATAAACGAAGGGAGAGAACAAGTTCCCGGACAGGAGGAGTCAGAATTGGATAACGGTGCAGACAGCTACCGCCGTTTCCTCGATGGAGATGAAAGTGCCTTTAACGAACTGATGAAGGCATATTTCTATAGTCTGGTTTTCTTTATCAATCAGTATGTCTGCGATCTGCATACGGCTGAAGATATCGCCATTGATGTTTTTTCGGATCTGATCGTACATAAACACCGGTATAATTTTCAGACCAGCCTGAAAACCTACCTGTTTATGGTTGGAAGAAGCAGGGCACTGGACCATATAAAGCACCGAAAAGTCCTTTCGTTTACACCGCTGAGCGAAACGGAAGAACTGGCGGATGAAAAATTGCTGGAAGAGTCTGTGCTTGCGGATGAGAAAAAACGAATGGTTCACAATGCAATCGGCAGTTTGCCCCAGGATATGCAGACGGTCATTCATCTGATTTATTTTGAAGCCATGTCTTACGAGGAAGCAGCAAAGGTAATGAAGAAGAACAAAAAGAGCGTGGATAATTTGCTGTATCGGGCGAAAAAGGAATTGCGTAAGCTTCTGGGAAAGGAAAGGGATGCCATTATATGAGAACCCTGGAAGAATGCACAGCGGAAGTATTTTACCGCAGCGAAAAAAAGATTTGCCGCCGCAGAAAAGTCCGGAAACAGCTGCTGTGCTGTGGGATTCCGTTGTTTTTATGTGTGGTGCTGTGTGCCGGACTGCCGGTGCTGACCGCCCGTGACAAATCAGCGGAGAAGGCAGAAAATCAGTATTGCGGCGGTGAAATTTTGGAGTATGCCTGTGAAAGCTGGCATGCGGAGGTTTCCACATCGGAAGGCAAAATTTTTCTGGATTCGGATGCTGCAGAGCAGCTGTTTGGCATTCTGGATGACTGCCTCCAGGAGTCGGAAGCAATGGCGTATGGAGCAGATCCGGACAATGAATCTGGCGAGGCAACGGATCCGGCCCGTCTGTACGGTATTGAAATCACCATGCCGGACGGAGAGAGCAGAAGTTACAGCCTCAGCGGAAATCTTCTGTCATATGCAGATGCACAGGTTGTAATCGACAAAGCGCAGCAGAAGGAAATAGAAAAACTTCTGGATGCCGGACAGTGAAAGGAGGCACATTATGAAAAAGAAGAAATGGGCAGTGCTGACAGTGGTGCTGGGGGCGCTCTGCATTCTTTTCCTGCCGATTCCCAGCGGAACCTACAAGGATGGGGGAACAAGAGAGTATCGGGCACTGACGTATAAAGTCGTTTCGTGGAAGCGTCTGCTTGGCGACAGTATATATGAAAAGACGCGGATCTATTTGATTCCGGACTGTTATCGGTCTGTCGATAATCTGTGGGACAGATATGAGAAGTCGGAGGCAGAACATAGTTTCCGCGGAACAGTGGCGGAACTGTCGGACGAGTATGTGCTTGTAAAGCCTGAAAAGGATTCCTGGATCGGATCCGACATGATCTCCTTCGACCGTTCCGGACTGGGAGAACTGGATGTTCAGGTTGGCTCTGTTGTAAAAGTTACCTTTATCGGAGAGGTTATGGAAACATTTCCGGCAAGAATCAATCCGGTCAGGTGGATGCTGGATTCAGACCACCGGCCTGAAAAATTTAACGATTCATGGATTTCTCCGGAAGAAGCGCAGCCGGCAGCGGGAGCTCTCTGCGAGGATGTGATCATCCGGGAAATTTATGAAGACTGTTTTTTTGCCGTCCCGCTGCGTGCAGAGCCCTATGTCATTAAAATAAACGGAAAGCTTCCGGAAGAGTGGTGCCCCATGGATCCGGTCCGGGTAACTTACAAAAATGAAACCATCAACAAGTGCAGAGATAAGGCGGAAGCGGATTTTGTGACCATAGAACCCGGTAAGCTGCAGACAGGAGAAGACCTTGCCTACAAGCCGGTGATCTATCTGTATCCCCGACAGAAAACAGAAGTGTCTGTGAACCTGACGCTGGACGGGAAGCTGACATGCACCTACCCGGCCTATGACGGTGGGTGGAAGGTCACGGCCATGCCGGACGGAACCCTGACGGATGCCCGAGGCCAAAGCTATAATTATCTCTACTGGGAAGGTACAACCGGAGCCGAATATGATTTCTCCGAAGGCTTCTGTATTCCGGGAGCGGATACGGCAGCATTTCTGGAGGAGTCTCTTGCCCGGCTGGGACTGACGCGCCGGGAGGCCAATGAATTTATCATTTACTGGCTGCCGCTGATGGAAAATAATCCGTATAACATCATTTCTTTCCAGCAGGAGTGCTATACAGATTCGGCAAAGCTGAAAATCGACCCGGTTCCGGATACGCTGATTCGTGTGTTTATGGCGTGGAAGCCTGCGCAGAATTACCAGGAAATGAAGGAGCAGACGCTCACAGCACCCCAGCGCCAGGGATTTACGGCAGTAGAGTGGGGCGGAACGATGGTTCAGAATGCCCGGTAACGGATGAATGTCTGCCGGACTGCAGGAAAATGCAGTCCGGCAGATTTTTATTTTAACACAGAGCCGGTTGTGTGCTATAATGAACCCATCCAGATGACGGAGGAAGTCAGTATGTATAAGATTATGATTGTGGAAGATGATCTGGGAATTGCGGAAGAGATCGGCAAGAAAGCCCGGATGTGGAATATAGAGACCATTCTTGCAAGGAATTTTCAGAACATCATGGAAGAATTTACGGACTGCCAGCCGCATCTGGTACTGCTGGATATTTCTCTGCCGTTTTTCAGCGGTTATCACTGGTGCAGTGAAATCCGGAAGATTTCCAAGGTTCCGATTATGTTTATTTCGTCTGCGTCAGACAATATGAACATGGTAATGGCCATGAATGCGGGAGCAGATGATTTTATTCCGAAGCCCTTTGATCTGAATGTGCTGATTGCCAAAATTCAGGCGCTTCTTCGGCGGAGCTACGATTTTGCTGTGGGAACGCCGGCAATTCAGCACAGAGGGGCGTTCCTGAATACAGAAGATCAGACACTTACCTATGAATCCCAGAAACTGGAGCTGAGCAAAAATGAGTATCGGATTCTGCTTTGCCTGATGGAAAGCAAAGGAAAAGTTGTCAGCCGCGAAAAACTGATGGAACGGCTCTGGGCGACGGAGGTGTTTGTAGACGAGAACACCCTGACCGTGAACATAAACCGTCTTCGGAAAAAACTTGCGGCAATGGGACTCAATGACTTTATCTGCACCAGATTCGGGGTAGGCTATATTGTGGAGTAAGCTATGCGTTTTGGAAAATATCTGAAAGAACAACAGAAAACCATCTGGATGATTCTGGGGGTTGTCTGTATTTTTTGGGGCGTGCTTCGCCTGTACCGCATTACCAGCAGGGTGGTGCTGTACCCGGCGATGCTGTGTATCCTGTTTGCCGGAATCTGGATGCTTGCGGATTTCTTTGCCAAAAAGAAAAAGCTCCAGCAGCTGCAGGAGGCTTTTGAAGCTGGCATCGATCAGTTTCCGGAGCCGCAGTCTGTTCTGGAGGAAACTTATCAGGAGTGTATTGCAGACCTGCACCGGCAGTACGGGGAGATGACACTGAAACAGGAGATGCGCTACCGGGACATGGAGGACTACTATACCACCTGGGCGCATCAGATCAAGACGCCGATTTCTGCCATGCAGCTGAAGCTGCAGAACGAAGACAGTCCGTTGTCCAGACAGCTGAATTCGGACCTGCTGCGGGTTGAACAGTATGTGGATATGGTTATGGTGTATCTTCGTCTGGGTGCACCTACCAACGATTACGTTTTCAAAAGCTGGCGCATTGATGAACTGATAAAAAAGTCGGTCAGTACGTTTGCTTCTGAATTCATCAGCAGAGGGCTGGCTCTTCGGTATGAGAAAATTGAGGGCAGCCTGATTACGGATGACAAATGGTTCTGCTTTGTGCTTGAGCAGATCCTTTCCAATGCACTCAAGTATACACACAGCGGCGGTATTTCCATCTACATGGAAGAAAATGGGATCCTGTGTATTTCCGATACGGGAATCGGAATTGCGCCGGAAGATCTGCCCAGAATATTTGAAAAAGGTTACACCGGATTTAATGGCCGCACAGACCGCCACGCCAGCGGCCTTGGTCTGTATCTGTGCAGGCGGATCTGTGACGGACTGAGCATTCCGCTTCAGGCACAGTCTCAGCCGGGGAAGGGCACAGTGATCCGGCTTTGTCTGGAGCAGTACCATCTGAAAGCAGAATAACTTCTTACAGCAGTGTAAGATTTGAGCGGGAAATGTAAGACGATTCGATGGCGATGCATTTCCCGCTTTTGCTATAATGCTGACAGAAACAATTCAGGAGGTAACGTTGCAATGCAAATTTTAAAAGTCACAGGCCTGAAAAAGACCTATTCCAACCGTCTGGGAGGCAGTAAGGTTGAAGCCCTGCGGAATATCAATTTCTCGGTGGAAGAGGGAGAATATGTGGCGATTATGGGAGAATCCGGATCCGGAAAGACCACGCTGCTGAACATTCTGGCGGCACTTGACCGCCCCACTGCGGGAAACATCCTGCTCGGAGATCTGGATCTGACAAAGGTCAAGGATAAGCAGATCAGCGCATTTCGCCGGGATCATCTGGGATTTGTGTTTCAGGAATTCAATCTGCTGGATACCTTTACGCTGGAGGACAACATCTATCTTCCGCTGGTGCTGGCAGGCCGGCCTTATGATGAGATGAAGCGCCGTCTGGAGCCCCTTGCCCGGGAGCTTGGAATTTCCGACCTGCTGCACAAGTATCCTTATGAGGTGTCCGGCGGACAGAAGCAGCGGGCGGCAGCAGCCCGGGCACTGATTACGGAGCCGAAGCTTCTGCTGGCAGATGAGCCCACCGGTGCACTGGATTCCAGAGCGTCCGACGAGCTGCTCAAGCTGTTTCGTCAGATAAATCAGCAGGGCCAGACCATACTGATGGTGACCCATTCCGTCAAGGCTGCCAGTACCGCAGGCCGGGTTCTGTTCATCAAGGACGGCGAGATTTTCCACGAGCTGTACCGGGAAAATCAGTCCGAGGAGCAGATGTACCAGAAAATCAGCAATACCCTGACGCTGCTTGCAACCGGGGGTGACCGGAGATGAAATTCGGATTTTATTCCAGACTTGCCGCAGATGGGATCCGCAAAAACAAGCGCATGTATTTTCCATACATGCTGACCTGTATCGGCATGGTAATCATGTTTTACATTCTCAAATTTCTGCAAACCTCGGAGAGTGTCAGAGGAATCCGCGGAGGTGATACCGTTCAGTACATGCTGTCCTTTGGCGTCGGTGTGCTGGCAGTCTTTTCCTGCATCTTTCTGTTTTACACGGATTCGTTTCTGATCCGCCGCAGAAAAAAGGAATTTGGTCTGTACAACATTCTGGGAATGGGAAAAAAGAATATTGCAATCCTTGTCTGCTGCGAAACGGTTATCATCTTTGTAATTTCCATGGTGCTGGGCCTGAGTGGAGGAATTGTCCTGTCCAAGCTGGCAGAACTTGGCATTCTGTTTGTTATGAAGGCGGAAACTGCCTTTCGCTTCACTGTTTCTGTGGAGGGACTCTGCAATACGGTCTGCGTGTTTTCGGTGATCTTTGGACTGCTGCTTCTGAATTCGCTCTGCCAGGTCTGGTTTTCCAGTACGCTGTCCTTGCTCAGAAGTGAGACCACAGGAGAAAAGCCCCCAAAGGGAAACTGGTTTCTCGGTATCCTGGGCGTGCTGATTCTTGCCTGGGCTTACTGGATCGCTGTGAATCTGGAAGATCCCGCAACGGCTCTGATCTGGTTCTTTGTGGCGGTGCTGATGGTTATTGTGGCTACCTATCTGATTATGGTATCCGGATCGGTTCTGCTTTGCAGAATTCTTCAGAAAAACAAGCGCTATTATTACAAGTCCAATCATTTCGTGTCGGTTTCCTCTATGGCCTACCGTATGAAGCGAAACGGTGCAGGTCTTGCCTCAATCTGTATTCTTGCCACGATGGTGTTGGTGATGGTGTCCTCTACCTATGCACTGTATGCCGGTATGGAGGACTGCGTTTATTCCCGGTATCCCGGAGATCTGAATCTGATAGTCAGATTTTCAGAGGAACAGGCGATGTCCGAAGAAAACATCGGGGCACTGCGTTCGGATGTGCAGAAGTTGGCACAGGAGCATGACGCCCGGATGGAAAATATAAAGGAATACCGGGTCGGTGTGCTTGCCGGAGTGCTGCTCGACGGTGTGGTGGAAACAGACCCAAGACAGGCCAGCCAAATGGGTTTTGATTCGTATTCGGATACGTACCAGATTTTCTTTGTTCCGCTGAGCGACTACAATGCCATAATGGGTACGAGCCAGACATTGGAACCGGGCGAAGTGCTGCTCTATTGCAACCGGAACAAGCTCAGCCTGGATCAGATTTCGTTCAATCGTGGAAAAACCTTCCGGGTAAAGGAGTGCCTGACGGAGTGCTTTTCCGATGGTGAGATGGCTATGACCATCATTCCCAGCATCATTCTGGTGGCGGATGATCTGTCCGCAGAGACAGAGGGGCTGGTTGATCTGGATGGAAAATCCGTGTGCAGCTATCAGTGGAAGGTTTCCTTTGACACAGACTTGGATGCCGGACAGGAGAAACTGCTGTATCATGATATCGAAGAAATGCTGGGGCAGTATCAGAACAATTCCAACCGGAAGATTTTTAATGCAGATGTGGAGAGCCGAAGCCTGGAGTGGGCCAATTTCCTGGGGATGTATGGAGGCCTGTTCTATCTTGGCATTCTGCTGAGTGTGGTATTCCTGTTTGCAGCGGCTCTGATTATCTACTACAAGCAGATGTCCGAAGGATACGAAGACCAGTCCCGGTTTGAAATCATGCAGAAAGTGGGAATGACAAAGCGGGAGATCCGGAAAAGCATCAATTCTCAGCTGCTGACGGTGTTTTTCCTGCCGCTGCTGGGGGCCGGACTGCATATCTGCTTTGCGTTCCCGATGATTGAAAAGCTGCTGATGATGTTCAATATGCAAAACAGAAACCTGTTTATTCTGACAACCCTTGGAAGCTTTCTGGTTTTTGCGGTGTTTTATGTGATCATCTACCGGATTACCTCCAATGCCTATTACCGCATTGTCAGCGATGGGAGAAAATAGAAAAATATTTTCAGTGCCGGCTTCGGTGTCTGCATAACCTGCAGGCTCTGAAGCCGGTAAAAATCAGAATAAGAGTTCTGTCATATTTGTTGAACTGAATTATGATTCTGCCTATAATACAGAAAAGTTCCGGATCAAATTTGAAATCCGGAAGAGAAAACAGGTGACATCAGACAGGAGGTGTATTGTTGTGCCTGTAAAAAAGAAAATGTTTGCAGTATTGGCGGTAGTCCTTACACTGGCGGTGCTTGGACTGTCTGTAATGCTTCTGGTCAGCTCGGTTGTGAAATTTGCTGCCGGAAATCGAATTACGGAGGATCCGGAAGCAATGGAAAAATTCGACTGTATTCTGGTGCTGGGCTGTCAGGTTCTGGAAGACGGAACCCCCTGCGATATGCTTCGGGACCGGCTGGACAAAGCAATTGCGCTTTATCAGGCAGGCACTGCGCCTAAGCTGCTCATGAGCGGAGATCATGGAAGCGCAGATTACAATGAGGTCGGTGCCATGAAACGCTATGCGATGGAACACGGTGTCCCATCAGACGATATCTTCATGGATCATGCCGGATTTTCTACATACGAAAGCGTTTACCGGGCAAGAGATGTATTTCAGGCAAAGAGAATTGTGATTGTTTCTCAGAAATATCATCTGTACCGGGCGGTTTACATTGCCAATCAGCTGGGGCTGGATGCTTATGGTGCAGCTGCTGAGGAGCGTCACTATTCCGGACAGATCTACCGGGATTTCCGGGAGGTTCTGGCACGATGCAAGGACGCGGTTATGTCTGTGGTCAAGCCGGAACCCGCAGCGCTGGGAGACGTGATTTCCGTCAGCGGCAGCGGAGATGTGACGAATGACTGACTGCAAACAGCCGGAAAATTCGGGAACAGTCTCCCATTTCCCTGCAAAATACGTCGAGCTGACTGCCGGCACAGTATTTTTCATGAAATATTAATAAAACGTTATTGAAATTTGACTGTTTTTTACTTGGGGATTTATGGTAAAATAAAAGAATCAACGATGAAAGAAAGATGCTTATGGAAGTCCTGCCAATATTAAAGTTGATATGCCTGATTTTTATCACATTTCTGAGTGTTTGCTATTTGTATCAGATTGTTTATCTGGTGGTGCCGCTGGTCAAAAAGAAACGAAAGCTCAAGGAAGCGAAGCCGCTTCGGTACGCCATTCTGATTGCAGCCAGAAATGAGGAGAATGTGCTTCCTTTTCTGCTGGATTCCATTGCCCAACAGGACTATCCGGCTGACCGGATCACGACGTATGTGATTGCAGACAACTGTACGGACAGAACTGCCGAGGTGGCATCTGCGCACGGGGCGCATGTCTTTCGCAGATACGATAAGACGAATATTGGAAAGGGCTATGCCATCGATTATCTGCTGACAGAGATTCAGAAGGAAACAAATCTGGATCAGTTTGATGCGTTCCTTGTTTTTGATGCGGACAATCTGCTTAAGCCGGATTACATTGCCCAGATCAATAAGGTATGTGCAGCCGGCTACGAAGCATTTTGCGGATATCGCAACACCAAAAACTTTGGGACGAACTGGCTTTCTGCCGGATATGGTGTCTGGTATCTGCATGACTCTGCACATATGAATCAGTCCCGCATGATGCTCGGAACCAGCTGTGCCGTCAGCGGAACGGGATTTGGATTTACCCGGGCACTGCTTGAGCGGATGGGGGGCTGGAAGTTCCATACGCTGACTGAGGATCTTGAGTTTAATACCTGGTGTGTGACTCATGGCGTTAAAATCGGATATTGCCATGATGCCGTTCTGTATGATGAGCAGCCTTTTGATTTTCGACAGTCCTGGCGTCAGCGGACACGCTGGACGCAGGGCGGCGTTCAGATTGCGTTTCGGTATTCCGGTACACTGGCACGGGGACTGTTTCAGGGAGGCTGGGCTTCTTATTCCACCTTTGAGACTACCACGCTGTCCATGTGGGGATGCTGCATGACTACCCTGTGCAGCCTGCTTACAGTGCTGACGGCACTGCTGGGCTACGGATGGGATGGAATGGCCTTTACGATGCTGTATGGACTGATAACCGGCTATCTGTCGGCTGCATTTGTCGGAGCTCTGACAGTCGGTCTGGAGTGGAAAAGAATTTCTGTGTCGGCGAAAAAGAAGCTTCAGTCTGTGCTGGCATTTCCGGTATTTATGCTTACGTTTATCCCGATTTCCATTACAGCGGTATTCAGAAAATTCCAGTGGCAGCCGACGCCCCATACGGTTGCCATCTCTTCCGAGGAACTGACAGGGCAGGCTTGCAGATAAAGCTGTCGTCATCCCGAAAGAATACCACGCAGGGAAATATCTAAAAATGCCGGAACTGTTTTTGGTAAGTTTCGATGTTTTGTAATTTGAAAAGAAGATTCCGGGGAAGTGCCCGAAGCATACAGCACCCGGGTGCTCCGGATGTAAATGTTTTTTGAATTCAGAGAAGCGCCTTGCCGCAATTGCGGCAAGGCGCTTTTTCTGTCTTTCAGCGGTTGATTTTCTCGTGATATTTGCGATAGAGAAATGGTGTGATACCCTCGTATTTTTTGAAAACTTTTATGAAATATGCTGATGACGAAAATCCCAGATTTTCACTGATGCTTTCCACGGAGGCATCTGACGTTTCCAGAAGCTCCTTCGCCCATGCGATTTTCTGTGCGCCGATATACTGCGAAAAGTTGCAGCCCATTTCCTGCGTGAACAGCCGGCTGAAATAGCTGGGACTTAAATGACAAAGATGGGCCATTTGGGCCTGTGTGACTGATTGGCATTTGTTTTCCTCTATGTACTGCAATGCCGGAAGCAGGGGAGAAGAACCTGTCTCCACACGACCGGCCCGACCTACTTTTAAATAATTTGCCGTTTTTTCCGGATGTGCAGATATATCTGAAGAGTGTGCTTGCGTAACCTGCTGTGCACTGCTGTAAAAAATTTCGTAGGCTTCGATGAGCTGTGCTTTGCTGACAGCGGATTCCACGATATAGTTGCTCAGCTCCAGAAGCGCTTGCGTACTTTGCAGTACCTGCTGGTATTGCAGCAGCGGAATTGCCTGATACTCAGCCATATGCGCCTGTAAATGCTGTGCAGCTACCATGTTCTTCTGTGTAGACAGCAAATGCTCGAAGGATTCCAGTTCTGCGGCTCCATCCAGTCGAATCTGTCCAGCCATAATGGCACCGAGATATTTATCATCCACCGTTATGGGAATGGCGATATCGATTATGTTGAAGTGACACAGATAAATGTACGGTTTTTGGGATCTGACGGCCTCAAGGCCGCCCCGGGAATCACAGATCCGGCAGTATTTGGAAAGCTGAGGGTTGGCCCTGACAGACTGGCAGAAGGAACAGCACATACTGTGTTCGGTGATGGGGTTGCCTTTATAGTCGACAGTGATGATTGCCATGTTTGTGACACGGGCCAGCTGATCCTGCAATTTCTGCCATCTGGATAAATCAAGCAGCTGATCAAGATCAAATGCATTGCTTTTCATGATGTGCTCCTTGTGGTAATTTTTTTTTTGAATCGATTTCGAATGAGCTGTACAATTCGATGTTGTCATAATAGATAAAAACATTAACGTGTATTCGTTTATTATTATGCGAATACAATAAAATTTTGACAAGAGATGCTGGGACGGTAATTTTATGTGGCATAGAATAGCAATTTAATGATATGTAAAAATGATGCTATTTATAGACCTTCTTGTTACAATATATACCACAAAACAAAATTAATCAAGGAGGAATATCAAATGAGAAAGGCATTTATCAGTCCCGCGAAATACGTTCAGGGAGAAGACGAAATCAAAAATCTGGGCTATTTTGTCAAGACCTTTGGAGACACTGCGCTTCTGATTGCGCATCCTGATGACAGAAAGCGTGTGGAAGACAAGCTGAAGCAAACCGAAGAAAAGTTTGGTGTATCCTTCATTCCGGGTGACTTCTCCGGAGAGTGCTCCAGACAGGAGATTCAGCGCCTGAAAGAAGTGGCAAAGCAACACCATTGCAGCTGCACGGTGGGTCTTGGCGGTGGAAAAGCCGTGGATACCGCAAAATGCGTGGCAGAAGGCGTCGGCATGATTGCAGTTCCCACTATTGCCGCCACGGATGCTTCCACCAGCCACTCCGCGGTCATGTATACCCAGAGCGGTGAGTTCGATGACTATGCTTACTTTAAGGCAAGCCCCAGTGTTGTACTGGTGGATACCACCTGCATTGCAAAAGCACCGACCCGTTTTCTTGTTTCCGGCATGGGTGATGCAATGTCTACCTGGTTTGAAGCCCGCGCTTCTGCAAGAGCTTATGCCAAAGTCAATGCAGGACTTCCCTGCGGAGTAAGAGAGGGGCTGTGTGAAACGGCGAAAGGAACCAAGGCTGCTCTGGCACTGGCAAAGCTCTGCTATGAAACACTGCTGGAAGACGGTGCAAAGGCCAAAATAGCATGCGACTGCAATGTTGTGACACCGGCCCTCGAAAGCATTATCGAAGCAAACATTCTGTTGTCCGGTCTGGGTTTTGAGAGCGGAGGTCTGGCAGCGGCACATGCCATCCATGACGGATTGTCTCTTCTGCCTGGCACACACCATTCTTTCCACGGAGAGAAAGTTTCCTTCGGAACCATTGCGCAGCTGATTCTGGAGAATGCGCCTACGGAGGAGCTGGAGACGGTTATCCGGTTCAATCTGGAGGTTGGACTTCCTGTCTGCCTGGAAGACATCGGTGTTCCGCAGATTACAGATAATGAGCTGATTCAGGTGGCAAAGAAGACCTGCATTCCGGAAGAATCCATTTACTCCATGCCGTTCCCTGTCAGTGTGGAATCTGTTGCTTCTGCAATCCGTGCAGCTGACGAAATCGGCAAGTCCTATAAGTAAAGGTGGTTATAATGAAAAAGATTATCAATGTACCAGAAACAGTTGTATCTGAAATGTGTCATGGATTTGCCATCGCACACCCGGACGTGATCTTGGATGAGCAATACAACATCATCAGAAAACGGCAGCTGGAACAGGAAAAAGTCACCCTGATCTGCGGCGGCGGAAGCGGACATGAACCGGCACACGCAGGTTTTGTGGGCAAGGGCCTGCTGGATGCAGCAGTATGCGGAGATGTCTTCGCATCTCCTTCTCAAATTCAGGTGTATCAGGCAATTCGGGAAACCCGCAGCAGCCAGGGTACACTTCTGATCGTCAAAAACTACAGCGGCGATATGATGAATTTCACCAATGCCATGGCTCTGGCACGGGAGGATGGCATTGCTGTGGATTATGTTCGGGTGGACGACGACATTGCCGTTCAGGACAGTCTCTATACAGTCGGCAGACGGGGCGTTGCCGGAACCGTTCTTGTTCATAAGATCGTCGGTGCCGCAGCACAGCAGAGGATGAATTTGCAGGAGGTAAAGAATGTTGCTGAGGATGCAGCTGCACATGTAAAAAGTCTTGGCTTTGCGCTGACTTCCTGTACCGTTCCTGCTAAGGGAACACCGACGTTCACGTTGGGGAAGGACGAAATGGAATTCGGGGTCGGAATTCATGGAGAGCCGGGAGTGCGCCGGGAAAAAATCATTTCCGCAGACGAAATGGCAGCAAGACTGGTGGAAGCGCTGCTCAGGGAACTTCCAGAGGAAGGCAAGGACGAAGGACTGGCAGTGCTCATCAACGGCTTCGGTGGAACCCCGCTTCAGGAGCTGTATTTGCTGGCCAACAGTGTGGCCAGAGAGCTGAAGGCACGGAAGCAGACGTTGGAGCGCGTCTTTGTAGGCAATTATCTGACAAGCATTGATATGGCTGGAGCGTCTGTATCCATTATGGGTCTGGACAGACAGAGAAAAGAACTGCTGAATGCTCCCTGCAGCGCACCTGCCCTTACGGTTACAGGTCCGCAGATCCCCAATATGCAGATGGCGTCCTGCATGCATACGGACAGCGAAGTGGAAGTGTCCTATCAGAAGGAATCTCCACAAGCCTGGAGCCAGATCCGGAATCATCTCATTTCCAAGGAAAACATCATTTATATGATCGATGACATGAGCCAAACCATTATCGAAAATGAAGTTCCCTTCTGTGAACTGGATGCCTTTGCCGGAGACGGAGATTTTGGAATGAGTGTTGCAAAAGGTTTCCGGCAGCTGAAATCTCAGTGGCGGGATATTATGGAACACCATTGCGGCAGCATCGGGGCATTCCTGGATCGGGTATCCATGATTATCATGGAGCATTGCGGCGGAGCATCCGGTCCCATCTGGGGCAGTGCGTTCCGGGCAGCTTCCAAATATGCTGGAGATCGGAAAGCACTGGATCTGAGGGAATTTGCGAATATGGTACAGGCAGCTGCAGATGGTATCTACCGTACAGGAGAGCGTTCCTTCGGGCGCGGTGCAACAGTTGGAGACAAAACGCTGATGGATGCATTGGTTCCTTGCACGGAATGCCTGGCACGCTGTGCCGGTGAGAATATGCAGATCGTATCTGCGCTGCAGCAGGGGGCTGAAGCCGCTGTCAGAGGAGCTGAGAAGACAAAAGAGATTGTTGCCCGGATGGGGCGGGCCGGAACTGTGGGCGAGCGCAGTCTGGGCTATCCGGATGCCGGAGCCCATGCGCTTGGCGTGATTTTCACCCATTTGTCTGACAGTATGTGCAGCATCGATTGAGGAATAATCTGTGAAATAAGAAATATCCATAACAATGGCCTGTACGCTTTCATGCTGCAGGCCATTTTCCTGAATGCGCTTCCACGAAAAGCATCTGCAATTGTCTTACACGGAAATCCGGGAGAGTATGTTTTTGTGGATTTTTTACTTGCCCATATGGCCCCTGCAGGGGATAAGGAAAAGCCGAAAGTCTTTGAGAAAAAAGACTTTCGGCTTTGTGCGCTGGCGTCCCTGGGGCGATTCGAACGCTCGACCTTCCGCTTAGGAGGCGGATGCTCTATCCTGCTGAGCTACAGAGACATAGAAGATCTGAAAATTACTGACAACTGCCCCGAAATACGGGCTGAGTGTCATACGCGCTTATTGTAGTCTCAAATAAGGCTTCTGTCAACAAAAATTATCTGCACTTCCGATTTTCGGCACATTTTTCACAGGTCATTGCATATAGTATCCGAGATGGCTGATGAGAGGAGTGTGCAGAATGCTTTTGGCGATTGATACATCCGTCGATCTGGATGATCTGATTTATGACGAAGAATGGTATCCCAGCAGTCGGTAAGACTCTGGGATAAATAGAGAAATTTCAAGATTCCCCTTTACAGAATCCGAAATTTTCGCTATAATAAATCAGAATGTGTAAAAACTTACAGAAAAGGGATTCTGATATGAATATTGAATTTGATGTTTATAAGCAAAAATTAGGAGAGGTCAAGCCCACTCTGGACGGCCTTGCAGCTTCTTTGAACCTGGAAGGTCTGAAGAATGAACTTGAACGCTATCATGCCATGCAGGAAGCTCCCGGATTCTGGGATGACCCCGAGAAAAGCCAGAAGGTTGTTGTGAAGACCCGTTCTATCGAGCACAAGATCGAGCGCTATCACAGCATGGTTTCTTCTTGGGAAGATATGGTGACCATGTGCGAAATGGCCGCAGAGGAAGATGACGATTCCATGCTGGAAGAGCTCAAGGAAGAGTTCCAGAAGTTGGAAGAGAATATGGAGTCCTGCCGTCTTGAAACGCTGCTTAAGGGACACTATGACAAGAACAATGCGTTGATGAGCTTCCATGCCGGCGCAGGCGGTACGGAGGCACAGGACTGGTGCCAGATGCTTTACCGGATGTACACCCGCTGGGCAGAGCGTCACGGCTTTACCTACAAAATTATGGACTATCAGGAAGGCGACGAAGCCGGCCTGAAGTCTGCAGATATTCTGATTGAGGGCGAGAATGCCTACGGCTTCCTCAAGGGGGAAAACGGCGTGCATCGTCTGGTTCGCGTGTCTCCGTTTGATGCCAACGCCAGACGCCAGACCTCTTTCTCTGCCATTGAAGTCATCCCTGACATTGAAAACGACAGCCAGGATGTGGAAATCAAGCCGGATGACTATGAAATGCAGGTTTTCCGTTCTTCCGGTGCAGGTGGACAGCACATCAACAAGACGTCTTCTGCCGTTCGTCTGATTCATAAGGCTACCGGCATTGTTGTTTCCTGCCAGACAGAACGAAGCCAGTTCCAGAACAAGGAAACCTGTCTGCGTATGCTGCGCTCCAAACTGGTGGAAATCAAGGAACGTGAGCATCTGGATAAGATCTCCGATATCAAGGGTGTCCAGCAGAAGATCGAGTGGGGCAGTCAGATCCGCAACTATGTCTTTATGCCCTATACCATGGTTAAGGATACCAGAACCGGCTGCGAAACCTCTAACGTCAATGCAGTTATGGACGGTGCGCTGGATCCCTTTATCGATGCATATCTGACCTGTGCAGCTACGGGCAACTGGGTTACAAAATAATTGCATTTTCCCGGAAATGCATCTTGCTATTTCCGGATGTCTGTGTTATAGTGTATACGTTATTATAGTGTTTCCTGCGCGGAAACGAAAATTGGTTTACTGTCCGCATCATGCGGCTGTGCCCGTTGCGGAGGGAGGTAAATAGAAATGGAAGTTCTTAAGACAGTTGTGACTGTTGTTGAGGCACTGCTCAGCCTGGCTCTGATTCTGATTGTTCTGTTTCAGTCCGGCAAGGAGGCTGGTCTGTCCGGTGCGATTGCCGGCGGTTCCGATACCTACATGAGCAAGAGCAAATCCGGTTCTCTGGACAAGAAACTGGCTACTGCAACCAAGTGGGTTGCTCTGGCATGGATTCTCCTGACTCTGGGTGTGTGCCTGTTTTAATCTGAAATAGCCGTTTCCGTTCGGGTGCGGTCTATAAAGAAGTAATTGCACAAGATGCGGCATGGCTCCTTACGGAGCTGTGCCGCAGTTTTGTTATGGTCAGCTGTGCTTTCTTTTCTGCCGGGGAATTTACTTTTTCCTGCGCCTGTGGTAAAATAATTCCATATTTACTATGAAGGAGAAATGAACTATGAATGCTGACAAACTGGCAGGCCTGGAGCCTGCAAGTGTATTCGGTTATTTTGAAAAACTCTGCTCCATTCCTCATGGCTCCCGTCATACGAAGGAAATCAGCGATTATCTGGTATCCTTTGCAAAGGAACATGGACTGCGCTATATTCAGGACGAAAGCAACAATGTGATTTTGTTTGCTCCGGCTACGGCGGGCTACGAGGACCATGCAGCTGTGGTCCTGCAGGGCCACATGGATATGGTCTGTGAAAAAGATCCGGACGTAACCATCGACATGGAAAAAGATGGTCTGGATGTGACCCATGATGATACCTGTGTCTTTGCACGGGGAACCACACTGGGCGGTGATGACGGAATTGCGGTTGCCTATGCGCTGGCGCTTCTGGACAGCACCGAAATTCCCCATCCTGCGCTGGAAGTGATCATCACCGTGGATGAGGAAATCGGTATGCTGGGCGCTTCTGCCATCGATCTTTCCATGCTGCAGGGCAGAACACTGGTGAATCTGGACTCTGAGGATGAAGGCGTATTTACGGTTTCCTGTGCAGGCGGTGCTACTTCGATTATTTCGCTCCCGGTTTCCCGCCATGCGGTTTACGGACCGTGTGTGCGTCTGGTTGTTGACGGCCTGAAGGGCGGCCATTCCGGTGTTGAAATTCAAAAGAACCGGGCCAACGCCAATAAGGTTATGGGAGAATTCCTCAGCCGGATTCAGAAGCTTATGCCGCTGTGCCTGACAAAACTCTCCGGCGGGGCAAAGGACAACGCAATTCCCCGTTCCTGCGAAGTGACTCTGGTTGCCATGGGCATCGGCCTGGAGCGGATCAATGACATTTCCCAGAAGCTTCAGGATGAAATCCGTGCTCAGTATGATGAGCCGGATGCAATGGTCCAGGCTTTTGACGTGGATGCACTTGGCGGCAATGCCCTTTCTACTGAGGACACTTCCAAGGTAATTGCCCTGATGTGTGCTACCCCCAACGGTGTGCAGGCAATGAGCCAGGACATTCCCGGACTGGTTCAGACCAGCCTGAACATGGGTATTGCCAGACTGGAAAAGAACCTGGAGCTGACCTTCTCTGTCAGAAGCAGCGTCAATCAGGAAAAGCAGGATCTGGTAACCAAGCTCAGAGAAACGGCAGAATTTTATGGTGCTTCCTATGAGCAGATGGGAGATTATCCCGCATGGGAGTACAAGAAGGATTCTGTGCTCCGGGAAACAATGGTGAGCATTTACAGAAAAATGTTCGCCAGCGAGCCGGAAGTGGTGGCCATCCATGCCGGACTTGAGTGCGGCATCCTCAGCGAGAAGCTGCCAGGCCTGGACTGCGTATCCATCGGACCGCAGATGCACGATATTCACACCAGCCGTGAGAAACTGGAAATTGAATCCGTCAAACGGACCTGGGATTTCCTGCTGGAAGTCCTGAAGGCACTTTAATACAGAACCGGAGCGTAGTAATACGCTCCGGTTTTTTGCTGCACAAAGACAAAAGGCGGCGGAATGTTGCGTCTGCCGTTTCGGGCTATTTCTTTTGTACCAGTCCGCGAAGCCACCGGAGATCATCCATGGAAACGATGCTGCACAGAACCAGAAGGCATCCAAATACGCTGATAAACCCTGCAGCTTTCAAAACGGGACCCTGCAGCAACATTCCTGCAAAAATTCCAGCCGCAGCAGAACATGCGGTTCGTAGTGGGATGCTGCATTTCAGACGGATACCGGTAATTTTCAGAAGCAGCCGGATGCTCAGAAGAAAATTCAGCAGATGTGTCAGAAGAAAACTGAAGAAATAACCGGAAATACCATACTTTGGCAGCAGAAGAAAGAGAAGAAGCACGTCCAGCGAAGAGGTCAGAATATTGTTTCGTACGCAGATTTTTTGCTGACCCAGGCCTTTGGTCATGGAATCGGTGATAAAATCGCAGTAAAGCATGGGAACCAGAATGGAAAAGCGGCGCAGATCGGAAGCGGCAGCGGTGCTGTGGTAGAGCGAAGTGCAGAGAAAATCCGACATGACAATCAGCAGTCCGGAGCAGAAGAATCCGAACAGCATGGCTGTGTGCAGACTGCGCAGTGCGAGGTACCGAATCCGTTTCCGGCTGTCTGCAGCGCTGCATCTGGCAAGCTCGGGAATCAGCAGCTCGGTCAGGCCAAATAAGATTGCAGATGGAAACATCATGACAGGGAAAACCATTCCGCATATCATTCCGTACAGAGCCATGGGATTGCTTACACCGGGGAAGCGGCTCAGACGTCTGGGGACCATCAGATTTTCGGCCGTTGAGATACCGGCCTTGAGATTGTCAGCCAGAGCCAGCGGCACGGCAGTTTCCAGCAGACGCGATCTGACCGGAATCGGCGCACCGGATGCAGGGGCGCTGTTCAGCCGCAGTATCAGAAGCAACAGAAGCGTGAAACAGGTTCCGGCACTGCTCCCAAGGATTACACTTGTGCAGGCTCTTCCGGGATCAGAACCGGCGTACAGCTGTAGTGCCAGCAGGGTTGTGGCAATGGAAAAAATCTGCTCTCCCGTTTCCACTGCAGCCAATGTTCCGATCCGGCCCGCAGCAGTAAAGTAACCTGTCATGACAGAGCAGAGACAGGAAACCGGCAGAAACCATGCCAGAAGCCGCACAGCGTCCTCGGCGCGGATGTCTCCGATCCATTGTTCGGCAATGGGGCGAGAAAAATGCAGCAGCAGTGCAGAAACAGCGCTGCTGCAAAGAACGCTGTACATAAAACAGCCGGAAAGAATGAAGCAGACGTTTTCCGGATGCTTGTGCCCAAGTTCCTCAGCGGTCAGGTACATGGCAGCAGTACGCACGCCTGCAATTCCGGCAGTCATGGAAAGTCCGGCAACTGACATGACCAGCTGCAGCAGGCCGATTCCGGCGGCACCGATTCTTCCGGACAGATAAACCTGAAATCCGGTGCCAACCAGCCGCAGAAGAAGATTCACCCCGGTCAGCAGCAGGGCACTGTAAAACATGGGTAGTTTTTTGCGCAAGAAAATCCCTCCTTACCCCAATAATATGGGAAAAGGAGGGAAGAAAGAACTGTTCAGACTTTCGGTGAAAATTCGGAGCACCAGATGCGGAGAGGGCATTCTCCGCATCTGGGAGAACGTGCCGTGCAGATGTCCCGTCCGAAAAGGACAATCCGGTGACAGAAATCGGAGCTTTCCTCAGGTGGCAGGATGGCCCGGAGCTGCTTTTCCACTTTCTCGGGTTCCTTTCCATGGGAAAGGCCCAGCCGTCCGCAGATCCGGATGCAGTGTGTGTCACAGACCACACTGCCGGGAACACGGTAAAGGTCGCCCAGCAGAAGATTGGCGGTTTTACGGCCCACACCGGGGATCCGCAGCAGCTCTTCCATGGTTCCCGGAACCTTTCCGTTGTAATCATTCAGAAGCATCTGGCAGCCGAGAATAATGTCTCTGGCCTTGTGCTTGTAAAATCCGCAGGAATGAACCAGATTTTCTACATTTTCCAGCGGCGCGTGGGCCATATCCTCCAAAGTGGGGTAGGCTGCGAACAATGCCGGAGTGACCAGATTGACTCTGGCATCGGTACACTGGGCAGAAAGACGAACGGCAATCATCAATTCGTAATCCTTATCATAGTGCAGTGCACAGACTGGATCCGGATAGCGCTGCTTTAATTGTTCAATGATGGCCGATACTTTTTCTTCCATGGTGCATATACTCCCTTTGTTTTTTACTATGGTATCACAAAATGACAAAAATAGATAGAGCTTTTGCGTGTACAGCAGAAAAAACAGCGGTCGGCAGAAAACTGCCAATCGCTGCTGGTTGGTTATTCAGATGCTTCAGGGACAGGAAAATCCGCAGTCAGTGCGGAAATTTCGTAGGCCGTCCGTTCTTCCGGTCCACTCTCTGTCATTTTGGTATAAGCCCGGCTTTGCAGTCTGCCTTCAATGTGCAGAATATCCCGCGTATGATGCTCAGATGCCTCCTGCGCAATCCGGCCCCAGAGAATACAGGGCAGGTAATCAGCTCTGTGGAATGCTCTGGGAACAGCCAGCATCACGTCGGAGATTTCCCGGCCCATCGGTGTCCGGCGGTAAACCGGCTCCCGGCAGATGGGGCCTTCCAGAGTGACCTGATTTGCCGGCTCTCCGTCTTCGGCACATACGCTTTCGGCAAAAACAAACACCATCAGGTGACGGACTGTGCCCTGACGAATGTTGTGGGAACGGATCTGTCCGGTGACAGAAACCATTTCTCCGCCGGAAGGATCCAGTGAGCTGAGGGCTTCTTCTTCCGCAATGACCGGCACAGAATCAATGACACCGGAGAGTCGTGCTACGTCGAGTGTAAAGCGAAAAAATTTTCGGCCGTGGTTTTCATGGGAAAAAACGGGAATTTCCCGCAGATTTCCCCGCAGAAATGCGCTGTTGCTTGTATGTTCCATCAGTACCACCTCAAATTTCAGATGTATGCAACATACTATGGCTCGCCGGGGAAACTTAGAACCGGCGGATCCGGGATTCGCCCAAACAGGATGGATTGGATTTGCTTCCAATATTTTCTGAGGAAGTATGATGGAAGCATGTTTTTGTGCTATACTAAAACTCAAAAGAGTGTGTAAGATTTTTCCTGCGATGCTTACTTATAGGGTGAGGGAGGCGATCACGTGGAAGACGTTCAGATTGTAAAGCTGTACTGGGAGCGCAATCCGGATGCGATTTCAGAAAGCAGTAAAAAATACGGGAATTATTGTTTTGCTATTGCCAATAATCTGCTGTGCGATCCGGAAGATTCGGAAGAATGCGTCAACGATACGTTTCTGGGAGCGTGGAATTCTATTCCGCCTCATAGGCCAGACAGACTCAAGCTGTATCTGGCAAAAATTACCCGCGCGCTCGCCTTTAACTGCTATCATAACCGAACTGCGCAGAAACGGGGCGGGGGAGAGCTGCCGCTGGTACTGGAGGAACTGGAAGAATGTGTTTCCGGAGGTCCAGACCCGGAGGAAACCGTTCGGGCGGCGGAATTATCACAGAGCATCCGAAAGTTTGTCAGTCGGCTGACGGAACGAGAGCGAAGCGTGTTTGTGGACCGGTATTTCTTTACAAAAAGCATGGAGCAGGTGGCAGCAGAGAACGCAATTACGGTAAATCATGCCTATGTAATTCTCAGCCGCATCCGCCAGAAGCTGAAAAAGCACCTGATTAAGGAGGGATTTTGTGATGAATAAGGAAGATCTGTATCGGGCAATCGGGGATCTTGACGAAAAGCACCTGGAGAAGACAAGCAGGAAACGGGCTGTATGGATTAGCGCTGCAGCGGCTGTTCTGGCTGCAGTTCTGTGCGTTTCCTGGTGGATTCCCGCACTGACAGGACATAGCAACCCGGATGCAGGGCCTGAATTTATGCTGGATCCGGCATCGGCAGCAAGGCTGGAGGCCTGTGCGCTGGTGCAGGCCCGTTATCCCCAAATGGCCCACTATCCGGAGGAAGAGTATCCAACCACAGATGCGCAGATGGAAGCCTATGACCTGAAATACGAGGCGTGGAGGAAAAGTGTGGAAGCGCAGAAGCGGGAAGCGGGCTATGCAGACGGCCTGGAACCGTTCTTTGCTGATACCATGAGTACATTCCTGACGGAGGAGAACGGAAAGAACAAAGTCTGCTCCCCACTGAATATCTACATGGCCCTGGGAATGCTTGCAGAAATTTCAGGCGGTGATACCAGACAGGAAATTCTGGATGTGCTGGGGCAGGAAAAGCTGGAAGCTCTGCGCAGGCAGGCTGACGATGTCTGGAATGCCCAGTATCGGAACGATCACGCTACTGCAATGGTGCTGGCCAATTCGCTGTGGCTGAACAAAGGGTACCCGTACCAGCAGGAACCACTGGATATTCTGGCAAACGACTACCATGCTTCCAGTTTCTCCGGAGTTCCCGGCGCTGAGGACTACAATCAGGCGCTGCAGGCATGGCTGAATTATCAGACAGGCGGACTGCTGCAGGAGCAGGCCGGAAATGTGGAACTGGATCCACAGACGGTCATCGCGCTTGCGTCCACGCTGTGGTATCAGGCAAAATGGAAAACGGAATTCCTCACGGAAAATACCCGGCCGGAAGTATTTTCATCCGCTCAGAAATCGGAAACTGTGGATTTTATGCACAGCAGCCGGGATGACTGGTATTACTGGGCACAGAATTTTGGGGCGGTGGGAATTCCTATGGAAAATTCCGGCGGGACGATGTGGCTCCTGCTGCCGGATGATGGCATTACTCCGGAGCAGCTGCTGACGCAAGAGGAAACCTTTGAATTCCTGCAGCAGGGAAGAGACTGGAAACAGCAAAAGCGCCTGATTGTCAATATGGCAATTCCGAAATTTGACATATCAGCGGATCTGAGTCTGAAAGATGGCCTGAAGAAAATGGGAATTGATAAGGCCTTTGCAGAAGGTCAGGCTGATTTTACGCCGCTGCTGGAACAGGCAGACGGGGTTGCGGTATCTCCCTATGTGCAGGATTGCAGCCACGCCGTGCGGGTAACCGTCGACGAAGAAGGGGTAAGCGCAGCGGCATTTGTAGAGCTTGTAACTGCCGGAGCATGTAAACCGCCGGATGAAGAAGTGGATTTTGCGCTGAATCGTCCTTTTGTGTTTGTGATGCAGTCCCCCGATGGACTGCCGCTGTTCAGCGGTGTTGTAAACCAGCCGTAATCATTCAGCCAATCAAAAAGTACAGCCTGCCCCGGATTGGGGCAGGCTGTACTCTGTTATTGTACGGTTTTCGGCGGAAGTATTTAAAAGACTTTCGTATTGATAGCGGTAATCGGTACACAGGTTGTTGTGGTCGATGAAGGTTTCTTCAGCGTTCTTGCGGTATGTACGGCGGCGATTGGCGGTTCCACACAGGCTGCGGTGGCTCCCGGAGCTGCGTATTTGCTTTCGATGATGACTGCCAGAACACTTTTATTTTCGGTTTCTTTTTGCTGTGGTTATATTATCCGCAGTCAGCTGCAGCGGAAAAGGAGAGGTTCTATCTGGGGGGTTCTGGTATTTATTCCGCTTTATACCATTGTAGCGACCGGAGCACTGATCCGAAGTGCAATGGAGAGCGGTATGTTATCCACTTGGGTAATTGCCCTCAGCGGAGGTCTGCTTTGCACCAATGTGATTCTGTGTGTACTCGTCAACAAGTTGGAAGAAAGTCGATTTGCGGAAGCAGAAAAACAGAAGCTGCAGAAAGAAGCGGCCCATAATCTGGAGGTGGCAAGAACCTATCAGAAATCTTTTGACCGGCAAAGAAAGATTACACATGAATTTCGTAACCAGCTCGATGCCATTGAAAATCTTCTGAACCAGAGAGAATATGACAGAGCAGCTGATTATATCCGACAGCTGCAGCATCATGTTCATGAGGTTGTCCCTGCTATTCATACCAATCACCCCATGGTAGATGCAGTTCTGAACCAGAAATATCATGAAGCGTCTGACAAGGGCGTTGGAATGCTGCTTTCCTGCAACGATCTGTCAGAGATTCCCATGGATGATAGCGATCTTGTAACTCTTCTGGGAAATCTCCTGGATAATGTATTTATGTCAATTGGTACAACAATTGTGTCATCTGATTATATCAAACACCAATACAGACAATTACCCGGGAGGTAATACATGAATATATATCGGCAGCTACTTGTTATTACAGGAATTTTTATACTCTCTTTCTTTCATTTCAGAAGCTTTCTATATGGGATCATATTTTGTCAAATCAATAGAAGCGCCTATAAAAAGAGAAAGAAAAATAAATCATTCAAAGATTGGCTCTTTTTCACCAGATTTAGAGATGTTATCCCAAAAGGATGTATTGGTTTTTACATTTTTTTTGATATTCCTTCACATAGGTGCAGATGCTATTTGCATATTTTGCAGTCTTTTAAAATGCTCACAGTCACTTGGCCCTGTGCTCGCAAAATATATCCTGTATTTTGATTGTTCTTGGCTAATAATTCTGGCGCAGCTTTTCTGGACGCCTGGACGAGAGACTCCCTATGACCTTTGGATAACGAAAAAAGAGGAATGAAACGGAAGTAGAATTAGATATTCCTAGAAGTTGATGCAAATCGGTTGTTTGTAAGTTTTCTGCTTGCTACTGCAGTTACTACTACGATACTGAGTCAGAGCTAAGCTATCTCCAGGGCCGATATTATGATCCTCAGACCTGCAGATTCATCAATGCAGACAGCTACGCTTCTACCGGTCAGGGCATTCTCGGATATAACATGTTCGCATACTGCAATAACAATCCAATCGATAATATAGACTTGACTGGAGATTTGTGCTTTAGCGTTTGGATGACTGTAGTGACTGCAGCATATGCAGCTATTTCTGTGGGTATTAACCATATTGTGAATTATGTTAATGAAAAGAAAATTGAAAAAGAAATTCAATCAT
>RCNI01000256.1_pt1 | contig 34871 bp, 33 predicted proteins | sample 2041151 | NCBI WGS metagenome assembly RCNI01 (sample SAMN09708214, study PRJNA481090) | feces metagenome | isolation source: feces | place: Antarctica: Albino Rookery
TAAATATATATCATTTTTCAAGATTTAAAAAAACATTTTCATCAATTTTTTTTCTTTTTAATGTGCTGCTTTCACAAATTAAAGGGGTGGACCTTTTAAAACTATTACTTATAACTCTTTTTACTACTTTTTCCACATTTTCACTGCCGTATTTTAATACTAACTGTGGTCTGCTTTCATTATTATGTTCTATATCGTATAAAATATTATCTATTATTTCATAAGTTAGCCCTAGTTCTTCTTCATCAGTCTGCCCCTGCCATAAATCAGCTGTAGGCTTTTTTACCATAATACTTTCAGGCATTAAGGCTTCACGGCTTACTTTATATACTTCACGTTTATATAAACTGCCTATAATATTAATACTTGATGCAGTATCCCCATACCAGGTGCCGTATCCTAAAAGCAGCTCTGTTCTATTTGTAGTGCCTAAAACAATACCTTTATTTTCTGCAGCTTTATCAAATAAATATATCATCCTGCTTCTTGACATAATATTGCCTTTACGTAATAAAGTAATATTGTTTGATTTTTCTATAAAGGTATCTACCGTATTAGTAATATCTATAATCTCTAATCTAAATTTATATTGTTCTGATAATATTTGAGAATCTTTAAGAGATTCTTTTGATGATGTTTTATAAGGCATAAAATAGCCCAGCACATTTTCATACCCTAAAGCATTACAGGCAGCAGCACATACTAAAGCAGAATCAATACCCCCTGAAATCCCTATAACTGCCTTTTCTGCACCTGTTTTTTGAAAAGAATTTTTAAAAGATACACATAAGTCTTTATAAACTTTATTGTAATCCATATCTTTTTACCTGCTTACCTGCGGTTATATTCCCCGCTTTTCCCACCTGATTTATGCTGCAGCATAATATCACTTATAATCATATCTTTATCTACTGCTTTACACATGTCATATATAGTTAAGGCAGCAACAGATACACCTGTTAAGGCTTCCATTTCCACCCCTGTTTTATCATCAAGTGATACACTAACTTCTATATACACTTCACCTTTATCTATATTATAATCAAACTCTACATTAACAGCACTGATTGCTAAAGGGTGGCATAAAGGTATTAAATGGGGTGTTTGTTTAACTGCCATAATAGCAGCTATTCTTGCCACTTCAAATACATTACCTTTTGATATTTTCATATCTACTATTCTATGGAGTGTATCTTGTTTCATAGTAACTTTGCCAGTTGCAACAGCCGTTCTTTTTGTAGGGGCTTTCCCGCTTACATCTACCATACGGCTTGCACCTTTACTGTCAAAATGAGTAAATTCCATATATCACCTTTTATTTTGGATATGTTTTAAATAAATCTTTTGCAGCAATAGAACATTCTACAAAATCTAAAATAGATAAATCTTTTTTCCGCAGTTCTTCTTTATTAACCGTATCAGGATTTAATCTAATAAGTGCATATTCCTTATTAAATGATACAACATTGCCCTGGTTATCAAAAACAGGTATATTTATTTCTATATTAAAAGATTCTGCACTTGTTAATATAAGCCTTCCTAATATAAGTTCAATTAACTGCTGCATATGTTTGTGTAATTCATTTTCTTTGTATGAGGGAACAGGTCTTCCGCTTTTATCTGCACAGGAATACTGAAAAGTAAGAGTAACATTATTTTTTACATTTTTAGCATCAACCAGCCTAAGTATAGGACGTATTTCATATTTTTTAACATAGCTTGAATCAGCTACCACCCTGTCAAATTTACCAAGCAGGTCGTCTAACTCAATAGATACAGTTTTTGCCATTTGGTTTTTTGTAACCGTTTCATCCATAAAAAGTTTTACAGTGCGGACATATCGTTTTTGGATATATGCTTCACGGTTATTATACATAATTACTTTATACCAGTCTTTAGTTTCTCCTATTAAAAGCACTTTTTCAGCACCTGATGAATACCTAAGAACACTTCCTTTTAAAGAGGGTTCTGACCTAAATGCTACACGGTTATAAGGCACATGGCCTACACCTTCCACTACTTCCACAATTACTTTTTCTTCAGATATACCCACATTAGGCATAGGTGCCCCTGCTTCTTCCGGGTTTTCAATATCTTCGTTTTTTATATACTGTTTATTTAAATCCACTTCTTCGTTAGGAGCCGTAGTGCTATTATCTACTGCAAAACTATCAGTAAAAAAAAATAAACAAAAAATAGTTATAATAAGTGGTAATAATTTATACATTAAATCTAAAATACATTATATCGCCGTCTTCTACAATATAATCTTTTCCCTCTAATCTTAACCTGCCGTTTTCTTTAGCAGTGGTAAGTGATTTATATTTTTCAAAATCTGCATAAGAACATACTTCTGCACGAATAAAGCCTCGTTCAATATCAGAGTGGATTTTGCCTGCTGCCATAGGTGCTGTAGAACCTTTTTCCACAGTCCATGCTCTAACTTCTTTTTCGCCTGCTGTAAAAAATGTTATAAGCCCTAAAAGATCGTAACCGCTTTTTATAAGGCTGTCTAACCCGCTTCTTTCCATTCCTAAAGATAAAAGGTATTCTTTTGCCTCATCTTCTGATAAATCCTGTAACTCGCATTCTGTTTTACCGCATATTTTTACAACTTCAGCACCCTCAGATAATGCCTGATTACGCACAGCTTTCACGTGGTTATTATCTTCTGATAATGTGTCTTCATCTACATTTGCCACATAAAGCATAGGTTTTACTGTAATAAAATTATATTCCCTTATTTCATCCATATATTCAGGATGCTCTTTTAAAAGCCCACGTAATGCTTTGCCCTTGTCTGCATAATCTAAAAACTCTTTTAATACTAATACTTTTTTCTTTAATGCAGCATCACCGCTTTTAGCAGCTTTTTCATTTTTTGAAATGGCTTTTTCAAGGATTTCCATATCTGCAAGTAAAAGTTCTGTATTAATAACTTCCATATCGCATACAGGGTCTACTTTATTATCAACATGGACTATTTCTTCACTGTCAAAACAACGCACCACATGGGCAATAGCATCAGTTTGTCTAATATGGGTTAAAAACTGGTTGCCTCTACCCTCGCCTTTACTGGCACCTTTTACAAGCCCTGCAATATCAACAAATTCTACAGTGGTAGGCACTATTGATTTTGGAACAATATGTTTAGTTATAAACTCCATACGTTCATCAGGCACACTTACTACACCTCTATTTGGGTCAATAGTGCAGAAAGGGTAATTTGCACTTTCTGCATTTTGTGCCTTAGATAAAGCGTTAAATATAGTTGATTTACCAACGTTTGGCAGTCCTACAATACCACAGCTAAAACCCATAATCTTTTTATCCTTATATTATTATATTATTGTTCTTTATTAAAATATTTTTTGTATAAATTATCGTATACACCGTTGCTTTTTAAAGTAGCGATTGCTTTATTTATATCATTTAAAAGCTGTTCTTTATCTTTTGGTAATGCAATAGAATATTCTTCCACAGCAAGTGGTGTATCAAGAAGTTTTAAACCTTTATTATTTGCAATATATTCTTTTGCAGGTTCGTAATCAATAACAAGAGCATCCACTTTATTAGAAGTAAGTGCTAATACAAGCTGAGGTGCTGCATCAAACCTTAAAATTTCTGCTTTACCTGTATATTCTGCAGTAACTGCCGTATCCCCTGTAAAACCTAATACAACACCTATTTTTTTGCCTTCAAGCTGGCTGAAATTAGTAATATTGGAATTTTCTTGAACAATTACTGCCTGTTTTGATGTAAAATACGGGTCAGAAAATAACACGTTTTTACGTCTTTCTTCTGTTGCAGTCATTCCTGAAACAATAATATCAATTTTACCTGTCTGCATAGCCATTAAAAGACCATCAAAAGCCATATGCTGATATTTCACTTCTTTATTAATAATTTTACTAATTTCGTTCATTAAATCAATATCAAAACCTACAATCTCACCTTGTTCAATATATTCAAATGGTGGAAATTCTGCATTTAAGCCCACAGTTAAAACATTGTTGTCGCTGTTATTTTTTTTGCACCCAAAAAGTGCAGCAGTAAATACTAACACTGTAACTAATAATAAAATCTTTTTCATTTCTCATACCCCAAAAAATTTTGTAGTTTTATTTTTAACTCATATTATAGAATATGTCAAAGAATAATTAAAAAATTTAAAAAATTCTATACATTTTTATAATTATTCATGACGTAAAGCATCTATAGGGTTTAGTCTTGATGCTTTTCTTGCAGGAAGAAAACCAAACAGAATACCTATAAAAGCAGAAAAGAAAAATGAAAGTATGGCAGCATTTGTGTTAAAATAAAATGGTATATGCATTTTATCTGCTAATATAATAGTCATAAAAAACCCAAATATTAAACCTAAAACACCGCCTATGGCACTAATTGTGGCACTTTCTATTAAAAACTGTAAAAGCACTTCTTTTTCTAAAGCACCGATTGCAAGCCTTGTCCCTATTTCTTTCGTCCTTTCTGTTACAGATACAAGCATAATATTCATAATACCTATACCGCCCACTAAAAGGCTTACACCTGCTACTGCTGTAATAAATAAGGTCATAGTGCCTATTGATTTATTTATGGTTTCCTGTATTTCTTTTGTGCTTTGGATTTCAAAAGTATCTCTTGATTTACTTGTAATATTACGCATATCCCTTAATACTACAGAAATATTAGATGACACCTGTTTATAATCCACATCGTCTTCAAGCCCTACTAAAATAGTCTGCACATTGTATATGGATTTCGTAGGTTTAATATGACGTTGAAAAGTTTTTAAAGGCATTAATATAATATCGTCCTGATCGTTACCTCTGCCTCCCTGGCCTTTACTTTCAAGCACACCTGCAACGTAACATATGGTGCTGTCCATTATTATACCTTCTCCAATAGGGTCGCTTTCTCCAAATAAATTTCGCTTAACACTTTCCCCTATAATACATGATTTTTCTCCAGATAAATATTCCCTGTTTTCAAATTTTCTACCCATATATACATCCCAGTCTACTGCTGTAAAATAATCATCTGTTACACCTGTTACATTAGTCTGTATATTTTTATTAGTATATTTTACTACTGACCATGTGCTTGATACAGGTGCTACAGCCTTTATATCAGGCACTCTGTCTTTTATGGCTTCCACTTCATTTAAAGTAAAAAAACGTCTATTATAAACACCTGTAGTGCTGTAACTGCGTGGTGCATGTATCATTAAAAGGTTACTGCCTAAACTTTCAATTGCTTCTTTTATCATATTTTGGGTGCCGCTGCCTAAATTAATGGAAATAATAACAGAACCTACCCCTATAATTACACCAAGCATTGTTAAAAAAGCCTGCACATAGTTTCTTGTAATCTGACGAAAAGCTAAAATAAATGCGTTTATTATCATTGATTACCCTCCATATTATGCAGTCTGCCGTCTAAGAAATGGATCTCTCTTGATGCGTATTTTGCCATATCAGCTTCATGAGTTACCATAAGTATAGTTATACCCATATCTTTATTAAGTGATGTTAATATTTCCATAATCTCAACACTTCTTTGAGAATCCAGGTTGCCTGTAGGTTCATCTGCTAAAAGAAAAAGCGGGTTGGATGCCACAGCCCTTGCTATTGCAACCCGTTGCTGCTGACCACCTGAAAGCTGCGCACTTGTATGTTTTTCCCAGTCTAAAAGCCCTACCATATCAAGTGCCTGACGTGCTTTATACCGCCTTTCTTTTTTATTTAACCCTCTATATAATAAGGGCAGCTCCACATTTTCTAAAGCTGTTGTTCTTGCCAGCAGGTTAAACCCTTGAAAAATAAAGCCTATATAATTTCTCCTAAGCAGTGCTGTTTCATTTCTATTTAAAGAAAACACATCCACCCCGTTAAAAATATATGAACCTTCTGTTGCTTTATCAAGGCATCCTAAAATATTTGCCATAGTAGATTTACCGCTGCCTGAGGGACCCATTAAAGCTACAAATTCACCTTCATGAATATCTAAATCTATCCCCTTAAGTGCAGGAAATGCGTTATTGCCACTGCCATATACTTTTACTATATTTCTTAAATTAATAAAGTCTTTCATTTTTCACGTTTCATAGATATTATAACTTTATCATCAGCTGTTAAACCGCTTACAACTTCAATATATTTACCGTCGCTTACCCCTGTTACAATATCTCTAGGTTCTGCCATATTATTATTAAGCACATGAACTATTGCGTTTTTTGATTTTATATCAGACTGTAATACACGTTTTTCCCGTTTTTTTCTTGTAGGGGGGCCGCGAAAGATTTCAGGACGTTTTTCCACTTCTGATAATTTTGCCAGTGGTTTAAAATATAAAGCAGATACAGGAATAACTAATACTTTTTCGGCATGGGCTGTTTCTATTTCAGCAGCAGCACTCATACCTGACCTTAATTTTAAATCTTTATTATCTACATAAATAGTAGTTTCGTAACTAACTATTTTTTCATCTGTTTCTGTAGAACCTTTATTTACTCTATACACGGTTGATTTAAATATATCATCAGGATAAGTATCCACTGTAAAAAAAGCCCGCTGCCCCTCTTTTACTTTGCCTACATCTGCTTCTGATACATTTACAACAAGTTTCATTTTTTCTAAACTTTCAGCAATAACAAAAAGCTCAGGTGTGGAAAAAGATGCCGCCACAGTCTGGCCTGCATCTATACTTTTCATTAAGACCACCCCGTCAATAGGGCTTGTAATAATTGAGTTTTTTAAATCAATTTTTGCACTATTTAACCCTGTTTCTGCTTCCAAAATAGTGGCTTTTCTAACAAGCATATCAGCTTCTGCTGTGGAAAGCTCCATTTTAGCATTATCAAGCTCTGTTTTAGATGGTGATTTTCCACCTGTTGCCTGATACACTTCGTTTAATCTTCTATAATTTACTTTTTTATTATTATACTGCACAGCTGATGCGTTATAAGATGCTTTTGCAGAATTAAGCTGTGCCTCGTAACGAGCTATTGTCTGATTTATAGTATCAGGGTTAATTACAGCAAGCACATCTCCCTTTTTTACCACATCATTTTCTTCCACAAAAACTGCAGATATGGTGCCTGATACCTGACTGCCTATTAATACTTCATTAGTGGCAGATATTTTACCTGCAGCATTAACAACTGATGATACATTACTTATATTAGGGTTTACTGTGGAATAGGAAAAATTATCATTATTATCTCTAAAAATAAAATAAAAAACAGTAGCTGCAGCAGGCAGTATAATAAGCAGTATTATAAATATCTTTTTCTTAGATACCTTAGGTTTAAGTGTCTGATACATTTGATTAGTTGTTACCATTATTATTACCCGCCATATAATTTCTTGTAGAAAAACTGCCCCCAAAGGCTTTATATAATCTTAAAGCAGAAGAAATATTTTCATACCATGCATTATAAAAAGAACTAAAGGTATTTAAAAAATTGTTTTGTGCCTGAAGATATGTAATATCATCAATCAGCCCGCTTTTCCATCTGCTTTCTAATATTTCCATAGATATTTTTGCATTTTCTAGTATGGTTTTAGTGTTTAAAAATGACTGCCATGCAGAAGAGGTAGCATATGCTGCATTTTCTATATCTGCTATGGCATTATTAATGGATTTCTGTAAATTTTGTTCTGCCTGAAATACTGATTCTTCCTGTATTTTCAGCTGGGTATAAAGCTCCTGCCTGTTTATTAATGGTGCAGTAATAGATGCCACAATCTGCCATACAAAATCGGCAGCACCATTAGATGATGCCAGCAGTTTACCTATACTTCCACCTATGGAAATCCCCGGTAAAAGTGATGCCTTTTTATTATATCTTCTATAAAGCTCGCTGTTTAATGAATAAACTGCAGACCTGACATCCGGCCTGTTTAACACTACTTCAGAAGGCATATCGTTAATTTTTGGAATATTTGGTATAAATTCCGTGTTATACACTAAATCTTTCGTTATATTTATTTCTTTATTATTAATTAAAGCAAAAAGTGCGTTTTTATTCTGCTCTACTTCTAACTGATACCTTTGAATACTATTTTGTGCGTTTAAGTAATCCATAGCAGTTTCCATATATTCTTCTTCGTCAATAAGCCCTGCTTTACGCATAGATTTATATATATCTAATATATTTTTATAATTCTCTAACATTTTTTTAGAAAAAGTAAGCTGTGCATATGATTTTCTTAAAGAGTAATAGTAAGTGGCAGTATCAGCATATAAAGTTACCTGCCCGTTGATATAGTTTTCCTGTGAATATTTTATCATTTCTTTTTGAGATTTTCTTAAAGCATTAAGTTTACCATATATATCTAATTCCCATGAAAAACTTAAACTGCCGTTTAAACCGTCTTTTGTATCATTATAAGAATAATCAAGCCCGCCGGATATTTTTGGTGCCATTGCTGCTGTGGAAGATTTTATTTGATACTGTGCCTGACGAACTTTTGAAAGAAGAATTAATAAATCAGGGCTTTCTTTTGATGCTGTATCTAATACATATGAAAACTCTTTATCTGGCAGCATATGTTTTATTTCTTCTAAAGGGTCTTTATATTCTAATTGATTTTTACCTGTATTTAAACTATTTATACTTTCCATGTTACGAAATGTTACAGGCATATTATATGAAGATAATATTTCTTCATCTTTTAATGTATGAACACACCCTGTTGTTAATAATATAACCAGTAATAAGTATATATATCTCATTATAACCCTTGTTTTAAAACCATAGCTAAATGACATTTTATTTCATAAAAAGTTTAAAAGTAAATATATAAAATTTAAGCCGGCATAAAATTATACCGGCTGTATGTGTGTAATAAATTTAATTGTTTATAATATACTATAGTGCTTTTTTAACAGCTTCTAGTGCAGCATCATAATTAGGTTCATGTGCTACTTCGCTTACAATTTCAGAATATATAAGGCTGCCTGATTTATCGTAAACAAAAATACTTCTAGCTAAAAGACGTAATTCTTTTATTAAAATACCATATGTTTTACCAAATTCTGCACTATAGTGGTCTGATAATGTTTCCACATTTTTTACACCTGCTGCACCGCACCATCTGCCTTGTGCAAAAGGCAGGTCTAAACTTACAGCAACTATTTTAACATCGCTTGATAAAGATGCTGCTTTTTCGTTAAATTTTTTAATTTCCATATCACATACACCAGTATCAAGAGATGGAACAGCAGCAATAACTAAAACTTTACCTGCATAATCTTTTTCTGTTTTCTGTGATAAATCGTTTGCTAATAAAGAAAAACTTTTTATTTTAGAATTAAGAGAAGGAACTTCACCTTCTAAGTGCATTAAATTACCTTTAAATGTAACAGTATTCATTGTTTACTCCTTGACGCAGATTATTCTATACTAAATAAGTATACTTTGTTAATTTTTTCTTCAATACATATAAACTATAAATACATACTTTCTACAAATTCAAAATATTTGTTAGCAGCTTGATAAAACATAAGATTTTTAGTATAAAATATGTAGCCTTAAAAAATTATTACTTGAAAATAAAGGAAAATAGTTATATATTTTAGAAATCAAATATGAGATGAGTATTATGTTAAATAAATTTTTAAAACAGGTCTCTTTTTCTTCTCAGGAAGATTTTAGGAAGAATTATGAGGTTATTATTCCTGACAATTTTAATTTTGCTTATGATGTTGTAGATGAATGGGCAAAAATATCCCCGAAAAAAAAAGCAATGCTTTGGACTAACGATGAAGGTAAACGAATAGATTTCACTTTTTCTGATTTTAAAAAATATTCTGATATGACAGCTTCATATTTTAAAAGCCTAGGTATTAAAAAAGGCGATACAGTTATGCTTATACTAAAAAGGCGGTATGAGTTTTGGTTCTGCATATTAGCACTTCATAAATTAGGTGCAGTCGTGATCCCTGCCACCCACCTTTTAACAGAAAAAGATATTATATATAGAAATAACGCAGCAGATATTAAAATGATTGTTGCATGTGGTAACCATAATATTATTGAACACGTTAATAAATCACTGTCGGAATCAAAAACCCTGCAGCATAGAGTATCAATAGGCCCTGAAATCCCTGAAGGGTGGGAAGATTTTCATAAAGGCATAAATAATGCAGAACAATTTATCCGCCCTGAAAATGTTAATAATAACGATGATATATCTTTAATATATTTTACATCAGGCACTACTGCCAACCCAAAAATGGCAGCACACGATTTTTTATATCCTTTAGGTCATATTATAACAGGTAAATACTGGCATAATTTAGATGAAAACAGCCTGCACCTTACAATTTCTGATACAGGCTGGGGGAAAGCTGTATGGGGTAAACTATACGGCCAGTGGATTTCTGGTGCTAATATTTTTGTATATGATCATGAAAGGTTTACACCGGCAGAAATATTAAAAGCTATTGAGACGTATAAAATCACATCTTTTTGTGCGCCACCTACTGTATTTCGGTTTTTAATAGGGGAAGATATAATGAAAGCAGATCTTTCTTCTTTAAAATGGTGCACAATAGCAGGAGAAGCCCTTAACCCTGCTGTGTATGATACCTTTTATGAAATGACAGGTATAAAATTAAGGGAAGGTTTTGGGCAGACTGAAACAACTTTAACAGTTGCCACACTGCCATGGGTGGAACCAAAACCTGGTTCTATGGGGCTGCCTAACCCACAGTATGATGTAGATATTATTAATGCAGAAGGTAAAAGTGCAGATATAGGGGAACACGGGCAAATTGTTATAAGAACAGATAAGAAAAAACCCCTGGGACTTTTTAAAGAATATTATAAAGACCGTGAAAAAACCATTGAAGCATGGAACAATAATATTTACTATACAGGCGATATTGCATGGCGGGATAAAGACGGCTACTTTTGGTTTATAGGCAGGGCTGATGATATTATAAAAAGTTCAGGTTATAGGATAAGCCCTTTTGAAGTGGAAAGCGTTTTAATGACACACCCTGCTATCAGGGAATGTGCTGTTACCGCTGCACCTGATGAAATGCGGGGACAGGTTATAAAAGCTACGGTTATTGTAAAAGATGAATATAAAAATCAGGATAAAGAACACTTAATCCGTAATATACAGGAACACGTAAAGAAAACAACAGCACCTTATAAATATCCTAGAATTGTGGAAATTGTAGACAGCCTGCCAAAAACCATAAGCGGTAAAATAAGACGGGTAGAATTAAGAGAAAAAAGTTAAAACAGATTATTATAAAAATGGTAATATTATAAATAATGATTATTTTAAGATTTAAAGTTTGATGTTTAGATTTTAAGTTTTAGGCTGGATTATTTAAAATAAAAAATTACATTGGTGCTGATGCGAACCATATTTGTTAAACACACAAATAAAGTTCGCATCATAGAAGCATCCTGTATATTTTAATTGTTTAATATTAATTAGTGCATAGATTTAGCACATTTATAAATAGATTCAAATAAATCATCTAAATCTTCAATATCTACACTTGAAAATGCTATTCTTATATCTGTAGAATTAGTGCTTATAACACCTACGCCGTAATTATCAAGCAGTGCCACCCTTAATTTTTCAGCATCTACATTTTTCATACGGATACACATAAAATAACCGGAATTAAAAGGGTATGGTGTAAATTCGTCATCGTATTTTTTAGTAGATAATATGGCCTGCACTTTTTGACATCTTTCTTCTATTATTTTATTTAATGATGCCCGTTCTGTTTTAAATTCCGGCAGTTTTAATACTTCTAATGTAATAGACTGGCTTGGGTGGGGTGCGCTTGATATAGACGCTCTTAAATAGCCCGATGTTTTTGTTTCAAGGGCATTAAATATGGCACTGTTATCCCCTTTTATAGTAGCCCCGTATGTTATAAAACCTACTCTAAAGCCCCATGCAAAACTCTCTTTTGTAATACCGTCTATTTTTACAGCAAGTAAACGTTCACTTCTGCCTGCAAGCCTGCTGAATATGGATTCTTTTAATACATCATCAAAAAATAAACCAAAATAAGCATCATCTGTAACAGCTATAATATTTATGCCGCTGTCTGCAAGGGATGCAAGCCCTGATGATATTTGCTCTGCTTCTTCTTTCGTTAAAGTGTAGCCTGTAGGGTTGTTAGGGAAATTTAAAATAACCATTACTTTTTTATTTTTCTTACCACATTCTTCTACACGTTTTAAAAGACCTTCCACATTATAGCCGTTATTTTCGTTAAATGTTTCGTAAACAGCTATTTCGCCCCCTAAAAGAGTGCTGAACATTAATCTGTAATTGCCCCAAAATTTATCAGGCAGCACAACAAAATCACCGCTGTTTAAAAACAGCTCCCCTGCTGTTATAAGCCCGTTAGTTAAAGCACTGCAAACTACAGGATGGCTTATTTCTGTGCCATTTAATGATGGATTTTCTTCTTTTATTTTTTTTGCCCACAGTGTTCTAAGTTCTGGTATACCTGAAGCCTGTGCGTATGTAAAAACTTCCTTTGGCTGTAAACCTTGAAATTTTTTATACATACTTTCAAGATACATAGGCTCACCTTTAGCAGTGGATATACCTATAGTGGCATTATATTTTTTTGCTTTCACTTTTGCTTCCGCACTTTGACTTAATATACCCTTTGGCATAAACAGCTCTTTCCCCTTATCTGAAAGCATTTCTAAAATATAAGGGTTGTGGGCTGCTAATTCGTCATTAAGGCTTTTAGCTATTGGATTCATAAATATCACCTTTTAAAATTTGGCAGAAATATATTACTGCCTTATATTTTTATATAATATACTGTGAAATATAATACGATTTAATTTATTAATCAATAATTATTTATGATTTTGATACAAGTTTTTCTATATCGTTAAAAAAACCTTTTTTATTATTGAGTTCTATATCCATTTTCAGATAGCCAAAAACCTGCTGATATTCAAGGGGAAGTTTTACAAAATCTTTTTCCGTTGTTATAAATAAAGATGCACCTTTACTTTTACCTTGAGTAATTATACCGTTAATTGTTTGTTCTGATAAATGAACGTGGTCTGAAAACCCTGCAAAAAATACTACATCAAGCCCTGTATTATGCAGTGTATTATAAAAAGTATCGTTATTTGCAATGCCAGAATATGCACATATTTTTGCATCTTTTAAATACTGCAGTTCTATTTCTTCCTTATTTAAAACAATACGTTTAAAAATAGTGTTGCTGAAATATATACTTTGTTTATTTATTAACCCTTTAACACTATCAGGGATATTATCGTTAGCAGCCCTTGTAAAAACTATAATATCAGAACGGCTTATAGCAAAAGGAAACTCTCTTAAATATCCAAAAGGAAAGGGAAAGCCAGTAGAAATAGGACGTTTATGGTCAAGCAGTAAAATATTTGCATCACGTTTTAGTTTTTTATACTGATACCCGTCATCAAGCACGGCAACAGTAGCACCGTATTTATCTCTTGCAAGGGCTAAAGATTTTTCCCGTTTTTTACCTGTTATAACTACAGCTTTAGGGCATTCTTTTGCCATCATATATGGTTCATCTGCTGCCATAGGTGGATGGTGATACAAGTTGCCTAAACCGTCGCTTATAAGGTTAGTATCATACCCTAGTTTACCTTTATAGCCTAAAGATAATACTGCAACCTTTTCCCCTTTTTTAATCATTTCTTCTGCTATTAATAATGTATGAGGTGTTTTACCTGTGCCGCCCATAGCAAGATTACCAACAGAAATTGTTTTTATACCATGATTAACCATTTATTTGTTACCTTTATTTTTATTTTCTCTATACATATCCCATAAAAAAGCATACTTTAAAAATCCATAAACGTAAGCACTTACCCCAGCTATAAACCCTGGTATGCCGTCTAAAAAACCGCCTTTTATAATATATAGTTTTATAAAAGATATAAAGGGGCTGAAAATAAGACTGCTTAATTTAAATTTTTTCTCTCTTATATAATAGCTTTTTGCAGAAAGTTCTGCGTAACGGATAGTTTTCATAAAATGGTCTTTTATATCTTTATAAGAATAATGAATTAAAAAACCATCTAATATATCAGTTTTACCATTTATTTTTAATTCTTCATGGACTATTTCTCCAGCCCATAAAGGTGCAGCATTTTTTGCAACAAGCCTTAAACGTTCATCTTTTTGCCATGAATGGTGCAGCAGCCTGCCTAAATAAAAAGTTTTTCGTCTTAAATAGTAGCCTTCTGCATACGGGGTATTAACTGCCTTTATAATACTTGATTTTAATGTATCATCTAATACTTCATCTGCATCTAAATATAATATATATTTTGAGTTACATTTTTCTGTTAATGAATTTTTTTGTTTTGCATAACCCTGCCATTTTTCGCTGTATATTTTAGCATTATATTTTTCTGCTATTTTTAGTGTGCCGTCTTCTGAAAAGCTGTCTATTATAATAATCTCTTTTGCAATATCTTTTACACTTTCCAGGGTGGCTGCAAGCCTTTCTTCTTCGTTGTATGTGATTACTGCCACAGAAAGATCAAGTTTATTCATTCAGCTTCTCCACAACACCTTTCGCTATTTCATCTATTATTTCATCTGTTATATGATCAAATACAGTAGATTTATAATCTTTTTCTTCCACATCTTTATCAGGTATTACATACTGAGTTCTTTCATCATTTCCATAAAGCCCCCACCTTGTAGGAGAAAGCACTTTATATTTTGGGTATATACATACTGCTTTTTTACATAAATTACCTGCTATATGGCTGGGACCTGTTGAACAGCCTACATATACTCTGCATTTATCTATAACAGCAGCAAGTTCTAAAATAGAATCACCTGCAAAAACAAATACGTTACTGCATCTATTTGCAATATAATCTGCCTTTTCTTTATCATCAGGAGAAGAAGTAATAACTATTTGTAAAGACGGGTTATACTGATGAATTTTATCTATAACTTTTATATATTCATCAATTGTTAAATTTTTTGTAGAGCCGCCTGAAAAGGGGTGGATTACAATAAAACCGTATATTTTTAATTCGTTTAAAAATTTTAAGGCTTTATTATGGTTTGCTCTGCCATACTGCAACTTATCCACAGTTATTTTTTGCTGCTTAAAAAGCTCTTTGTCTAACCTTTCCACTAAATCAAGGTTATATTCTGCTTCGTTTTTTATAGATAAAGAACGGCTTTGTTTTACACCCATATTATATATCAAAAATGAAAATGGTTTAGAAAGCGGCCCGATTCTATATTTAGCACCGCTTTTTACTGCTAATTTTAATACCTGATTATTAGAATAAAGGGCTATAAAAACATCTGCTTTAATTTGTTTTATTCGTTTTATTAAGTCTTTCTTGTTATAATCATCTACAGCAATAACGCCGTCAATAAAAGTAAAGCCTTTTACCACTTCAGCATTATATTTTCTAACCATAACATAAAGTTTGGCTTTAGGATACATTTTTTTAACAGTAGATATGGCAGGAACAGATAAAACAAGGTCTCCTATTTTATCCGTTCTAGAAATAATAATATTTTTAGGTTCTATTTTTATTTTTTCAGGTTTCAATATAGACATAACTCTACCTTCTATCCACTGAATATTTATTACCTTTCATCATCTTCTGTAACTTCCTGCTCTACTCTAAACTGCATATTATACAGTTTTTTATATGTAGGGGATGTATTCATAATTTCTTCATGCTTTCCTACAGCTTCTACTCTGCCTTTATTAAATACTATAATTAAATCAGCATTTAAAATGGTGCTTAACCTGTGGGCTATTACAAAAGATGTTCTTCCTTTCATTAAGTTATCAAGTGCTTTCTGCACAATACGTTCGCTTTCTGTATCAAGTGCACTTGTTGCCTCATCTAATATTAATATAGGTGGATTTTTTAAAAGTGCACGTGCAATTGTTATTCTTTGTTTTTGACCACCTGAAAGTTTAACACCCCGCTCCCCGCATAATGTGTTATATTTTTCAGGAAATGATTCTATAAATTCATCAGCATAAGCAGATTTTGCAGCATTTACAATTTCTTCTTCTGCAGCATCATCTTTACTGTAACTTATATTTTTAGCTATAGTATCGTTAAATAAAAAAGCATCTTGAGATACAGTAGCAATATTATTTCTTAAAGAATAAAGTTCATAATCACGAATATTTACGCCGTCTATTAATATTTCTCCTTCTGTTACATCATAAAACCTAGGGATTAACTGTGCCACAGTAGTTTTTCCTGCACCGCTTGGCCCAACAAAAGCAACAGTAGAACCAGGTTTTATGGTAAATGATACATTTTGTAGTGCGTATAAATCATTTTTATATTGAAAAGATACGTTTTTAAACTCTACCTCTTTACCTTCTGCATTACATATTTTAGTGCCTTTATTTTCAATAACTTCATCAGATTCTGAAAATACTTCTGTAACTCTGGCACTTGCTGCAATAGCTGCCTGCAGTGCGTTATTTGATAAAGCAAATAATTTTACAGGTTCATATATCTGCACAAGTGCTGCTAAAAAGGCTAAAAATGTCCCTGATGTAGATGTGCCGCTGATTACCTGATAACCGCCCATAAGTAATACTGCTGCAATACCAAAAGAACCCAGTGCTTCAGTTAAAGGTGATGCTAGATTACCTGCAAGCACACTTTTATTTGCATATTTTATTGTTTCCTGATTAGCCTGATGAAAACGTTCCACTTCTTTATCTTCTGCAATAAAGGCTTTTACAACCCTGATACCTGAAAAAGATTCCTGCAGCACTGTAGCTAAGGCACCCATTCGTTCCTGCCCCTGCCTGCTGTATTGTCTTAGTTTTTTACTGATGATAGAAAGCGGGTAAATAAAAATAGGGTATAATATTAAAGCAACAGCAGCCAGCTTATAATCTAAATAAATAACAACCCCTATTAACCCAAGCATGGTAACAACAGCACGGAACATATTTATAATTGTAGGAATAGATGACTGCACCAGATTAATATCGCTGATTATACGGCTCATTAAAGCACCAGTTGGGTGTTCTGCATAATACTGCACTGGAAGTCTTACCATTTTTTCAAATGTTTCATTACGAACACGTTCTATTACCTTGTTGCCTATATAACTCATTAAATAACCTTGTAAAAATAAAAAACCGCTTTTAGCTACATATATTAATACTGCAGCTACAGGTAAAATATAAAGATAAGTATAATCTCCTGGTTTAAACATATCATCAAATACTTTCTGCACCAGCAGTGCTAAAGCACCGTTTGTTGATGCAGTAATAATAGATGCAATAACTGCAATAGTAAGCAAAAATTTATACGGCTTAAAATAAGGCCACATTAATGATATAACCTGCTTTAATCCACTTGTTTTATTTTTATCTTTCATACTTAATTATTCCTTACTATTATTTTTTATGACAGTTTAAACATTTATCAAGAGGGGCATGACTGCTGTTTTTCGGCCATTTTTCATGACACTGAAAACATCTGTCTCCACAGCCGCCTTGAGATAATGAAAATGATTTATTATCAACTGCTGCAGGTTTATGGCATCTTACACATGTAGTAAGCGGCTTATGGGTAATATCGCCTATAAGTTTTGGGTGGCATGTCATACAGTCGCCTGCACACCCTGATACTGCATTTTCCGTAATAATAAATGTAAAAAATATTATACCAGCAAAGAGCAGGAAAGCCACTCCAGCCCCATACTTCCTCGTTGAGTTGTTTTTAACCATACACCATCCCTTATTAATAAACCGTTTTTTATATGTTCTTCTATTTTATTTAACAAATTATTATTTATTTTGCCAAACTTTTTTTCTATATTTTCTATATTAACACCTTTTTTCATACGAAGACCGAAAATAATATCTTCCATTAAAGCATCTTCTTCTGAAATTATCTCTATATTACATATATTTAAAGGGTTTTTAATATATTCTTTTATATTATCCTTATGATTATATCTTTTTCTTTTATTTTTTTCAAGAAAAACCATAGAGTGTGCTGATGTTCCTGCCCCTATATATTCCATAGACTGCCAGTAAAGACTATTATGTTTACTTTCTTTCCCAGGACAGGCAAAATTAGAAGTTTCATATTTATAGTATCCATTTTTTTCACATATTTCTTCCACTTCTAAAAAAAGTGTTTCATCAGTATTAAACCCTTCTAAATAATGGGTATCATTGGCATCGTATGAGTATGCAGATATATGGGAAGGGTTAATAGATATAATTTTTTCAAGAGATTTGATACTTAAAGTATTATCTACATAAGGTATATCATAAATTAAATCCATATTTAAATCTTTATTAATATTTAAAACTTTATATGCTGCTTTTTCTGCATCAATTGCAGAATGGATTCTTCCTAGAAGTTTTAATACATTATCATCAAAACTCTGCACCCCTAAAGATACTCTTGAAATACTGCTGTTTTTTATAATATTAATAAAATCATTACTAAGGCTTTCAGGGTTAGCTTCAATTGTAAATTCATCCCCTTTATAGTCAATAATATTATCAATATTTTGAAGAAGTAACTCTAAAAGCTCAGGGCTTAAAGAAGAAGGAGTTCCGCCGCCTATATATATGGTATTAAAAGATTTATTTTCAATATACGAAAGCTCTTTTATAAGTGCAGCAATATATGCTTTTTTTATGTTACCATCATTTATAACTTCTGAATAAAAACTGCAGTAGGGGCAGAGATTATTACAGAATGGTATATGGATATAAAGCCCTCGCATTACAAGTTATTTTTATAAAGCCCGTAGGCAGCAAGTGATATACTTTGGGTAAACTCCCCGTTTCTCACCATTTCTTGAAATTTTGTTTCAGATACTATTAACGGCTCTGTATCTTCAAATAAATCAAGATGCTGACTGCTTTCAAATTTACAGTTTAGTGCTGTATATACATAACATTTATTAGTCATAAAGGCAGGGTTAGGGTCCATTACCCCTAAAAATATTATGTTATTAGATACTGCCCCTGTTTCTTCTTCTAATTCTCTTGCAGCTGCTTTTATGGTTTCTTCATTTTTATTAACAGCACCACCTGGGAATTCTAATGTATCACTTTGTGTGCCTGCCCTAAATTGACGGACTAATATTAAATCACCGTTTTCCATAACAGGCACCACTATAGCCCAGCTGTTCATATCCTGCAGGGTAAATACCATATTTTTATTTATTTTATTATACTTATATTCCACATGCCTGATAGAAAGCACACTATCTTTATACACATTTTCTTCTTTTACATACTGCCAATCTTTTTTCATATTATAATATTATGTTACCGTTATTAGATCCTGATATTAATTTAATATCAGAAGTTGCCTCTGTATATTTATTTTGTAAATCTTCCGGCACTGTTTCTATTTCATATAAAACTTTATCGTTAGAAATAGACCCTTTAAATTTTTCTTCAAAAGGAAAGCCGTAAGGGATTAATGCCACAGACATCCCGCCAGTTTCCCCCGGCACAAACTGTAGAGAACCTATATTTTTTATACTCTTATTTTCTTCATCATCAACACCTATTACAAAATCGCCGTTGATTATTTTTACAAGTCTTATTTTAGCCATTATATGCTCCTTAATTTTAGTGAAAGCAGTTTTGTTCTGCCATAAATTTATTTATAATATTTGTGCCTTCTTCTGTAAGGCGGATACTGCCGTTTTCTTCTTCTAATTTCTTTTCTGCTTTTAATTTATTAATTAAAAAAGATACCCGTGAGTTTTTCCATTTTAATGATTTTGATAAAGTATCTGATATGGTTTTTACAGATTTATCCATATTTTGAGTATTTAATATATCTAAAATAATATATTCATCAAGTTTTTTCTGTTCTGATATGTAATCAAAATACTTAATCACTATCCCTTCTTCTGGTGCAAAAAGCACAGAGAATATAAATACAATCCCTAAAAATGATACTATAGCACCTGATATTGATACTTCAGCAGGCCATGCCACCCCAAACCCTGCAAGGCAGGCAACAGAAGATATAAATACTGATACTAATGCCATAGAAGAAAGCCGTTTTGTATAAAACTGTGCAGCAGCGGCAGGGCCTAAAATAAAAGCAGAAGTCATAAATATACCTGCTGTCTGAAATGATACAGATACACTTAAAGACGTCATAATTACAAGCAGTATATCTATTTTTTTTTCTTTCATATTAATAGATGCTGCATATGCTTTATCTACACCATCTGCTTTAAACTCTTTATAATAATATGTTACTATAGCAATATTTATAATCATAACCATAAGTATGGTATAAAGGGCATATGAACCTATATCTACCCCTGCAATTCTTACTCGGTTAAAATAAGTAAAAGCTGTTTCTCCTAAATAAATAATTGATGTATCAAAATTAGTATCAATATCAAAAGTAATATTTGATGCTATAAGCACCCCAAGAGATAGTAAGGCAGATGATATTATTATAGATATACCTTTTGCTCTAAACTCTGTAATACTTTTTATTTTTTTCACAAGATACATACCTAGTCCTGCTGTTAAAGAACCTAAAAGTATTACTAAAGGTGATGATAAAAAATGGGAAAAAATTATGGCAATAGAAATCCCAAGCATAGCAGAACGATTGGTGGTGTCTGCTGCATAATAGTTTTTACGCATAACTAAAAAAGCACCCGGTATGGAACAAGTTATGGCAGAAAGTATAATAACAATAATTATTTCAAACTGTATCGTTATCATTATGCTCTCCTGTGCCTTAATTTATTTCTTAAAATACCTTTATAAGGTGCAATAAATAAAGATATTACAAATATTACACTTAATATTAATGTAATTGTAACCCCTAAAGTAATATTGCCTAAAGAACTTGATATTATAGAACCTAAGGCACCGCTAAAAGCACCGAAAAACCCTGCAAGTAAAGTTATGGTAAAAAGACGGTTACTCCAAAGCCTTGCAGTAACAGCAGGTATTAAAAATATGGTTACTGCTAAAAATACGCCCATAAGTTTTATTGCAAAAGTAACTAAACAGATTACCATAATATTAATTAAATGGACGTAAAACATACTGTGAAAATGGGTAGTTTTTGCTATATCCACATTAAATACTATTACTTTTAATCTTTTAAAATATAAAAATAAAAGTATAACTATAACAATAGAAGTTACCCGTAAAAATATAAATTCTTCACTAGTTAAAGAAGCTGATTCCCCAAAAAGATAAATATCAATCCCTGAATCAACAGCACCGCTCATATGCCTGATATAAGTAATAAGAGTAATACCCACACCCAGCATAACAGCAGTCATTAAACTTTGTATAATATGGGTATGCAGCCTGTCTGTTTTATATAAAATATTTAATAATGTAATCATAAATAAGGCACCAGCTACAGAGCCTATAAAAGAAAACAAATAATCATCTACCATAACAAATATTTGAGGAATAAAAGCTATTCCAAACCCTGCTAAAATATAAAAAGATAATATACCAACAAAAGAACCAGCAGCAATAGCATTAATCTCTATACTGCGTCTTTGGTAAGATAAAAATACACCAAGAATACCAGCACTAAGCCCTAATAAGGAAGAGCTTCTAAGCATGGTTTTAAATATAAAAGTATCACTTAATTCCAGCATGATATTTTTCCATATGTAATTTTATACTTGTAACCATACCTGGTGTTAAGCCGAATGTTTTTACAAAATTTTCTTCTGTCATAACTTTTTCTGTCTGCCCTATATCTATTAATTTAACATTTAATAAAGCCGCCATATCAAAATAACGGGGGATAGTTACAAAATCATGGTGAGATACTATAACAGTTCTCTGTTTATGTCTTAACTCCTGCAGCACTTCTATTATAATATTTATACTGTCTTCATCTGCTGCAACAAAAGGGTCATCCATTATATAAACTCTAGGGTCCTGCACTAATGCCCTTGCAATTAATGCCCTGTGTTTTTCTCCACGGCTTAAATCGCATATACTTTTTTTAGCAAATTTTTCAAGCCCCATTCGCTCTAATGCTTCCATTGCCATAACCTTGTGTTTCTTTTTAGGGCTGTCTGCACGTTTTATTTTATTATAAGAACCCATAAGCACAAGGTCGTAAAGGCTTATAGGGAAATCCCAGTTTACTTCGCTTCGCTGAGGCACATATGCTGCATCGTTTTTTATTGTGCTTGTAGGTTTTGAGTAAACATAAACACTGCCAGCAGATGGTTTTTCTATACCTGCAATCGTTTTAAGCAGAGTAGTTTTACCTGAATTATTAGGCCCAAGCACAGCTAAAAGCACACCTGTAGGCACTTCCATATTAATATTTAAAAGTGTAGGTTTGCCTTTATACTCTACTGTTACATTTTCTAGTTTTACAGCTACATGCAGCTGCTGTTCGTGTTCTTTTGATGAATATGTTCTAATCATTTGCTTACCTAAATTAATATTTATCTGATAAGGAATTTACAATAGTATCCACATTATGGTGCATCATTGCTTCATAACTGTTACCTCTGCCTAATGTATCAGAATAAAGGGCACCGCCTATTTTTACATGGTGGCCTTTATCTTTTAATGTAGACTGTAACAGCCTTATATTTCTATCAGATACTGTGGCTTCTAAAAATAAGGTATCCACATTTTTTTCAATTAGTATATCTGCTAATTTATTTATATCACTAGATGTTACTTCTTCATGGGTGCTGATACCCTGTAATGATAAAGTTTCAAACCCGTATGCTTTACCAAAATAAGCAAAAGCATCGTGTTCTGTAACAAGTATCCGTTTTTCTTTTGGTATTTTGCTTACCTGCGTTTTAATATATTTATGTAATTCGCTGTAGGCATAAAGCAACTTATCTTCATTTTGAAAATATATCTGCTGATTTTTCTCACCTATTTGTGATAATTTCTCTGTAACAAAAGATGCTGCATCCATCCATAATTCCACATCATGCCATATATGTGGGTTTATTTTTTTATTATTATAAATCAACTTCTCTTTTGGTATATTTTTTATTATAGATACAGCTGGTGTTATATTTCCTATTTTACTTAATGCCCATTCAAGTCTGCCTTCTAGTGATGCACCGTTGTATATTATAAGTGATGAATCTGTAATACGTATTATATCACGTTCGTTAGCAGTGTATGTATGCGGGTCTATACCTTTACGGATTACCACATTAGTTTCTATAAAATCGCCCCCTATGGAAAGCACTAAATCGTCAATAATTTCATTAGAGTTCATAATAAGATAGTTATAACCTGTTTCTAAACTTTTATGTTTACACCCAGAAATTATAACAAGTAATAAAACAGTAAATATTATATATACTTTTTTCATCATCTATATTATACCATCATTTTGTAATATTTTTGCAAATTCTTCAAGTAAATGGTGTTCATCTACTTTTTTCAAAATCTGCCCCTTTTTGAAAATAAGACCCTGCCCTGTGCCGCCTGCTATGCCGTAATCTGCTTCTCTTGCTTCCCCCGGCCCGTTTACAGCACAGCCCATTACAGCCACACTTACTAAACTTTTTGATGACTGCAGCATATTTTCCACCTGATTAGCAAGGTCTATTAAATTGATTTCTGTTCTGCCGCAGGTAGGACATGATATAATTTCAGGTCCCCGTCTTCTTAAATCAAGGGCTGATACTATCTGCCACCCTGTTTTTACTTCATCAATCGGGTCCCCTGTTAATGATACACGAATAGTATCCCCTATGCCGTATGATAAAACTGCACCTATCCCCACAGAAGATTTAACAGTGCCTGAAAACATAGTCCCTGATTCTGTAACACCTACATGTAAAGGGGAATCATCTTTTTCAGAAAAAAGTTGATACGCTTTTATAGTCATAGGGACAGAGCTTGATTTTAATGATACTTTAAAATTGCTGAAATTAAGATCGTATAAGTATCTTATATTTCTAATGGCAGATTCCACAATAGATTCTGCACATACTCCATATTTTGCAAGCAGGTCTTTTTCTAAAGAACCAGAATTAACACCTACTCTAATAGATGCACCGTTTGCTTTTACTGCTTCTGTTACTGCTTTCAGCCTTTCAAAACCACCTAAGTTACCTGGATTAATACGGATACAGTCGGCACCGTTTTCAACAGCTTTAATAGCTAGTTTATAATCAAAATGAATATCTGCAATTAATGGAATATGTATGCTGTCTTTTATTTTCTTTAAAGCAAGTGCAGCTTCCATATCAGGAACAGCAGAACGGATTATTTCACATCCACCCCGTTCTAAATTATGTATCTGCTCTACTGTGGAAGATATATTGCGTGTATCAGTATTTGTCATAGACTGTATTCGCACAGGGTTACCGCCACCCAGCAAAATATCACCTACTTTTATTTCTCGGCTTTTCATATACCATACCTAATGTCTAAAAATATAACAATACTTTACCATATAAAACAATATAAAATCAACTTATAATTTCTAATACTAATAATAAATATACACGACTTAAAAGACATAATGGACATAATGAAATCTAAATACTGATAAAGTTATAAAAAATTATTTAGGAGATTTAATATATTATGAAAGAGTTAATAAATAAAATAAGAATAAAAATTAATGACAGTGCAGCTTATGAGTTTTCTGATAATGAAATTATAACATATATCCATGACGGGCTTACTTCCCTTGAAAATATACTTTTATTAAACAGGGTAAAATTTAATATTTCACTGCTTCATTCTTCTTCATCTTTATGTCCTGAACCAAAAGATATGCTTGAAATTTATAAAGTAGTGTCAGATTCTAAAGAGATACCTTTAAAAGATATATCTTCTAGTGGTTATGGTTATTATATTTTAAACAATAATATTATACTGCCATGCAGCACTGCAGAAATATATTACATAAAAGAGTTTCAACGCTCAGGTATTAATGATGAAATAAATCTGCCTTATTCTTATACCCAGTATCTTTATTTATATGCCTATACAAAAGCGTTATCACGGCTGGAATTTAATATGGAAAGCGAAGAAAATCAGCTTATTAATATGGCAAATATTATTGTTAAAAACTCTCTCCATAAAGATGGCAGTAATTTTTTAAAAAGGTATAACGGATACACATTATGAGAAAAAAATCATTTAATACAAGAAATGCAGTTGCAAAACTATTTAAACCTGTTGGTGGAATGTGTAATACTATCAGCGGTGAATATATAAAAGATAATCAGGCATGCAGTATTTCAGGTGTAATATATAACGAAGATAAAAACTCCTTTCAAGGCTCTTATACTTTTTCACCTATTTATGCTTATAATCATTTAGATTTTAAAAGAATATTTAATGTATCATTTAAAGACAGGCAGTGTTTATTTGGTGCATATACAGGCGGCATATATGATATTACAAACGGTAAAGGATATGATATAGAAAAAGGGGTTGTGCCTAGTGATATTATATATAATAATGACGGGCTGTTTATTGCATCATCATACAATATTTACCATTTAAAAAAAGATGAAAGTATTGTAAAAATCACATTTTCCCTGTCCCCTTTTTCATGGCAGAGATTATCAGCCCGCCAAAGTAAAAATATACTTTCCAACTCACTTTTCTACTTTAACTCAAGGCTTTATTTTTCTGACAGTAGAGGTGTAGGGTTTATGATAGAAGGCTCTAACGAAGTAACACTTTTATCAAAAGAATCTTTAAATTTAGATTTTTGTGTATGCAATAATCAGCTTTTTGCAGTAAACGCACAGGAAATATATATCATTAATAATAACGAAATTGTATTATATGAAAATATAGAACAGCATAATCTTCCTGTAAGGTTTACAACAGCTTATAATAACGAACTGCTTGCACTTTCTAAAACAGCTTCAGGATACGAAGTAATAGCTTTTGATACAGGGTTGAAAACTATAAAAAAATATAAAACTAATCTTACAAAAGGTAAAACTGCAGCCGGATTTAAATATATGAGAGTATGCGATAATAATATTTATTTTTTAATTAACGAAGTAAATAAAAGCCAGACATCTGTATCATCTTCTTTATATAAAGTAAAATTTGACGGCAGTGTTTTTAACATATCTGAAACATTATATGAAAATTATAAATCTACTCTTTATTTACAGCATATAGTATATATAAACGATTCCATATTCTGTTATTACAGTGCTTTTGAAAGGCTTGCTAATTCTGAAAAAACTATACAGCTTTTTGAGTATGCTTACGGCAGGCTTGTGCATTTAGATTACGTTAATCCACCTGATAACTTACTTTCTTCTGCCACTATTGCAGTAAATAATAACAGGCTTTATGCAGCAAATAACAGCGGTATATATTATGTGGATATAGTGCCTGATAAAGAATATATTCCATGTCTGCTGCTGCAAAACGGCAGGCTGTGTGTGCCTCAAGGTTCAAGCCTTTATTTCAGCGGTGCAGGTGATTTTTATAACTGGTCGTGGGGTTCTGATATTGATGCCTTATTTGTGGAAATCGGCTATAAAGACGGCGGTAAAATAATATATGCGGTTGTGGTGCTTGACAGTATTATTGTATTTAAAGATAACGGAAGTATATACAGGCTTGGAGGCAGTTACCCTAACTGGGTTATTTCAAAATTAGGCGAAGTGGATACTTTAACAAGCAGGGCAGTAACTTACGGTTCACAAGTTATTTTTGGTTCTTCATCAGGTATAAAGAAAATAAGTGCCACAGAATATTACGGCGATTTCTTTTTAACAGACTATCAATACAGCATGCAGGATAAAAATGTAACAGACGTATCTCTTTGTAATAGAAGAAATAATATTATTTTTTCATCAAAAGATTATATTTTTGAATACAGCAACGTGTTACGTGGTTTTTATATTTATGATTATAATAATAAAAATTTTATACAAATAATAGAAATTTTTAACCCTGATAAAACATATACTACTTATGCTCTTGATAATACTGGTTTACTTCATATCCAAAGCAGTTATGAATTAAACAGTATAAATGTTATATATAAAGAAATAAAAAGTAACCTAAATATGGTTATAAAAGCGGTCGTAGTATATACCCCTGAGTTAGAAAATGATAAAGTTTTTGATTTAACAATAAATGGTAACAAATACACATTTACATTAAAATCAGGTAAAAACCGTCATAAATATTTTATTACAAAAAAAGTAAATAAACTTCAAATAGAAATTGCTCATAAAGGTGATTTCTTTATTGATAATATATTTGTAGAATACTCTCAAATAGGAGAATAATTAAGGAGGAATAAATGGGATTTTTTGATGGACTCAACAAACTTTTGTTTGGCGAAACAAAATCAAGAGATACACATAGACAGCAGTATGATAAAGTAGCAAATATTGATAACAGAATGGCAGATTTTGAAAAAATAAGCGGTATGGCTGTAAATAATCTGGCAAATAGAGGGATTATTAATTCATCTGTTACATCAAAAGCACTGGGTAATGCTATGGCTCTTGCAGAAGATAATTATTGGAAAGACCAGATGAAATTATTAGGTTACGGATACGGTAACGACCAAAAAGGAATAGCAGGAGATTTAATTAATAATTCTGTATCAGGGTTTTTTAAAGCACTGGCATAATAAAACTCTGAAAATAATTAACTAATGAATAATAAAAAAGGGTATCATAAAGATACCCTTTTATTTTTAACTTAATTTAAAGATATTACTCTAAGTAGTATAAAATCTCTTGTAAAAATTAATTCCTTGAAAAAAATATATGATTAGGCTAAAGATACGGAAAAAAACAAAAAGGAATAGCAAGAGATTTGATTAATAATTCTGTATCAGGGTTTTTTAAAGCACTGGCATAATAAAGCCCTGAAATAATTAACTAATAAATAATAAAAAAGGGTATCATAAAGATACCCTTTTATTTTTAACTTAATTTAAAGATAGACAGTGCTTCTGTTAAATCTTTAACATGGTCTTCTATTTCATCAGCATAAGAGTGCATACCTGCCATTTTATCTACAATATCATGAATAGCACTATTAATTTGCTCAAGGCCGTCAATCATATCTTTTGATTTATTATCAATAGATTTGGAACTTGTCATAGAATATTCTGCACGCTGTGCCACTTGTTTCATACTGTTAGTAAGTTCTGCTGCACTTTTACGAACAATATCTGCTGTATCCACCATTTTATATATTTCTTCGGAATTGGCTGTAATGGTTTTACTTGCGTTACTGATTCCCTCCACTACACCGTTAATTGTGTCATTTATCTGCCCTAAAGAAGCTTGAGTTTTTTCTGCAAGTTTTCTTACTTCATCAGCAACCACCGCAAACCCTCTGCCGTGTTCTCCTGCTCTTGCTGCTTCAATAGCTGCATTTAATGCAAGCAGGTTAGTCTGATCCGCTATTTCAGAAATAACTGTTAATACCGATTTAATCTCTTCTGCCTCCCGAACAAGGTCGTTTATTTCTGATGCAATAGTTTCTTCTGCTTTACTTTCTTTTTCAACTTCGCTGCTTAATGTAACAATTAAATTCTGCATATTTTCAAGCTCACTGTGTGCTATATTCATTAAATCCATTGTCTGCTGTGATTCTGTAATATTGTTTTCAGAAATATTACCGATTTCTGCACCTAAACTAATATTGTTACTTGCAAGCCGTTCGCTGTTTTCTAAAGTTTCTGTTACTGCTGTAGATGCTTCCACCAGCTTAACTGCAATATTAGTATTTGCTTCACTCTGGCTTTGCAGAGATACTATTATGTTTCTAATAGAAAATATAAACTCGTTTAAGGATGTGGAGATACGCCCTATTTCATCTTTTGATGAAAGTTTTAATTCGTTGGATAAATCTTTATCTGATGCTAGTCCTGATAAATATTTTTCTATTTTCCTAATACGCAGCACTAAATCAGATGCTATAACTAAAGCAAATAGAATATTAAAAAGCATACCTAAAATAAAAAACGCAGTAAGGTATTTTAATTTGCTTTGGGCTTTTGATATATTCTGCTGTAATATTTCATCAACTAATGATGCAATAATGTTTTCTATCATTTGTAGGTCATCTATTTTTTCACTAATTGAACTAAACCAGGATTCAGCATCGTTGACATAATCACATGTTAAAGCGTTATCTATAATATCTTCCCTGTAAGCTGCTATAACTTCATTGTGGATTTCCATAGTCATATTATAGTTTTCCACAATGTCATCTGCTGTTGTGTAGTTTTTAGGCAGCTGCCCAAAAAATGATGATAAATAAACGTTTTGTTTTGCTATAACTGATATAAAGTTGTTGTATGCTGTTTTATTAAACTCTTTTGAACGAAGTAAAACGTTACCGTTGGCACGTTCAAGCCCTGCATTTTCTTTTGCATACATAAAGTTGGTGTAACCTGTTAATATTTTTGTAATATTGTTATCAGGGCTGATATTTGATGCTACAAGCACCGTATCTATTAACATGGATACTATATCTGTATATTTTTGGATTACTTCTTTATTATCTAGTCTAAAAGAATCTATATCACTGCGTATATTTTTTAGATTATCAAGATGCTGTAAAGTTTTATTAATCTGCTCTACATAAAGTTTATCATATCTTGATACACCTATGGCATCAATTTTATCTCTAAAAGCTTTAATAACTTCATCACTTGATGTTCGCTGCATATCAATATTTGCTTTAGAATCTGCAGAACGGTCTGTAACATACCCTGCTGAAAGCCCCCTTTCCAGCTGCAGCTGGTGAGTAACTTCTGATACGTTTACAGATAAATCTATCATACCTGTTAATTCAGTATTAGCATGCATATAGTCGTATGTATCATAAAATGTAAAAGCAAAAAATGAAATTATCCCTAAAGCAGGGAAAAAAACAAGCAGTATTATTTTTAATTTTATGCTTAAATTTCGGACAAGAGAAAAGAACCAGTTAAAAAGTTTACTAACGAATTTCATAAGTTTATAAACCTCCTGAATAAAAAATATACATGGTATTACAGGCAGTCAAGTTATTATACCATTTTTATTTGTTTTGTCTATAACTATTTTCTTATTTTTAGAAATATGTTTTATTGGCAAAACAAGATATATTTACTTGAATTATTAATGGTTTATATAAAAAAATACCCCGTATTATTCATCATAATATGGGGTATAAAAATTATTTTTTATTATTTTAACTTCTCTTTGAAAATATTATTAATAACAGCAGGGTTGGCTTTGCCTTGAGTAGCTTTCATAACCTGCCCTACAAAAAAGCCAAACAGCTTATCTTTTCCTGCCTTATATTCTTCCACATTTTTTGGGTTATCTGCAATTATTTTATCAATAATCTTTTCTATTTCCCCGGTATCTGATACTTGTTTTAGTCCTTTTTCATCTATTATTGTTTCAGGTTCTTTATCTGTTTCTTCTATCATAGGTAAAAGCTCTTTAGCAATACGCAGCCCTATGGTGCCGTCTTCTACTAGTGCAGTTATTCTGCCTAAACGGGAAGGTGTAGTTTTTAGTTTATAAATATCCTCTATCTGATTTTCACCCATATATGCAGCAAGTTCAACTAATATAAGACTTGCACATTTTCTTGGGTCGCTGCCTTTTTCCTGTAATGCTTTTTCAAAATAATCTGCTGTATTTTTATCACCTGCTAAACGCAGTGCTTCATCTTTTGAAATTTTATATTGAGAAATAAAACGTTCCGTTTTTTCTTCCGGCATTTCAGGTAATGAGTTTTTAACTTTTTCAATAAGTTCATCTGTTACAATTAAAGGAAAAGCTAAATCAGGGTCTGGAAAATATCTGTAATCGTTGGCATTTTCTTTACCACGCATACTTCTTGTTTCTTTTTTATTTGCGTTAAAAAGCCTTGTTTCCTGATATATTTCTTCCCCGTTATCGTATGCTTCAACGTGGCGGTTGGCTTCATACTCAATAGCCTGCATAAGATAACGTATTGAGTTTACATTTTTTATTTCACATCTTGTTCTTAACTCTTTTGAACCAACAGGGCGGACAGATACGTTAGCATCGCACCGCATAGAACCTTCATTCATATTACCGTCGCATGTTTCTAAATATCTCACAATACTGCGTAATTTAGTAAGGTAAGCACCTGCTTCAAAAGGTGAACTCATATGGGGCATAGATACTATTTCCATTAAAGCAACGCCTGACCTGTTTAAATCAATACAGCTTTTGCCAGGCAGCATATCGTGGATAGATTTACCTGCATCCTGTTCTAAGTGCAGCCTTTCTATACCTATTCTTTTAGTAGAACCGTCTTCTAGTTCTATATCTAAATAACCGTTGCCAACAATAGGTTTATCAAACTGACTTATTTGGTAACCCTGTGGTAAATCTGCATAAAAATAGTTTTTTCTAGCAAAATATGATTCTTTATTAATTTTTGCATTTAATCCAAAACCTGTTTTTACAGCCTGTTCCACACAAAATTTATTTACAACAGGCAGCATACCGGGAAAACCTGCATCAATAAAAGCTACATTATCGTTAGGTGTGCCGCCGCTTGCAGCATCAGCACCAGAAAAAAGTTTTGATTTTGATATAACCTGACAATGCACTTCAAGACCTATTACAACCTCGTAATCACATGTTCTTCCTTTTATTATATAGCTCATTATTTTCTGCTCCAACTATTATTCTGTTCTAAAACGTATGCAGTTTTAAAAAGTGTTTCTTCATCAAAATCTTTACCTATTAACTGTAACCCTATAGGCAGTCCGTTTTCTGCTTTTTTGACAGGCACAGAAATAGCCGGCAGTTTTGCTAAATTTACAGGGACTGTAAAAGCATCCTGTAAATAGTTGGTTACAGGGTCAAAAGATTTACTTTCTTCAATAGTAAAGGCAGTGGTAGGTGCAACAGGTGTAAGCACTGCATCTACTTCTTTAAAAGCATTTATGTAATCCTGACGGATTAATTTTCTAACGTTTAATGCTTTTAAATAGTAAGCATCGTAATAACCTGCTGAAAGCACGTATGTGCCTATCATTATTCTTCTTTTTACTTCTGCACCAAAACCTGTGCTTCTTGTGTTTTCATACATTTCATCTAAAGAATTACCATCAACCCTAAGCCCGAAACGAACACCATCATACCTTGCTAAATTAGATGATGCTTCAGCAGGTGCTATAATATAGTAACATGCTAAAGCGTATTGCATATTAGGCAGAGTAATCTCTTTTATTTCTGCCCCTGCTTTTTCAAGTATGGATTTACCCTCCTGCCATGCAGCAGATATTTCAGGGTTTAAGTCTTTATTTAAAAACTCTTTAGGCATACCTATTTTTAAGCCTTTTACACCTTGAGTTAATGCTTTTTTAAAATCAGGCACTTCAACATTTGCACTTGTGGAATCAAATTCATCAAAACCTGACATTTTTTCAAGCATAATAGCAGCATCTTCCACAGTTTTAGTCATAGGCCCTGCCTGATCTAAAGAAGAAGCATAAGCAATTATGCCGTATCTTGAACATCTGCCGTAAGTTGGTTTTATACCTACTATACCACAAAAAGCAGCAGGCTGACGAATAGAACCGCCTGTATCTGTCCCTGTAGCAGCTGCACACATATTAGCAGCAACAGCAGCAGCAGAACCACCAGAAGAACCACCAGTTACAACTTCTTTACCGTCATTTCTAACAACAGGGTTAATAGTCTGCCCAAAATAACTTGTTAAGTTAGCACCACCCATAGCAAATTCATCTAAATTAGTTTTACCTATAAATATACTGCCTGCATCTAAAAGTTTTGATGTTACAGTAGATTCATAAGGTGGTATAAAATTTTCTAATATTTTACTAGCAGCAGTAGTTTTAATACCTGATGTGCAGAATAAATCTTTAATACCTAAAGGCACCCCGTCTAAATCAGAAAGCCTTGCCCCTTTTGATATTCTTTCATCACTTTTTGCAGCCTGTTTTAAAGCATGGTCTGCAGTTTCTGTAATAAACGCATTATATTTACTGCCTGCTTTCATTTTCTCAATGTATGCTTTAGTTACTTCTGTTGAAGAAAACTCTTTATTATTAAACCCTTTTGAAAGCTCTGCTATTGATAAGGATGTTAAATCTGACATTTTATACTGTTCCCCCTTTCCTACTCTACAACTTTTGGCACTGTAAAAAAATGTTCATAAGGTTCAGAAGCATTTTTCATTAAGTCTTCAGATAAGTTACCTATTTTCACTTGGTCTTCTCTCTGCCTTAATGGTGATAAGTGGTCTTCTATTTTATCAACAGAAGAAGTATCTGCAGACTGTAAAATATCCATCCATTTAATAATATCAGTCATATCTTTTGCAATACTTTCTGTTTTTTCCTCGTCAAATTTAAGACGGGAAAGTTTAGCAATATGGTTAATCTCTTTTGCGTCCATAATCATTCCTTCTATTTTTTAGCTTTGTATTATACATAACTTTTTTTATAAATTAAAGAGTGAATTTATTTATAAAACCAAAATCTTACTATTTTTTCTTTATTACCTTTTGGGAAATATCTTAACTTATTATCAAAAAACGAATATTTTTTATAAATATGTTTTTGATGTGAGAAAGTTTCAAAACTGTATTTTCCGTGGTATGCACCCATACCGCTGCTGCCTACACCACCAAAAGGTGCGTTATTATTAGAAATATGCACTACTGTATCGTTAATGGCACCACTGCCAAAAGATACATTACTTATAATTTTTTCTGCAAACTTTTTATTTTTAGTAAAAATATAAAGTGCTAAAGATTTTTCCCGTTCTTTTAATAAAGGGATAATATCATCAATATTTGTATATTCAATTACAGGTAAAATTGGTGCAAATATTTCGTCCTGCATTATTCTATCGTTAAATGTAACATTATCCATAATAGTTATATCCATTTTCATTTCTGACGGGTTAATGTTGCCGCCAAATACTATTTTTGACGGGTCTAAAAGCCTTATTACTCTTTCAAAATGTTTTTTTGATATGATTTTTGGAAATTCTTCAAAATCGCAGGAGTGGGCGCCAAAAAGGATGGTGCTTTCTGCAATAAGTGCGTTTATAAAATCTTTTTTAATTCTTGAGTGGCATAGAATATAATCAGGTGCTACACATGTCTGCCCTGCATTTAAGGCTTTACCCCACATTATTTTTTTTGCAGCGTCTAAAATATCACAGTCTGCATCAATAATACAAGGGCTTTTGCCACCCAGCTCTAATGTAACAGGAGTTAAATATGAACTTGCAGCTTTCATTACTATTTTACCAACGTTTTGGTTGCCTGTGAAAAATATATAATCAAACCGTTCTCTTAAAAGTGCAGCACCAGTTACAGCATCGCCCCGCACTGCAAATATATATTCTTCTGGAAATATTTCATTAATCATTTTAGCTATAACACGGGATGTGTTTTCAGAATATTCTGAAAGTTTTAATACAGCACAGTTGCCTGCTGCAATAGCTGCAATTAACGGAGCAAGTGATAAGTAAAATGGATAATTCCATGGTGATATAATTAATACTACACCGTATGGGTCGTTATGGATTTCACTTCTGCCAGGCTGTAAAGTTAAAGGCACTTTTACTTTTTTTGGTTTACTTAATTTTTTAAGATTTTTTATATAATACTTAATTTCTTCCTGTATTATACCTGTTTCTGTTATAACAGATTCAAAAGAAGATTTATTTAAATCATCATTTAATGCCTGAATAATTTTTTCGTCATTTTCAAGTAATGCTTTTTTTAATTTCTTTAGCTGTTTTATTCTAAAATTAATATCTAAAGTTTCACCTTTATTAAAATATTCTCGCATTATACCAGCTACTTCTTTCATATATGCTCCT
>RCNI01000257.1_pt1 | contig 34731 bp, 54 predicted proteins | sample 2041151 | NCBI WGS metagenome assembly RCNI01 (sample SAMN09708214, study PRJNA481090) | feces metagenome | isolation source: feces | place: Antarctica: Albino Rookery
AATAATATATAAATTTTGTCAATATATATTTTAAAATTTTTATACAACATTCCCCAGCATTGCAATCATAACATCTCGATCTAAGTTGGGATTGTAGTTTTTACTACCTTTATTACTAGAACCTAAACCTTTTGTGTAGTCTACTTTTAGTTTATTTACATATTGTTTATCAGTCAACCCATTAATTCTAGTGCCAAAAAGTAACGCTAGTTGATAATTTGTGTAATCAACATACCAACTTTTATCCAAATATGTTGGTACTTTTTTATTGGTTATATCTGAGTTGTCGATAAAACAATGATTTGGAACACCTGCTAATTTTTCAATTTTATATGGATTTCTTTGTTCAACGTGTTTTTTAAATATTGAAGTATCATTTTGATTTTTGCTAGCGAACACTCTAACACACTTTTCGTTTAACCTTTTGCCATTATGAGCCAACCATTCATATGTTTTTCCAATAGACATTACTTGTTGAAATTTAATTAATTCATCACACTCGTTTATTGTCTTCTCAACAGGTGTGTTATACATAACATAATTCAATATTGCGTCATTTACTATTGATAACTGATTATCTATTGCAGTTCTTTTTTTATACGAGCCTTTGCGTTTTAATTTTGTAATTTTACCAGTACCGTCTTTATTCCAAGCAATGTAATTGTTTACATCTCTTTGATATATGTGCGTGAAATAATCATAATCTAGTGTAAATTTTGTTCGTTCGCACCATTTATCGCACAATTCTTTGACTTTTTGTTCTTCTTCATCAGTAAACACTTGTATTAATATACCGTCAGTATTAGATTGTATAATTTTGGAACAAGTTTCTAAATCTTTTGCAAGGTCAACCAAAAATAATTGTCCGTTGACGCAAACAGAAGTTGCATTTCTCGGGTCAAACATTGGGGAATACTTATCTTTACAAGCACCATACGCACCATTTAATGGTACTTTTAACACGTTTGCTCTAGCTGGTTCTATCTTTTTCAATTTCAATCTATTTTGTGTAATTTCGTTGTAGTATTGTGGGACAGTAACATTCCTACTTAATAATTTGTACTCTATATTTATTGTTGGATAGTATGAACCAACATCAACCATTATAAACCTACCTTCGCCAATAAAGTTTAATATTGCACCGTGAAGTCCCCCTGCTGCGAATTTATGTGGCACACCTGCAATATTTGTTTCAAACTCTAATTTTTTGTATATTTCACTCTTATCAATCCCGTTTTCATATTCTTCTTTGGCTAACTTAACCCAATCTTCAAATATAGTCTTTATATATTCATATTTTCCAAGTTTCATTGTGTCGCAAAATACTAGGTCGAACTCATCATTGTGCTCTTGACGTTTGGCTTTGAGTATTTGTGCAGTTAATCCAACTCCTGTTTTGGAAACCGCGGATAATGGCATATTGAACTCTCTCATTAACTTTATGTGAGAATTAAAGTTTGTTATCGTTTCTGTAAACACCTTAAATGTTTCTCGAACATCGTGTTTACAATATTTGATAACTTCTTGTATTTCTTCGTTTGTTAATTTTCTGTCAATATCGAAAGATACCGATGTTTCCACAATACTAGACCCCATAAAACCCTCTAATTTTTTTAACGAGTGTTGAGTATGTTTGGTATCATAATTGTATAACCTAACATTATTTAATAACGAACTTATCTCAAAACCCTTTTTACCTTCCACGATTAGCTGTTGCGATACTTCATATGGGTCTAGCCCAACTAGAATGGACTTTAATATAACACTATCATAGTGTCTACTATTATAGCCCACCCATATGTGTTCTTTATGGTCGTCATAAAATTTCTGCAATTCTTCTTGTGAGTTTACAATAGTATGCATTTGTTTATGTTCAACATCACCAATACACACTAACCAATCGTATTTGAACACCTCAAAGTCATAAAATAATATCATATAAAAATTGACCTCCTTTTTATTTTATGTATGAAAAAAGTGGAACACTATATTCCACTTTATTTAATTTTACAGAATACCTAGTATATTCAATCTATAATTTTATACTTTTATTTGATACGTTCATATTAATCTTCATCATCAAAATTTATCCAATAATCTGTACTGAATTCTACATCTATCGAATCTTCAAATTCCTCTCTAAAAAATTCAAATAAGTCATCTTCATCATCTGGGTCATACCCAGAATCAATTATCTCTTTAATAACATCGTCTGTCAATTCATATGTTTCATTCATTGATATTTCCATTGTAAAGCTTTTCATAATTAACCACACCTCCCAATTAAACTATATGTTTTGATTAAAATGGTAAATTATCATCTTCTGAATTGTTATCAAAACTACCAAAATCATCATCTTCAATTTCTTCAACAATATCTTTTAATTTTGCAAATTTGTCTGTTTTATTTTTAATGGAAATGTTTTGGAATGTACTACCAACACCAGTTGTCAATTTAATTTCTGCGTCAATACCGTCTTCATCTATGTCTATTGCGTCAATTTGTTTTCTTAATTCTTCTAAGTCGTTCCATTGAATATCTCCAACAAACTGAGCAACTGATTGTAACGCAATTCGAGTTGATATTTGGTTAAATGTGTTATCTTTTTTAAATAAATAAAACGTATTTATATATCTTGTTTTTCTGTTGTCATTTAATTCAAATTCAAATTTGATATTTGGCATTCTACTTTCAGTAATTCCTGTTTTTATTGATTTTAGTTTACAATCGTAAATTCCATCTTCCATTTTATATACAACTTCTGGGTTAGATTTAACAGCATTAATATCATCAATGTTAATCATATTCTTAAAATTTTTCCAATTCATATTCGATTCCTCCATTTAATTCATACATATTTATTAATTTTTTATAGTTATTATTTTTGATACATATTGGACATTTGCCACAATAATGTAATTTTGGCAATTCACCTTTGAATACTTTCCAAATAACTTCTATGTTAGAGTAAACATCGTTTAACTTTTCATCTAGTATTTCTTGAGGTATTTGTATAACTCTACACTCTATTGGTGTTTCTTTTGTTGCCACTAATATGTAGCAAGGTAGTCGCTTGCCTGTATTTTGGAATACTATTTCTTGGTAGCAAGCCAACTGTACGGAATAACCGAACTGTTCAATAAAGTTATACAGTTCTCCTTTTGAATTTCTTATGGTTCTCATTACTTTCAAATCCACGATACATTTGTCTGGTATATAACTGTCCATTTTTATTTTAAATGGTACGTTATTAATTTCGCCAGTCATAATTGTTTGTTTTTCTCCAGACAGGAATTTCTGTGCCAATTCATCATCATCTAAGTATTTACAAACATCTTCTGCAATCTTAAATTCGGACTTCAACTGTCCTTTTGTAGCACCTCTAGACGAGAATATCTCTGGGTTTTCTTCCTTAAATTTATCTAAAGTGCCCTCAATATAACTGTCTACATATGACCCGACCAGCATTGCTGTCGATTTGTGTGTGTCAAATTGTGTTTGGTTATGACATTCCAACATCTGTTTATACCTTGACACAGACATATAGTCTGTATCAGTATAATAATTTTCTTGGTTTAAGTTATTTTTTTCCATAACTGTCATCTCCAGGTTTAACATTTATTAAATCTTCATATAAATGTGTTAGTTGATTTATATGTTCATTTGTGTATTGTTTTTCAACTTCTAATTTAATCGCCGTTGTTATGACCTTTATAATACCAAATACTGTGGATAATACTAACGTATAACCCGTAATAGTTATTGAAGTCCCGATTATTCCGTCAATCCTAAATCCAACTGAAGCGATTTGTAGCATTAGTGCAATTAACACTATAATTGCGAACAATATTGCAAGCCCATTTGCTACAAGTTCTAAAAATGCCAACAATTTTTCCTTAATTAATTCTTTCATATAATACCTCCTAAATTGAGAATATCGGATAGTTCTCTTTTAATATTTTATTTATCAATTCTGCAACTTTTCTAATTTCAATTTGTGCAGATTTGTTACTCCTCAAATTTAAAAAATGTCTTAAATTTCTCAAATCCATAGTCATAATTAGACTTGTTTTAGTTTGGTTTGGTAACATTCTTCTAGCTTGCTCTGGTGGTTGCCCACCTTCAATTAAGTCGAAATACAGTTCAGATACTGTATTTATAAATTCAAGTTCCTTGTCAGAGTATTCGCCCCTAAGACTTTCCATTATCGGTATTCCGTTAAATTTGTCTTTGGTATAGTTGCAATATCTTTGACTTTCCTGTGCATATTTACCTGTTCTATGCCTGACAATTTGGTTCGCCGTGGCTCTATCACAGATTATTCTAAATGTCAAACTTTCGTGTTCTAATATTGACAGATGTCCAATATTTATTAAACTCTGGATAAACTGTTCTTTTTCTTCGATATTATTTTTTTTATCGGATTGGTAACAATTCCTAGCCACAGTTTCCAGTGTGTCTAGAATTTCATAATAAGTGTTGGTAGATAGTAACTCTACCGAATACTTTTCAAAATTCAATCTGAACAACTCCCTTCAATAATAATTAGATATCCCATTTAGGAAAATCATTGCAAAATCTATCAAAGAAATCATCGTGAAATTCTTCTTCAGATAAGCAATCTTCATTCCATTCACCATACCCACACCAATTATCCACTCCATTAAATTCTAGGTTGTTTAATTCTCTTTGGGCATTAAGTAAATCATAATACTCAATCAAACCAATCGTAATTGTTTTATCTTTAAATTCATCTTTATAAATATACCCATTTTGTTCTGTATACTCGTTTAACATATCAAAACCCCCTAATAATTAAAATAATCTTGTGCAATTTCTATGATGTTTTTTCTAATACTTTTTGTAAGACGTCTTATTTCACCTTTAGTTCTACCTATAGGGTAGAAATACCTTTCATCTTCCACAGCTGAATTTACTAACCTCTTGTATTCGTTAAATTGCTCTAGTAAGAAGTCCATTCTTTGTGTAAAAATTTTAGAATTTTCACCACATAAACATAAATCGTTACAAATCTCCTGTTTGAATGTGTTATCCATTCTTTAAAACCTCCTTTATTTACTTTACAAATATATTATATCACATATTGTATTATATGTCAATAGTTATTTTTATTTTTTTTTATACTATATTTTCAATAACTTGTGCCAAAGTTGTAAGTCCAGTTCCACCTGGTGTGGTTGTGTATTTAATATTTTCATCTTTAATGTTATCAATGTCAACATCACCAACCATTTTGCCATTCTCAAAATTAATTCCAAAGTCTATTATATACTGTGGTTTATAACCATTCAAAAATTCTTTATTGAAGAACTTTGGTTTACCAACTCCAACAAATATGAAATCTGCATTTTTACAAAAACTTATTAAATCTTCTTTTGGTGTTTTGGAATGACACATTGTTATCGTGGCATTTTTTTGAAGTAATAACTCGTGCAACGGTTTTCCAATAATTTCGGAACGATTTATAATTACAACATTTTTGCCTTCAAAATTCACATTCTCTACACTCTCCAACATATTGACTATACCATATGGTGTGCAAACTCCACTAGACTTACCACTTTGGTTTATAAATTGTTTGAAATTGTCAACAAGACATTCTAAGTCTAATATATTGTAATTTAGATATTGTAATCTGGTAGTGTGTTTGTGTCTTTCTATAATTTGTTTCAGGTTAAATAATTCACAGTCAAAATCTTCACACTTTTGGACTATTACATTTATATTGTGTGCCATTGGTTTGCCATCAAATTTATTATTTTCTTCAGCAACAACTTCTTGTATTCTTTCGTAAGAAACTTCGTTACCAATATATACTGGAACTCCACAGTCTGTCAATTGTTTTATTTTATTTCTAACATATACTTCATTCGCATTATCATTATTAGAATTAAATATAAGAGCTACTTCATTTATATTATGATTTTCTCTCAATCTGTTGATACATTTCTTGGCGTCTTTCTTGACGTTTTCTAAATAGGTTCTACAATCCAAAGGTTCTCCCATACAACTATCCCTCCTTTTCTGACTTAGCACTCAAAATAAGTGCGTTTGTATGAATTTGGGCACAACGTTTACACAATCTTGATTCGCAATCCCCATATTTGTAGGTTCAAATTTATTTATCCACATATAAGTCATAGCACTATAATTCGCCAAATCAAGCAACGTATCGGCTATACTCTCATCTTTTACCTCTTGTTTGTTTTTTACCAACGTCTTAAGTCTGTTTAACTTATCTTCCATACGAACAATGCTAGCTATAAGTCCGTGTTCGTCAAGAGATAATTTAAAACTATCCCCATAATCTGCATTTTTACTAGCGTATATGTTTTCCATTTCGGTTAACACATCTTTAAATTCCATAACTTTATCACCTTTCCATTTGAATTTTCGCAAGCTCTATTGCTTTCAAGTATACTTTTTCGTGTCGACTACCTTTGTGAGTTCTCTTGACTTTTTCTTGAAACTCGTCAATACTTCCAAGAAAACAACCACATTTTACATATATTCCATTGTTTGTATTGTAAAATGTTGTAGTACTATTTCTGCTCCCAATATTTGATACTGTCATAATGTGATTTTCTTTGCATATAACTGCACTTTCAGATACTATAGCGTCACCATTTATGACAGCATAACCAGATATTTTGGCGTCCGACCCTACTATAGAATTGCCACATATTACGGCATTATCACTCACCACAACATTCTCACGCAATGTGGCGTTACCACGCACTCTAGCCGTACCACGCACTATAACGTCGTTTAGAATTGTAACATTGCCACTTATAATAACATCATCACATATTCTAACATTGTGCATTAGTATAACATCATCACCTATCATTACATTGCCACTTACCACCACATTGTCGTATACCCTAGCCCCATAACCTATCATTGCATTATCACATATTTTAGCATTGTCACTTATAATAGCGTCATCAACCACAGTTGCATTATCACATACCATAGCGTTGTCGTCCACCCAACAATTATCAAAATGACTTAAGTTTTTCTCGTCCTCAATATAACCACCTAAATCTCCAACCTTAACATCTCCAAATTCCCTGAGAGCACGGATTCTGTAAAGAGTTTTGTCGACTCTTAATTCCACTACATCATAATCCAACAACTCATATTTTTTTCATTAATCATTGTATTAAACCTCCCCAACGTTATCGACATCAGACTCAAATGGATTCACAGTTTTCATTTTGCTAACCGTAGCCGATTGTATATCTTCAAGCTCTTCTGTGGTGTGGTTAAATCCCATTAATAAATCTGGTATAGCTACACGAGCGAAAAATGTGTATGCTCTATAAATTAACATTTGTTCTGGCATTGTTTTCCATTTTGAGCCTGGTTTATCTACCCAACCCTCTGCTTTAGCAAGTTTCATATCCACAACAGAACCTCGTTCAACTTCAACACCATCATTATTAGTAACCACAACATAACAACCCCAATTGTCTTTATCTCTATCTCCAACAAACTTGTGGGATATGTTTAGTCCTTTTCTTGAATAATAATTCTTCAACATAGACATAACTGCGGTTGAGTTCCACGACGGTTTACCTTGGATTATGTTTATAGAGTTAGTTATTGCAAAGAAGCTAATGCCAGTTCTCGCCGCCAAATCCATAGCTATTACTACATTCGCAGGTTCTTTAAAGCTCATTGGTAACATACTACTCTTGGCTAATGTTTGTGCCGTCTTAAATATTCCTATTTCTGCAATCATACCATCTACAAAGTCGTTAGTTGACCTTGCGTTTGATATTGATGTTTGACTTTTTACTTCAATTTGGTTTTCCATATCTCGTCCTCCTTCTAATTATAAAAATTCCATACCGTGCGATTCTATATAGTCGCATCTACTACTGTAGCTTTTATGTTTATATTCACTTACGTTGTTAGGTCGATTTTCTTCTATTGTTTTTTCGATTAATTCTAATTCCAGACTCACGCTTTCACATTCGTGAATACATTCATCATTAAAGTTTGAGGCACAATCTGGTCTGTCATCTTGTAAGAATTTATAACGGGTTACACACTTTTCGCACTCATCTGCCTGTTTATTTATATTACTCACTACGTCATTGTAGTACTGAATCCACTCTAATGCCAACTCCTTATCAGTAAACGCCTTGATAGGTATTTTGTCTGTGTCAGAATATTCCCATCTTTGTATTTGTACAATTTCATAAATTTTCATTATTCAATCTCCTTTAAGTTTTATTGTAATATTATTATATACTATAAATTTTAGTTTGTCAATACAATTTTTAAAATTTTTCTAATTTTTTTTTCAAGTCCCAAATTAAAATGTTGTAAATTAACTCTGGACTTTCAGATTTGTTTACCAAATAAAACGGACAATTATATTTCTTACCAAACCCCATAATAGAAGATACCATTGCGTTTTTATGGAAAGTACCTCTCCATTTTGCATTAAAAACTTTTTTCCAACTTGCATTCTCTATGACGCAATATGTTGAAATGCCCAAATCAACAGCCCTCTCGAACTCTCTAACAAAACGTTCACGATTTTTGCCAAAATTACTAGCTATTTCATCTAAGCTACATTTACGTTCTATAGCTACTAATCTTGATAACTCTGGTTGGTTTGGTATATCGTAAGAATAATCACCAAACTCAAGTTTGTCTAATTTATATTTAACCCCAATTTTGTCCAGATAGTCCCTAATGTGTTGATTTTTATATACTAGAACTTTTTTACCATCAACAACGGTTTCTTCACTTTTTTCCCTAGTATCAATTACCACCACAATATCTTTCAATAATTTGTCTATATCTGACTTTTTCATTATTTTGAAACAACCCTCTCTATTTCCAATTTAGCCTTACGCAATTTCTTGATTACAACTTGGTAACTATATCCCGTTTTTTCGGCAATTTCTTTCGGAGTGTAACCGTCAACATATAATTTTAAAATACTGTTATTGTTGATTGCGGCGACAATATCTTCAACCAAAATATCATCTTCAACCGTACTGTTGTCTGATAGTTCCAAAAACGAATCGTCGTCGTCCATATAATAATATTTATCTTGTGGTATTACTCTTTTAAAGCTTGACGAACGCTTATGTTGTCCAACAGTATTTGAAAACACTCTAAAGCAAAATGTTGAGTATTTAACTCCACGAGTTTCATCATATTTTGGCGTCGCCTCACACATTGCCAAAGCCAATATCCCATAATATTCATCTAAATCTAAGTTATATTTGGCGATATATGAATATATCAAGTTGTGGTTTTCGTCAATCAACTTTCTATGCTCGTCTGTTAATACATTTGTTTCCTTTGTTCTCAATAAATCTCACCTCCCTTGTAATATGTATATTAATTATACCACAATAATAGACCTTTGTCAATACCAAAAAATGAATTTTAACAAAAATATTTAATCTACAAAAACTTTCTACAAAAATGAAAATTGCCCTTATATAAACGTATATTAAAATATACAATATTTCCTAACGTAGAATTGTAGAATATATAATAAAGGGGTTAAAAACTTGAGAAGTTAAATAATCTTGGGTTCTACATTTTTTCTACATTCATCTACAACTTCTACAAATTCTAAATAAAAAAGAACGCACCTTGCGAGTACGTTCATATAAAATAAATACTATTTGGCTATGTGTTCATAATATTCCACCAATTTGTTGTGTCCCATTTTAGTATCCTTATCCCATAAAAATTGTTTGGCTAAGTCAACATAAAACGCTACATTATCAACATTAAACTTCTTGGCAATTTGACAATAGTCAGAATACGCCATATTTAAGGCTGTATACCAGTCTTCTGTACTTATGTTAGTAAATGTTACCCCATTACTGTTGGCAACGCTTGTAGTGTCTTCTATAGACCAATGAGGACCATATGTTCCATCTTCATTTTGGAATTTGGCAACCCACGACTTCAAATCTATCATATAATCCTTGTCATCATAATCGTCCATATCTTCCAAATAGCAAATTGTCTTGGCTAACGATTTTATCATTTGCAAATCGTTTATAGTTATATCTTCATATTTACATCGTTCTTCATAGTCCATTAAAAAATTTTTTAATTTTTTTATAATATTTTGCATAATTTCACCACCTATAATCATATAATAATATTGAAAGCTCCTTTTAAGTTATTTACGACATTGGAATCTCCTTTATTAAAATGGTGGGGCTTTTGACACCCCACCTAAAAGTTAAACTATGGATTAACGGCTTTGTCAATCATTGCTTGAACGGCTGTTAAAATATTACTTGTTTGGTTAATTTGAGAAATTTGTCCTTTTAAAGCTAAATTTTCGCTATTTAAAGCTCCTATTTTCTCATTAACTAAGAAATTGAGAATATCTTGAGTATTGTTTCTACCAGCGTCAATAATATCTCTGGTATTGGTATTTGCATTATTAATTACATTGCAGAAACCATTTGCGTTTTCATATCTGAGGTCTTTAATTGCCCCTTGTGTATCACAACAACAACGGTCCATTGTTCTAGTTAAATTAAATAATGCGTTGTTCACTAGGTTTGCATTTTCATATGAAGCTGTACATATACCGTTTGATATACCATTAAGCATCATAGTAGTGCTTTGGTGGTCGATAGCGTCATTAAGGTCTTGTCTAGTTAAGCTAGCTTGAATAGCACTGTTACCGCCTCCACCAAATCCACCATTGAAACCTCCAGTAAAACCACCGAAAATCCAACCTAAGATAAAGTCGCCAAACCCAGCACCGCCAAACATATCACCACTTCGGTTGTTACCTTGGATTGCTGCGATGTCAGAAGGTGATAATCCACTCATCATAAAAATCACTCCTTTTATTAAAATTGTTTATATATAATAACCTCGAATTAACGAGAGTTATTTAGCATAGTTTGAACTTGGTTTGCAATAGTATTAAAGTCTAAACCACGTTCTTTGCAAATTTGTTTACAAATATTTAACTTTTCTTCGTCAGATTTACCATACAAAATATTCTGAGCTTTTTTAAAACCATCACTACTAATCACTTGTTGTAGCGTTGGCATTTGTGTGTTGTTCATTTGGTTTTGTGTTCCCATTTGGTTTGTTGTGTTTGTTGGAATTGTTTGATTTGTCATTGTTGGATACATCTAAGTTCCCACCTTTCAATTTTAGTTCTTCTAGTTCGGCTAAAACATTTGCCAATTGTTCTTTAACTTTGTCTAACTCTTGTCGACTGTCAATTACAAAGTCTGGGTTTCTAATAAATTCTTCGATTTTATAAGTGCCGTCAATATTGAACATCTTTACATAAATTTTACCAGAGTTCAGGTTTGCACATATTGCTGGTTCTAAGTCTGAACTTTGCATTTTAATTACGTCTTGTAAATCGGATACAAATTTACCCTTTATTGTTGGTGTATTATTGTATGGAACGTATCTACTGACAATGTCTTGGAATCCAAAATTATTCATTATCAACAACTCCTTTCGTTATTATTATATGTATAAATTAAAAAAGGTAGTACCTTAATATACTACCTATAAAACACCATAATATCGTCATATTGAAGTATGACTTTTTTTATTTTTCGTTTTATCTCTTTTATACTTCTGTCCAGTTTAGATTTACTTACACCCAATATAACCTCAATTCTAGTATTCGTATAACCTTGTTGACGAAGTTCGAACACCTTGTTTTCAAACTCTGTAAATCCACAATATTTTTTATAAATATCAAACTCTAGTTTGGAAAAGTTCAATTTATCATTATATTCCAACAATATTTTATTTAAGCATTTCTCATTCTGCAACAAGCAACACCTCCGCAGTACGGACATTTTTTACCACTAGATGTTTTCCTCGCATTTTGACGATTATCCGTTCGTTTACTTATTACAATATTACCTTTAGGTTTTTTTTCTTTTTTTTCAATTTTAGTAGTTTTGCTAACTTCTGTAATTCTTACTCCCAAAATTAATCAACTCCCTTGTTTATATTTTGTGTCGAATTATCTTGAAACCTGTTGTAGTCACCACCAACATCAACTGTATCGGTATGATGTGTAACGGACACGTTGTAATTTATTAAGAAATAACTGAATATTGTCATAAATAATACAATTACTATTGATAATGAAAATAATAGAATGTCTTTTATGCGGTTTGATTTTTGCAAATCTCTGATAATTTCCGTGCTAATAAATTCTGGATTTGTTAGACTGTGGTAATTAATATCTTTTTCGATGTCCACATCTATTTCCCCCTCTTTAACTCGTTTTTAATTTCCAATAAAGTGTCCGTGATTTCTTTGTTAGATTTTTCTAAAACTTCAAATTTTGTACTCAACGTATCTATAATTTTGTACAATCGGTTTTCGTTTTTGTCGTATTTTTTAACCACCCAAACGATTAATGAAAACAGTCCGATATATACCAATCCGTTCAATCCGTATGTTTGTAATATTGCCAAAACATTGTCCATAATATACACCTCCATTACTTATTATCATACATAATTAACATATTGTTCAACTCTTTATATTCTTCTTCAGTAATGCTATTTGATAATAAATAAATATCCAATTTACGTTTTATTGTATTTTTATCATAGCGTTTGTTTTGTATTAAAACCTTTAGCATACTATACATTAATTAACCCTCCCTGCAATTCTAAAAGTGTTGTAATATATTCAATTTTTTCTTCAAACTCTATTTGTTTTAGTTCATTTTCATTTAATGTAGGTTCATATTGAATTTCTTTGGGTATAATCTCTTTAACAATTGCCCCATTTTCGTATTTTGTTATTAAATAGTTATTTTCTTCATATTGTTCTAAAACTTTCATAATATATCACCTCGCCACATTAGTTATCTAGTGAATATGAATAATTTTTATAAATGCCAAAACTTCTATTAGTTGGATTTATACCCATCTCAATTTCAAGATTTCTTTCAAATCTAATTCCCAAATTTGATATTAATTTCAATCTGTTAAAGTGATATCTGCCCGTGCTTTGAAAAACTTGTTTTTCGCTCGAAAGATTTATAACAGAATCTAAATCCCCATTCAAATACCCAATATCACCTGATAGATTTAAAACTCTATATCCAGTATTCCCGTAGAAAATACCATTAAGGTTTACTATTCCAATAGAAGACATATTGTCTGTTGCACTACTTAGATTAAATTGTTCTTCAACCCAAAAAATAGGAACGTTATCAATTATAATTTTAAATTCTATTGTCGACCCAGTTGAAACTCCCGACAATATACTTAAAAACGCATTATTTAAATATCCACTACCAGTAATTGATAAAATTTTTTCTCGAGTAGAAGAAGAAACATTGATATAACTTGAGTTAAACTTCAAATTTGGCAAATCAAAGTAAGTTTTGGGAGCGTTCATATCAACATTATTAACTGTAGCAACCTCACGACCATTAACTGTAACTTTACCAGAACCTGCCGTTTTTAAATTGATATCTCCATTTGATATAGTATTGCATAATTCCATATTATTATTGTTCTCCGACGGGTGTCCAATATATCCTGTACGATTTTGTTTGTCTTTCCTAAACTCTACATATGATGCATAATTTGATGTATATGGCTGAATAATTAACGAATTATTATTTTTAGTAATTTTAACTGAATCTTCAAAATTATTTGGTTGTGTCCAAGTATTATTAGTATTACTATATGGGATTTCTTTCCAGTTATCCCAGTTTCCACTCAAATAACTTCTGCAAAATATTTTACCCCTACTGTTTCCATCAATCGAGTAGAAGAATTGTTGCCCAGAACTATCATCTCTCTCAGACACAAATTGTAGTATTCCCCATTTATTATTAACATTTGGCAAGTTTGCAGTATTGTTATTTGTTCTCCAGTAACCTGTCGATTTCATATTGTTTGCGTCGCCGATTCTGTTATCCTTTGAATTTAACCACCCAATATACTTGTTTCCAGCCTCAGTTTTTGTTAAATAATGCGATAAATCTTGGACACCTGGTGTTCCTGGTTGACCCTGTGGTCCTGGTGGACCTTGTATTCCTTGAGGACCTCTAAGTGATTCTTTTTGTTCTTCTGTTAAATCTTCAAATGTCATAGTGCCATCTGCACCTTTTGGTCCTTGCAAACCTTGTTCACCCTGCGGACCTTGAGGTCCTTGAGGTCCAATTTCACCTCTATTCCCAGGGTCACCTTTTTCACCAGTATCACCTTTTTCGCCTTTTAAACTTCTTATATAATCTTGTTCTGACCCCTCATTACCTTGTTGTAACCAAATTTCATAGGCAGAGTATCCACGGTTCATTTGTTTAGCTTCTTCAAGTTCTTTTCTAAACTCATCAAATTGTTCAATGAAATCTAAAAGTAGCGAACCGTCTTTAGCTACTTCAATATCAGAAAAATCTAATGATTGGTCAACCGTAAAATTTAATGTTTTAGAGTATGCTAATAATTTATCATCTTCATCGGAATTTAATGTCGGGTCGTAAATTGTAACCTGCATTTTATAAGTACCCTCAACATACGTTACATCTCCCCTAACTTGCCATTTGACGACAAGGGAATTTCCAGATTGTTGAAATGTTAAATTTTTGGACACCGTAGATGAAATTATTCTGTATCCACGACTATCACCCTTTGGGTATTCAATTAAAAGTTCAATCTCAGAACCTGTAAAATCGTATTCTTGTGATAAATCAAATATTAGTTCCACATAATCGGCATTATGACTGTATTGTTGAAAAATCAAGTTGTTGGTTGGTATTCCATTTTTTCTTATATTCATCTAATGCTTCCTTTCTTAAATAGTTTTGTTATTCCGTTCAGAATTTTGTTTTTGGAAGATATTGTTAAAGATTTATCAAGGTTATTATATTCTACTTGATAACCAATATTACTTAATAATGCTCTAACATTTCCATAGTTCGTAGAATTTATATTAATAGAATTAATCTTAAACGTTGAGTTGTCGTCCAAGTTGTGAATTGTAGTATTATTAAAAATGTCAGAAAATTCTGTAACTTTATTTTGACTATTATACTCTACACTTTTACCAAGTAAGTTTGATAAATCTTTAACACGAATGTAGTTTTCACCTTTTTCATTTATCACTTTAAAAGTACTTAAATTATCACCATACTTATAAGTTCTATCAACTATCATATAACCACCACCTTTTAATTTTTCCTTGAATTTATTCCAAGCAATTTCATTATTAACAAAAGGAGCAGGACAAACTTTGTGTGCAACATCATAATGTCTAATTATATTTTCAACTGGTATACTATATTTATTCATTAATTCTTTAACAAGTTTTGTTGCCAAATCAACAGTTTCATTCTTGAAGTAGTAATTTCCATTTGCGTCTTTCCTAGAACATAATTCTACGCCAATAGCGTTTGAATTTCTGCATTTGTTATGGTAATATTTCCCCTTTGTTCCACAATGCCAAGCTATGTCTTCATCTAAAACACTTTGCCAAATTTCATCTTCATCTACAAAATAATGGGCAGAAGCATTTCTATTAGGTTTTGAAAAATAATTGCAATTTCCTAAAGCACTATCCCCATTATTTCCTGTATAATGTATTACTATAAATTCAATTTTGCTTTTTCGTCCTTTTGTAAAATTACTTTCGTGAGCTAAACGTTTTCCGATTTCCAATATATCACCTCCAACTTGTAAGTTTGGTTTACAAGTTCAAACATCGTCATCTGCACCGTTATTATCCAAGAAGCCCTTTGTTGTTGGGTTCATCAATATTCCAAGCGTAGTTGCCACACAACTGAATAATAAATATGGATCTGATATTGCCTTTTTAAATAATTCAAACACAGAACTCCAACTTGTTAAATCTTGTGGTGTCTTATTAAAATATGTTAGAATTATTGAACCAACACTAATGAATATTGTTATCCAAAGTGCTGGATTTTTGTGTCGTTTAATCGTGTTCTTTGACTTGCACATAATAATCACCTCAGTTATTACTAAATCTTTTTGGTATCACGATTACAACTCCAGATATACCCACATATACGTTGTCGCCGTATGTAGCGGCAAATGTAATCGTAACATTATTATCAATAACATCTACTTCAAAATCTAATGGTATATCTCTAGCGGGAATATACACAAGATTTTCATAACGGTCAAGCGTACTTGGATTATACTGTTCTAATTTAACGCTACTAGGAGTCGTTGCAGTTGCGTTACCATTAAACAAAAATATGACTTCGTCTTTATTGAAATTTTTGTTTAACGCTCCAAGAGATATTGTAACTGTCTTATTGTCATATTTGTCGAAAGATTTTGTATATTTAACTTTATAAAAATCACAATCTCCAATCGTGATTTGTTTATCAATATTGATACTTAAATCTTCAATTTTTCTATCCAGTGGCTTCATACTAGGGGTACCAATTTCACTATTAACAAACTTCTTTAGCAATGCTATATCACTCATATGTTATTACCTCCACAATTATATTACCATTATCATCGAATGAAGTGGTTTTTACCAACGATAATTCATTCTCAGAACCATAATAGCTCTCAACAATGCTTCCGTCATCTCCAAATGTAGTAACAGATTTAGATTTATCAAAATACGTTTGTGTTATATTAGTTTCTCCAAATGTTATTTTATAGTCAACCAAATCTTGCATTTTATTTAAAGACAATTTATTCAATCTAGTACCGTCTTTAGTAGGTTCATCTGCGTTTGTAATTTCTGCAAATTCTGTTCGTCCGTCTGGAAATACAATCTTCTTCTTGTTTGGAAACGTAGGTACTCTATTTATAAAATTTTCCAAAACTACACCTCCCCACATTCGTATTCATCACAATAAATTTTTAAATTTCCTACATTATTATTATATTGCAAAGATTTAAAAAATATACGCTCTATTGTGTTCATTTGTTTAAAATCTAAAGTTTCTGTGAAATATACAATATCACTTTCAACATTATATAACTTCTTAAATTGCGTTGCCAAAGTTCTAATATCATTTATATCTTCAAAATACGGAATATCGCTCTCCACCCAATTTGTTCTAAGTTCACTGTCGCTAGCAAAGTAACCGTTCTGCTTTGCAAACTCTATAAAGTTAACTAAGTTGTTGGATATTCTATTCAAATCTTCATAATTTAATGCACCAATTTTACTTTCAAGTCTACCAATGTCTAGTTTGGGTGTTCTTAAATATTCAATATCTTCAATACTTCTATTTATAATCCACTTGATTTGTTCTGACAAAAATATTACACCCCCTTAGCATTAGACAACACTTTCGTTTTGCAACTTAACGCTCCATTATACTCTAACGTACTCTCGATAACTTTGCAATTTTTAATATCATTATAATTATTTTCAACACCAACGACATCAAATACGTCTATGTTTGGATATCCCCTGTCTTTAAATTCATAAGTGGTTCTTCTAGTGTAATAATTTGCCATAAAATCAATATATTCTGACAACCACTTTGAATTATCTATTATTGGGTTTACAACCTCAACATCTGAACCTTCACCAGTAACACCTTTGTATGTGGATATTTGATTATTTGTTATTTTTTTACCAAAAACTTCTATTGTACCTTTACCCGACAATATTAATTTCGTTGAGTTCGCAAAGTGTATAGGATTACCAACAACTTTTAAATCACTACTTGTAACCAACCTATGTTCAACTGAAGTTGGATAGTCCAAAGTAAATACATATTCATCGTCCAAGTCAAACTCTGATTTAAACAAACTTTCTTCTTTATCAGAGATACTAACGGTATTATAAGCAGATTTAATTCCCCTCAATTTTGGTATCTTATTAGACTTAGGTGATTCTATCATATTTGAAAAATCATAAACGAAGTTCGGACTATCAAGAGTATCTAAGTCACGTTCTCTTCTAATTATAATTTGACCGTCCCTATTGATTGACATATGACAACAAGCTGCATTTGCAATCAATTGCAAGGCTTCACGAACTGTAACATTAGGTAGAGGAATTGTAGTTGTGTATTCTTTCAATACACTGTCCAACTCCAACAAATTCTCGATGTCAACAAACCTCGACATATCCATAGCTAAATCATACAAATTCATTGGTTTAAATTGTACTTCGTCATACTTAACGTCTAACATTGATAATATACTTTCTGCTTCAAACGTTAGTGTCGAAATTTGTTTAGTACCCGTCATATTGACATTCCCATTTGTATAAACTTTACAAACATTTACCCATTCAGTATAGTCCTTTTGTATATCATAGCCAAGAGAGTAAGTTATTGGCTGCCCACTTTCTAGGTAATTCTGTATACTATCTGGGTTGTCAATGTCGTATGAGTTTTCAGTGTCTACTAATGAAAAACTTAATTTTTGTTCTGGTAATTTAGCAGACACTAAATCACCATCATTCTTAAACGTAACCTTAGTTAAAGTTTCATCATCAATAACAACTGTTCTACCAAGCAACACTGACAAAACTCTAACTCTACGATGGCTTGGGAATGTTTCAAAAAATTCAACAACAATCTTCTTACAATTTGGGAAACCGACTTCGGTCGTTAGTGTTGGTTTAGATGAAAAATCTGCAATTTTATAATCTTTTACTTTACCAACATTACCACTTGAATCATATGTTGTAATCCTCATTCTTGTGGGAAACCCATTTTCGTCAAACTCAAATGTCATACCACTTATACTCAATTCTCTTTCAAATTCGAGTATTAGTTTTGGCTCTTCATCAAATATACTTTCACCAACGGCGGTTCCTGATATTGTATTTGAACAATACCCTTGATATTTATTTTCACCACGTTTAGCCAAAATATTTCTGCCGTCTAGAATAAATCTATTTCGTTCTAATGTGTGATATGTGTTTGATACATTAATACCTTTGACTAATTTCTCAGCTTGGCTATAATAAATGTGGTCTGTGTCGGTTATACTAACTGTTTTTTGAGCTTCTATATTGTTCAATCCAAAAACAATCCTTGCCTTAGTCGGATTTCGTATTTGACTGTTCATAGCTTTGATATAATTTGGAGATACATTATACATATTATTTTAACCCCCCACCACAGTCAATTAAGTTACAGGTGCAATTTATATACTCGGCAACAGTGGTTTTGTCAGGCTCTAATTTGAATATTGTTTCACTACTATTCCCCCAATACATTTTTCGTGTAACAACTCTATTTTGATATGGGTCATAGAATGACACATCTCCGATGAAATCCTCTATATAATCTAAAATCTCGCCCCATTCTCTAGCCGTCAAATGTGGCCACGTCAGTTTAATTTTTATTTGTCTTCGGTTTATTTTAGACGCCACGATTACACCCTTTGCGTTTCTAGCCTCTTCAACTAATTGTTGACGTTCAACTTCTGTTTGATATTTTGGGAACGGCAGATAATGACCGTTCCATTTTATAAAACCCTTTTCGTGTTCCACACAATTTCACCTACCTTGCGAACGCAGGACTACCAAAGTTAAGTCCACGCTCAGATTGAATTTTTTGTTGATTGTTATATACAACCTTGCCGTCTAAGTTGAGTTGATTTTCAATTACGATTGGTCTTGATTCAATGCTATCTACAATACTTCTGGAGTTTGCATTTACTGAATCTTGAATACTTTTGTCTAAATTTACGTTCAAGTTTGCACCACCACTTGGTAATTTATCCAATGGATTCGATTTTTTAGGTCTTTTTAACGAACCAGCTCGAAATGCTTCATAATTATTGCCAGATTGACTTGCAATATGTTGGAATTTACTGTCAATGTTGGATTCACTCAAATCAAATTTAATGCCCTCAAACGCAACATCGTCTAACATTGATATCTCTACACCTGGTATTTTATTAAGCCAACCGATTATTTTATTTACACCCCTAAGAAAGAAGTTTACTACGGACGCAAAGCTATTCACAATTCCATTCCAAATATTTTTGAATATGCTCGAAATTCCACTCCAAGCACGTTCCCAATCGCCAGTAAATACACCAATTATAAAATCTAAGACCCCACCTAACACACCTATTATGCTGCCACCAACTGACAGGAATAATTCAGATATTAGCGATAATGTCGGTTCGATAACTACGTCCCATAAAAAATATATAACTGTTCCGAACGCAGTTAATATTGGTTTTATCAGATTTTCCCAAGTCCATTTAATAGCAACACCTAACGCTTCAAACGCATTACCCATTCCTCCAACAATCATACTGAATAACTCACCAATGCTACTCATAACGTGTTTGATTTGTGTACCATTTTCTTCCCAAAATTTCGAAAACGGTTTTATGACTACATTTTGTATCGTGTTAAATACAACTTCCCATATTTTACCGAATGTATTTGACAACCAAGACCCAATATCTTTAAGGGTTTCCCAAATATATTTGAACATAACACCAAGACCATCAGTTATTGGTTTTAATTTTTCGGAAATAAACTCAAATGAATTAATAAACCCATCTTTTATACTGGTCAAACCATTTGTAAACGACGTCTTCATTTTTTTCCAAGTTTCATCGCTAACCGTACCTAAGGCTCTAATAGCAACAGTTATGCCTTCAAATGTTAATATCAATGCCCCAAGAGGTAAAGTTACTGGGTTAAACAACATTAATGTTCCTGCAATAGTAAGCAACATATCCCACACATCTAATTCTAGTAAAGCAACCCACTCTTTAAAAGACTTAACCATATTTGACAACGCTTGTTGCACAGGCTCTGGTAGTAATTTTAATATTGAAACTCCTAGATTTTTAAACCAATCAATAATTGGGATACCTATTATTTCGTTGAATAGATTAAACAAATCTCCAACTCTGGAAAGACCAACATTAAAACTTTCACTTTCGTTCATCAATTCTTTCCAACGAACCAACATAACTCCAGTTGTCGCAGCAAACGCAGCAGACATCGTAGCAAAGCTCGAAGGTAAAGTTTTACCGAACAATCCAGCAAGTTTCACAACTTGGTTTCCTAAAGATTTTCCAATTTTCCAACCAAGAATGGCAGCTCCAATTTTAGTAACCGTGTCCAGTATTCGCTCGAAATTGCTTTCAGTCGTTTTGAAGTCTGGAATAATCCATTCAATCATACCAGTTTCTTCATTAATCTGTTTTGTAAATCCTAACCATTCTAATATCCTATCTCTAATTTCGGTAGCTTTCATTTTGACTTCTTCCAATTTAGCCGAATACTCCTCTAGTCCAAAATCAATCTCACCTAGTTCACCACCGATACCCGAGCCATCGCCCGAACCCGTATCCTTACTGATTGTATTCAGTTCATCGAATGGTAACAACACGGATTTCATCGACTTCTTTAACTTCTCAACTTTATCCGTGCTTTCTTCGGCACTGTCACCAATTGCACCCAAGTTACCTTGTGTATTCTCCACTTTTGGAGGTTTGAATCCAGTTAATGTTGCTAGAGATTCTATAACAACTTTTATTGCCCCTACAAACCCATTGACATATGGTAAAACCTTACCAACTGTGTTTATGAATAGATTACCAATTGCCCTTGAAACACTAATTAACTGTTCTTTCAATATCCTAAGTTGGTTTGATGGTTCTTCTATTGTTTTAGCAAGGTCTTGGTGTGATAATGTAGTTTGTCTTATCATAAGACTATACCTTAACATCATCTTCTCACCTTGGGACATCTGACGCACCGTTTTGCTTATTCCAAGTCTTAATGCTTCTTGTGCAAGTGCAGCTTCTGTCAAGTCAATACCATATTTATAAACAGTTTCGGTTTGCCCTAATAAACCTGAACGTAAATCTGCCATAACTTGTTTTATAGGCACATTATATAATGAAGATAAATCTAATGACAATTGTGATGTACTTCTACCAAGAGTTGCAGCTTTGTCGTTAGCAATACCCATTGACCTTGCCAATGCTGTATAATTTGCTGTGGCAGACATCAGACCTGCAACATCTAACATTGTTGCGTCTGAGATATTACTCAAAATAACATAGGTTTCTTCTGCAAACTGACCCATAGATACATTGAACAAGTTCACAGTTTCAATGAATGACATCGAATTGTCTATCGCGTCCCCAAGCAAGTTGCCAATAGCTATTGTACCCATTAATCCTGCTAATTGGGACAGTCCTCCGCTAGCCCTGTTTGCGTCAACGGCAATATTCCTCATACCTTTAGAATTTTTTTCCATATTCTTGGTTAAGTTTTGAACCGCGTCTGATGTTTTCTTATTTACCCTACCAAAGCTACTCATTGATTTAGTACTTTTAGCTATCTCATTTGTAATTTTTGTTACATTTTCGGTACTCTTACTCAGTCGTTTAGTAAATTCTCCCAATGATTTATTAACTTTATTTGTGTCTACTGATAGTTCAACACCCATCTTATCATTTATCGGCAAATTAATCACCACCCTTGTTAAATCTACTAACCATATTTTCTAGTATTTCTTTGGCGAACTCTGCTTTAATAAACCCGTCTTCTGTATACATTTCTTTACGCTTCTTCTCTTGTCTAGGAGAGTTTGGATATTTAACTTTGTCTGTCAAGCAACTTGCCACTGAATATTGCACATAATTTCCAAGCAACCAAACCATCTCGTGTTCTGCTTCAACTTTCAATTCGTAACCTTGCATAATTAAGTCGACATCGTTCATATCTAATTCCCAAACTTGTGTAATAGAATACCCCAATGCGAGTAGCTGGGGTATTACGTCTTTAATATGTTCTATGAAAGTTTTTCGTTCTTCGATGGGCGACCCCTTTTGGCAACCGAGTTCTCGCTCACTTTGGTTGCCCCTTTGAAAAAACCAGACTCTTCAAGTTCAAGCATTAAACTGTTTACAAAAGTTTCCATCTCATTTGTCATTAAGTATTGCTCCAATATTTCATCGGTTTCGTTTCTATCATAAAATTTGTCGCTTTTCCAGTTCATAGCTCCAAAAAATAAGTCTGCTAAGAACGCCATCATTTCAAATGGTTTTGGATTTTCAGACGTCTGTGTAGGTAATTCAATATTTTTCATATGCCTAAATGAATTAAACTTAAATTGCAACAAATAATCTTTTTCATCAACTTTAATTTTTAACATATATTATCCCTCCAAAATTCTTCCATTTTCGTCTTTTTTCATATCATTGATTGAATATGCATTAACACTCGTTTTATATACAAACCCATTTTCTGGTGTAATTACAACTGTCATTTCGTGAACACCGTCTGGTGAAGCTCCGTTTTTATAACACATCACTGGACCTTTTCCTTCAAAAACGCCATTCTCACCATTCTCACCAAGGCGCAACTGAAATTTACGAACATCTTTTATCGCTTCAATTTTTTCCCAGTTATCTGGAGTGAAGTTCGCTTTAATTGAGAAGTTTTCTACATCTTGAAGTCCTGGGATATACTGTTTTGTCTTTTCAGCACTCATTGTTGTAACTTCTATTTTTGCAGGCTCACCGCCTAAATCTGGAAAGTCTTTTATATCTATCAATTTTGTAAACGTACTACCGTCTGTGCTATCACTCACAAATAAATATGTTTTCTGAGTGTGCAGTGCTATTGGTCCTGCCATATAATTACCTCCTATATACTGTTAAATTTTTATCAATAACACAACTGTATCTTATAACCTGTCTAAATATTTTATTGTCCATTAAATTAGGAACTTGACTCGTACTATCTCTGTTACAAGATAGTTTTGATGAAAATACTTCGTCCACAACTTGCATTATTTTATCAATTTCACTCTTTGGTTTAGTCGAGTTTGAATATATATTAATTTCAAACGAATAATCTATCGCATATTCTCCCGAAGTATCCAAAGTCTGAAAATTAGTAGTGTTCGATATTTCCGTCATAACAACTGACGGGAATTTGCTCAATTCACTTTGATAACTAGATGTTAAAGGTACTTTGATTTTGTCAAGTTCAACTTTTAACATTGTATACAATTTATTAAATGGTAATACCACAAAATCACCCCTTTAACATTGAATTTAATTGTTTCTTAAAATATCGTTTTAATGTTGGTGTAGTTATTCTCGCAGCGTACCTATACGTTTCGTACAAGAATGGTCTTGACTTCTGACCCTTAGTATGTGCGTACATTTGTCCATTTATTATTTTTGTCGATATATTAGGATATCTGGTTTTTATATCTTCATCACACGGATACCACCAACCACTTTCCCCGTGAGAGTTTACATCATATATCCAATCTTTAGCTTTTGGGTTTGGGTGTGGATTTTCAGAACCAACAACCCCAGTACCATACTCCACAAACATAGCATAAGTATTGGCTATATCAATGAATATCTTTTTCTTAAAAGTGTATACTCGAACAGAATCTTCAATTCCAGTACCAAGTAAATCATACTTTGCCATATTTTCATAGAGTTTTGCAAGAACTCGAGTTTCAATTTCTGCCAATGCAGGAGCTAACCATTGGTCATTTAAACCACTTTTTACCCTACCTGTCAAATTCCTTAGGTCGCCAACACCAATATTAATTAAATTACCCAAAATATCAACTCCTCGCTTTCAAACCAACGATGAACGTGTCGTTTAAACTAGGTATGACTTTGAATACTTTATATTCATAAGTGTCCGCATAGTTTAGATTGTCGGGCTCATAAGTCCAAAGTATTGTTTCCAAATTAAATACTGGTTTATTTGTTACGATTATTAAATCTGCACCAACAATGTTCCCAACCTCAGAGTTGATATTCCTATTATTAGTAACATTAAAATTTACTTTGGTTTTGAATGGGTTCGTATATGTTTTCTTAAATTCTCCAGTGAAATCACCGTTCTCGTCTAATATATCGTCTTCGCCTTTAAAATAACTATACCAAACATCTCGTTTGTTTTTTTCGCACAATCTCACGGTCAAAACCTCCTCAACGGCATTGGTATTTGCGACAAGTCTTCATATACACTTTTCACTCTTGGAGTAATTTGGTCCAGCAAGTGTTTGGATATAAATGTGCTAGCAAAACTTCTTGAAATTCCGTTTTCGGAATGCGACAACTGACCCTCAATACCTTGTTTATTAAATAACTCAACGGCCATCTGAACCTGTAATGTTGAGTATTTTTCCTCAACAAAAGGATATTGTCGTATTTCTTTTATGACATCACCCGCTGTTTCCAAATACAACTTACATTTGGCAATATCAACATCTTCTGTAACACCCAAAATTGATATTAAATTGTCTAGTTTAATATCAGAATTTTCAGATAATGGATTGAAAATCATAAAATCACCAACCTATTATTTGCTTGTAGTTTCTTCGATAACTTCGACAGTTTGCTCTGTACCTGGAAAAATGTAGTTGTTTTCATTTAAACCATACTTCATACATAGCTCCCAGTATGTTAATACGTTGTGTTTTCCAATGACTTTTACTTTATCTTTTAATTCGATAATTTCACCATTTATAATATTACACGCAACCCACCCAGATTGGGTAGGTGCATATATTTTACCGTCTAATTCTAAATAGAAATTCATAATATACACACCTCTCCAAAAATATTAGTTTGTTACAATTTCAACCATTTTAATTGTTTTTGGGTCTACGAAAAGTTCGTAACTATCTTTGCTAGTAAGTTTGTCGTTTGGTACGGCAACTTGATTAGTTTTTGAGTTATTAGTGTCAATTTGTTCTTCCCCTTTGTAATTAAATCCAACAGGCACAAATGCTTCTCTTAATCTAATTATAACTCTGTTTGTACCACCTTTTACGGCAGCCTGTCTTTCAAATTCGATTGGCACTTTGACTTTACCAACACCATATTTAAACACACCCTCTCCAAGAACGTATGTTGTATATTTAGGTGCATTTGTAGTTGTAGTAGTATCCACAGGTACACTATCGTTTACGATAATTCTATACCCATTTATTGTTGGAATATTAATACTTTCAGTAACACCATTTGGATTAGTATATTTTCCAAACTCAACAAGATTTAATGCACATAAATCGTTATACACTTTGGAATGCATAATAACTAACCTAAATCCGTCTGAATTATCCCCACAAGCTTTTTGAATTGCTGTTGGTATTAAAGTTGCATTGAATAAGTTGTTTGCGTCTGGAGCACTATTTTCTGGTTTAGATACATCAAATTTGTGAGCCTTCCAACCTTCAACATAAGGTGTTTTAGCTGTACTATCCATAACCGCTTTAAGTATTCCTAAGAAGAGTTTTTGTCTTTGTTTTGTTTTATATGTGCCAATTTCAGATAAAACGTGTCGCATTGATTCAGTTTTAGTAAACTCGTCAACGTAATCTCTAGTCGACCAACCTTTCATTCTTGTGAAGCAAGTTGCGTAGTAGTCGCCACCATCAATTTCTTCGAATGTAACATCAGTATCTGCGTCGTAATTTTGATAATCAGTATCTTTTAGATGATTTAAGTATCTCATTCTAAAAGTGTTAGACCCTTCTGATATTAAATTACCCATATTGGCGTCTAATTGTACAGCTCCACTATCTATTATGTTAGATAAGAAAGCGTCCGATAATTTTTCATACTGTTTAATAAACACAATATCATCATATGGTAAATTTTTATAGTTTCCAGCTTGTAATGGCATTATTACTGTTCCTCCCTAAATTATATAAATTTTGCAAATAAATCTGGGTTTGTTTTAGAAAACTCAATCATCTGCGAGTAGTTTAACTTATTAAATTGCTCTTGTGTCATTTCAACCGCACTTTGTTTTGATGTAGGTTGAGGTATATGAGCGTATTGTTTTTTAACATTATCTTCAACAGAAGTTTTTAACCCAGACATAACATTTATTAAACTTTGAATGTTATTCATTGAAGTATCTTTATTGTCATTAACTAATGAATTTAATAGTTCGTCACAAACGCTAACATCTATCCCATTATCAATCAACATTTTTTGTGCGTCTGTTTTATTATTTGACACATTTCTTTCAAATCTTAATTGTTCAACTTCACCCCTTAACAATTGAAGTTGTTCTTCATAATTTGATTTCTCCGAGCCAAATTTGTTTTTCTGTGTTTCCAACGCTTTAGACACTTTAGAGTCTGTCATTGATAATAACTCTTTACTTTTTTCGGCAATCTTTTCTGCAACAACTTTGTCTAGCTCCGCTTGAGAGTACATTTTTTCTGTTGGTTGTGTGTCTATATTTTGCTCTACATTTTGCTCTACATTTTGTTCAATATTTTGTGTTGCCATATTAAATTCCTCCTGTTCCTTTTAGTATTCTACCTAAAAGTTTCTCTATATATTATTATATGCTAATAGTGTTGAATTTTGTACATTATTCAAAATCTTCTTCAGACATTTGCTCTGTTTCAACTACAAGTTGCTTTCCACCAAACTCATCGCCCCAAAATTCTTTACCACGTTGAATTGTATCTGCAATATCAGTAGTTAAATCTACCGAACCTAATGCGTCAATTGGAGATAATATCTTCGTTGCTAATAAGTTAGTGAGTGACTGAGATTTAACCAACAAGTTGTTAGATTTATTCCTACTAAATTTTATTGAGATGTCAGACGGTGTTAATGAAAACTTTTCAGTGTTGTTAAGTAGTGTTGTTATAACCTTTAATTTAAGTCTTTCACAACGTTTGAAGTTTATTTCTTTTGACCTAATTACATTTTCCAAATCTGCCCAACCATCTCTAAGTTCAACCGCAGTACCAGTATCCCCACCACCAGAAGCTCGATTGTCCCTATTTGGAATACCAACAAGAGCATAAAGTAAGTCCTGCAACTCCTTTGATAAGTTGCTAATGCCGTTTTGGTCTAATGTGTTATTTATTGTTTTTATGTCCGATTGTTTACTGTCCGAATTATTTACTAATGATATTACACCAGACTGTCTTATATCATCATAAGTTGCTTTATCTATTTCCGCATTGATAAATACTATTAGTGATTGTACCGTTTGTTCAATGTCGTCTAGTCGTTCACTATATAATTTGGATATGGCGTCCATAATTGATATTACCAACTCCCAATCGCCAATTCTATGTCTATTGTTTGGATATTCAATTATTGGTACTCCACCAACATTGTATGGTATAAATTCTGGTATATCGTTTTCACCAATTGAAATACCATTACAATTGTATACATAAACGCCAAATTCAGTATAGCACTCATATCTATAACTTGATATTTGACCATCTTCATTAAGATTTGTCATATATGTTACCCCTGCAATAGGTTTGTTTGCAACATTATTTTCGTAAACAACGAATGTGTTTTGTGGGTTTAACAGTCTATCCGAAAATGGTGCGTCAGAACCATCACTAAATATAATCCTATATGCAGTACCACAGATTGATTGACTTTCTGCAACTTCTAAATCAACACTTGCAGTATCCACTAATTCTAAATATGAATTTAACTTTTCGACCTGTTCTCGCTTTGCTTCATCATCAATTATATCACCTTGTCCAGACTGAGTATATTGGATTGGCGTACCAATGAAATAATTTATTATTGTCCTGGTAATCATCTGTGCGTGATTTACCAAAACAATGTTATTAATCTCAGGTCTGGTTAATGAAACCTTGCGTAATACACCTTGATTGCCCTTGAAATATTCAAACAATTGTTCTATTTCAATAGCATTTGATTGGTGGGTTGGTAATGCACCATTAATCATTGTAGTAACATTTTTATAATCCAACAAATCCACGCTGGTGAACTGTGAATTTATTTGTGTTCTTCCGTTCAATCTCAAATTCCCAAATCCTTCCTGTTTAGTATTGTAATTTTATTTGTTTTCATATTATCAATTTTTGCAGCCATCATAGATAAACTATCCACCGCGTCATCGTGAACATTTTTTCCAAGTTGTGTATATGACAACATCTCAGTCATAAATTTACCATATTGACTGTTTGGTTTATAATTCTTCTTAAATACAAAATGGTTCTTAACAAAATCTGAATATGTTATAATCCTAACGTCTTTATTGCTCGTACTAAAGAACATTGAGAATTTCATATCAGGCAATTTGTCTGAAACCATTTTTTTAACATCATCTCCAAAGTAATTCCCCCCATTATTTAATTCGATTGAGAAATCTTTAACATTGTGTCTAATCAATTTATCTGCAACCATAGGTTTAGTTACATTTGGCAATCCGTTGTCAAACATCACGTCTTCGATATAAACTTTATCATCATAAACATACCCAATCGGACAAGATACACTATCTGAACCAAGGTTCTTACTGTCACATATCGCCAACACAGTGTCTGGCAACTCATCTTTTGGTAATTCGTCATACCAATTTAAGCTATCTTCTGTATATAACAAACCATCTCTCTCAACAGGTTCTTGTTTATACAACGCATTAAAGGTAAGTTTATCCATAGTACGTTCTATTTCTTTGTAGTATTGAGTTGTGAAACCCCCTAAATAATCGAAGTTACTTTCTTCTTTCTCATTGTAGCAAGACATTTTTAATATCTTACATCTAACGTTTTCCGAGTTTGCGTTTTTAACTTTAGTTATAACATCGTGTACTGACCAAGGTGTTGCAATGTGAATTTCCTTACAACCGTCTTTTTTTCTTTGTTTAGCATTGATTGTATATTTTTCCCAAAGCTTATCTAACCTACCTTTATTCAAAGCCTCTTCAATGCCAGAAACTAAGTCATCACAATACAGATAGTTATTAGCTTCCCCACGCCCCGTCATAGAACCGTCAATGGGAACGAACATTATTGTTGGATAACGTTTAGTCTTTCTAAGCCATATTTCTTCCCTTTTGGCATTTTGATTTACCAATGGTGATTCTGGGAACATTTCTTTATACTCATCGCTTTGTATAATTTCCATAACACCATTATAGAACGACATTGTGATTGCGTCAGAATAGCTGGTAGCCAACTGTGTGTACTCTGGCCATCTACCGATTATCCAAGATAAAAACCTAATTCCTGCCATAGACTTCCCAACACGAGGTGGCATTGTAATAATCAAAACGTCATATTTATCATAGATTTCCATATCGTTCATAGCTTCAAATAACTCACCAAGAGCATTACGTCTATGTCCGTAAAAACACTTTTGGTCAGAGTTCCAATCTTCGTGAAACTCAATGTATTTGTTGTAGCTTATAAAGTCATATGGTGCGATTTGTCGTAAACTTTCTTTGTATATGTTGATAAGTTCCAACAATTTGTTGTTATCCGTACAATTCGACAATTCAGTTTCCAACATTGGAATAATATGTTTGGTGAACTTCTCAATGTCTACCAATTCCATAGGGTATAAATTATTCTTTTTCTTCAACATATCACCCCATATTCCAAATATCTTTCCCAACAGCAACACATTTTTTATAAACAGGACTATGAGTAACATCACCAAACGTCCAAACCTCATTTGCCAAATCTATCATAATCATATTGTCATTGTTCAAGTCCACACAGTAAGCAAAATCGAAGTCAAAACGCTCTTCTTTGAGCTCAATATCTATTTGTCCCATATTGTAATTATCATCAAACAAAACTAAAACTAACTTATGTTTATTCTTCAATTCTAACAACCTCCCTATATATTTATTATATTACAGTTGCCAAAATAATTAGCCTATGATTTGGATATTTTATGTAATTTTTTAATATGAAAAGTTCCTTTTTAATTTTTTGGGGTTGTTAAGAGGGGTCATTATACCACACACAACACAAAAAGTTAGGGGTGGGGTACACTTGTTACAATACTGTAACTTATGTTAGCCACTCCTAACTAATGTTAGCTTAATTTTTTTTAAATAATCTTACAATTGCAAATACAACTATTAACATTAACTCCAACATATCACCACCTTTTTTTTTTTATGTCTTATTGGTTGCTATATGTCGTATACTTCATAAGCTTCTGGACTAATAAACCAGCCATCATCTGATTGAATATAGTCATTTTCCATAAAATATTTGTGTTTTTCATAATATTCATAATCGCTGCTAAAGTCGCCATAATTTAAGCGATAAATTGTATCATAATTTATATAATCTATATACTTGTCAACAACATCGCCTACAAAATCATTAAAGTTATTGATATCTTGGCTATTGAATTTAATTTCCAACTGTCCAATTTTTAATACCTTATTAAAGCACTTGGGGTCTATAAATTCCCCATTGCTAAAAATTAATTGCATTTTATCCATATTTAACCCCCCCACCCTTAGTCTTCTAATTCTTTAATCAACTCATATACTACACACTCAACATCTTCACTATTTATACACTTTAAATTGCCATAACCATCAAACATATAGTATCCGTCTGCCAACCAATCTAACCCTTTAATTGTGTGATACACACTTTGCCAACCACTTGAGTTTAATCTGGCGTCAATTATATAATCAATTTCATCTTCACAAATATAGTTAATATATTCCGATAACTCTATATTATGGTCTGCTAAGTCATTTTCAAACATTAACAAGTATTCAAATGTTTTGACTTCTTTTAATTTTTCAATTAATCCTATTTTATCCATATTTTTTTTAATCTCCTTTTAATTTTATATATTTATTATAACATAGTTTTTATTATTCGTCAAGTGTTAATTTAACTATTTTCTTATAAATTAATTCTTTGCCCGTGTCCTGTTCTAAATACCTCGCATTCACAGAATACTTATACCCTTTTTCATATTTTCGACGTTCAACACATAACCAGTCTCCAACAAACACTTTAGTGCTTATTCTATGTTCAATTATATTGTATGGTTGACCTATTTCGTCTAAAAATTTTATTATACTTTTCATAAATAATAACCTCCATTATTTAATTAATATGTGTAGTATCTCCTAGTTGCTCCATAAAGTCCCATAGGTCGATACAACTTGTATTTTCTGTATAAAAATTGTATAATAGTTCAATTTGTTTTACATCACTAAAAATGCTATATTTTAACGATAATTCTATTTTATAACAGTGAATATAGTCCTCAGTGTTATTCACTTTTTTGATATACTCCAAAGTATTATTGAAATAGTTTTCCGCACTTTCTTTGTTTTCAAAAAACAATACCTGCCCATCTTTATTTGCTGTATAATCTATAATGTATAATTCTTCCATTTTTTTTACACCCCTTTTATATGTATATACCGTTTAGACTGTCGGCTAAGTTGGTTTAATTCTTGGGCAAACCTCAATCCCCAACATACAAGTTAGCTTTTCACGCTATTTATTTTGTGTCGGCAGCTACCGACGTTGATAACTATGTATTTATTATAGCATAGTTGTTTTTATTTGTCAACACTTTTTTTTTAAACTTTTTTTTGTTTATGTTTCCGTGTCGTACTTGACTATGTATACATTATATCACACCATCGAAGGAAAGTCAACACTTAATTTTATTTTTTTTTACCAACAATCAACTTCTTTTTACATATAATAGAAGGAATTAATTCAAATACCCAAAACGCCAAAATAAACATTGACAATTAATAATATGTATGATACAATGTATATACATTAATACATAAATAAAAATATACAATGTTGACGTGTATAAATATACAGTTTACATTGTATAACAGGAGGTTAAAAAATGAATGTTGATAAAATTAAATTAGGCGAATACGACCGCCGAAGGAAACTAACAGACCAACAAAAAGAGCTTATCAACTATAAATACCACAATGAGCTTGGTTGGAGCTTAAACAAACTAGCTACCGCTTATGGTGTTAGCAAAAAGACAATCTTATTAATTGTCAATAAGGATAGTAAAGAGAAGAACGACCAGCGAATAAAAGAGCACTGGAAGGAATACCGACCAAGCAAAGAGGTTCACAGAACGTCTATACAACGCTTAAGAGAGTATAAGCGTGAATTGATTAGTGCGGGGCTTATAGGAGGTGCTACAAATGACTAGATACCAAAGAAGGAAATTGAAAACGGCAAAACGTATTGTTAAAAGATTAACAGAGATAGTAATGCTTACAATAGGTGGTGTATTCTTTGCAATATGGTTGTATATTATTTATATGATGGGTTGGATAATTGCATATGCCAGCCACTAAAAAAACTTAAAAAAATTTTAAAAAACTATTGACAATGTCGCCCTTATGTGATATAATTAATACATAAAGAGGCGACAAAGTCGCAAATGTACCTTGAAAATTGAATAAAAAAAACTTAAAAAAATTTAAAAAATTTTTAAAAAACTATTGACAAATAATGTTATGTATGGTATAATATTAGTATAGGGATAGTTGAATTTTGTCGAAAAATGTAGTTTTTAGTCGCGGAGGGTCGATTTTGGAATTTTTCAAATCCGAGCAAGGTCGTGTCGGAATTTTTTTGACAAAGTCAGAATCACTGGGAGTTTGAAAGTAGGAGTTTGAAAGTCTTAACTTTTTAGGGAGTTTGAAAGTAACACCTCTTAAATCGCTCGTAAACGTCCCTAAATCGCATTTTGAAAGTATACCCTATAAATTCTACACAGAAACGCTTAGAACGTCTTACAGAGCTTCCTAGACCCCTTTAAATACATTTTGAGAAGGATATGCATTGGAAGTTTGAAAGTATCATTCCAAAACTAACCAAAAGTCAGAGTTTGAAAGTTGCAAATTGCCAGCACAGGATTTGAAAGCTGAAACTTAGAAGGAATTTGAAAGTAAAATTTGAAAGGACTTTTTGAAAGTTGGGGTATGCACGGGGGCCCCACAACTACAAAACCTCCAACAACCACAACCAAAAATAACCATCAACAAACTATAAGAGCCAACAAAGGCTCTATTTTTATGTTCAAAATTATTATTGTGTGATATGTGATGTCTAGAATACCCTTAAATCGCTCGTAAAGTGGTCTATTTGACGTTCTAGACTTTCAGTCGATATTTTCTATGGGTAAATTGTTAGAATTAAAATAAGGGCTTTCTAGAGCCCTTTTATAGTGTTTATTTTGAATGTGAGTAACAACAATACTATTTGTAATAATTATTTTGTATACCAATAACCAAGATTACTTATCATTGTTGTTTGGCACAGGTAGTCCAAGATTGGCAACCGTTTGAGATATGTCAATTTGTTCCTGTACTTTAGTATTGTTAATGTCCAGTCTGCTGCTTTCAACATATGCGTGTTGTGTTTTAAGCCTGAACATATTTGATACAGTATGAGAATCTAAGTCGTTAAAGTACATTGCTTCCATAACTGTGTATGCCGATTTTAAGACTTCTCCTTTTTCATCGTTTGAGTTGTTTAACCAAGAACGTAACGTATCTCCGTGTACGCATAACCAAATAGCCAACAATGGTTTAGATGGTAGTACACTCTCTTCAGTACACCAATCAAAGAAATCTGATATACTTTTCTCAAGACTTTCTGCGTCCCATTTGGATACACCAGGTTGTCTATCTCGCTTTAATTGTTCTGCCCTCATTTTGCGTAATTGTAATATCTTTGCGTTTTCAATGTTTGTTTTACTATCTACTTTCTGTTTTTTCTTATCACTCATATTTTTCATAGCCTCCAAAGTCATATTTTGTTTGCCAGCAAATTCTGGACTTGTGTGTCGTCGTTTTTTCGAATATTTTACTTTTGGTTCGTCCAACATAATTCACCCCTTTATTATTATATTAAAATTAAGTCAGTTTTTATATACTATATCTTCTACAAAAAGCTTTCTACAATTTTTAGTCATAGTCCTTATATTTAT
>RCNI01000559.1_pt1 | contig 34712 bp, 32 predicted proteins | sample 2041151 | NCBI WGS metagenome assembly RCNI01 (sample SAMN09708214, study PRJNA481090) | feces metagenome | isolation source: feces | place: Antarctica: Albino Rookery
GGTTCTGCCGGAAAAAATTACCAGAGCCATTGCAGAGGCCCTTCCCCAGCTGGACGGCAGACTGAAAGGCTTTGCAGATGGGGACAGTGTGCTGACAGCCCCAGAGACCAGAAGCTCCTCCCCGGTGCGCATTGTACGGGGGGACAACAAGCAGTCTGTGGGACTCTCCGGCCTGTACCCGGCCGGAGAGGGTGCCGGGTATGCGGGGGGCATTATGTCCGCCGCCATCGACGGCATTGCCTGCGCCGAGAGCCTAATTGAGAATTTATAAGAAAAAGCGATGTCACTCCCTTCACGGGTTTGACATCGCTTTTTTATCCGTCTGAAAACGGCAATCAATGAAATGGAGATTCGGTTAAAGTGACCCTTTTGTTTGTTGCATCCAGGATCACTTCACAGCCAATGGGAACCGTCAGCATTGGATGGGTATGACAGCAATCAAAATCTGCCAATATGGGTATTTGTATCTCGCCCATAACCTCCTGTAAAATTTCGTAAGGCTGCCTGCCGGTTCCGTTGTCATCAAATTTCTCGTGTTTTCCCAATATAATTCCGCTTACTTTCTCGAATACCCCTGACAGTTTCAGCAGTGAGAAGGAGCGTTCTATGGTACAGGCATCTTTTAAGGAATCCTCAATCAGCAGAATATCTCCTGCCTGAATCTGAGGCATATACTCGGTTCCCCAAAAACCTTCCATTGTATTTAGATTTCCGCCGATTAAGCGTCCACGGCAAATCCCGGGATTTACGCAAATCCAATGGTTTTCATATTGCTCTTTGGCCCTGTTTTGTTCACTCCAGTTGATAAATTCATCTGTCCACACCTTTGGCATTTTGTACTCATAGGGGTACGATAAATTTCCTTTCATAAAGGCGTCGAAACTCTCAAAAGTCCAGTCCACAAATGGAGGAAATTCTCCAAAGGAAGATGCAACAGCTGGGCCATAGAAAGTGGTGAGCCCTGTCTTGGCATAGACAGCAAGCAGCAGAGCGGTTGTATCAGAATACCCGATGATCACTTTGGGGTGATGTTTTAGGTATTCATAATCAATATAAGGTAAGATGGAATTTGTATTATTTCCACCAATCGCTGCCATGAGGATCTGCACATCATCATGATACAAAAGCCGGTTAAATTCCTCCGCTCTTTCCTGGATCGTCCCGGAACGGTAGTAATCACTTTTTCCGTATAACTGGCCGCTCATAACCCGGTAGCCCTTAGATTTCAGATACTGCACACCTCTGTTATAACGAATGGGAACCGTTGCGGAGACAGGTGATGAAGATGAAAATACACCGATGGTAAGTTTCCCGGTTAATTTTGGCAATTTCATAGTTTCCTCCCAATAAAATTGATTTGTTTTGAGTTTCAAGGCGATCATGGCATTGTATCTGCTACAATCCGGTGTTTCACCATCCGGTTACATCTGCAATGTTGCAAACTGAGACTAAGCTCCATTTTATCGGGTAAACCACAGAGTCAGCAGGGTGATCTGGACGGCCAGAATCACGGGGATACCGATGGTGAATTTTTTGTGCCGTGTTTTGTGGCGGAAGGTGTACATTCCGGCGAGGCTGCCCAGACTGCCGCCCAGGAATGCAAAGAGGAATAAGGTGGCTTCCGGGATGCGCCATTTCTTTTTTCTGGCTTTCTGCTTGTCTGCAAGCATAAGTAGAAAGGCAGCAGCATTGATTAAAAGCAGGTAAATAAGAAACAGATTCATGAATAAAACCTTTCTGGAGGGATAAAATGTGAAAAAATGTTGGATATTTGTACTTGCGCTTCTGCTGACGGGCTGCGGAGCAAAACCGACCTTTGAAACCCTTGGGGATATCCCTGTGCAGAGTGTATCTGCCGAAGCCCAGCAAATTCTTGTAGATCTGCCCCAGGAGGCGATGGCCTCCGATGCCCAAAAGGGCAGCGATGAAGTCCTGTACCTGTGTGACGGCTACACCCTGTCCGTTCAGACCCTGGAGGGGGGAGACCTGGACAGAACCCTTCGGAGGGTATCCGGCTATGGAAAGGACAGTTTAAAGGGCATGGAGATACGGCAAGGGGACACCAAGCGCTATGTCTGCGTGTGGACGGCGGCAGGAGAGGAGGAGCTGCAGGTGGGCAGAACCTGTGTGATCGATGACGGAAGTCACCACTATGCCCTCACTGCCATGGCCGGGGAGTCCAAAGCAGGGGAGCTTCAGGAGACTTGGCAGGAGATCTTTTCCACCTTCCGGGTTGTGGATGCGGATCTGGATCTCAGTACTGGCTCATAGCCTCCAGGCACAGGGCCTTGCACTGGTCAATCACAGACTGGGGATACAGAATCTGGGCTTTTGCGCCGAACCCGATGATCCAGCTGAGAAACATGGGGGAGACAGCCACATTTACGGTGAAATTAAAAAAGTCCTCCCCGTCGGGGATCAGCATGGTCTCCTTGCCGAAGCGGTCAATGACCACATTGAGCAGACTCCTGTGGAAGCGGAGCTTTACACTTGCCGTGTCGCCGGAATACATCTGGAAAAGACGGTTGGCATGCTCTGCCAGAGCCTTTCCGGTCAGCTCCGGGCAGGGGGTGCGCTCCGTGGTTTCAATGTGGATCTCCGCCATCCTGTCCACCCGATAGGAGGTGACCCCGTGGCGGTCTGAGTGGGCCAGCAGATAGCAGTTTTCGTTGTCCTGACACAGTCCGTAGGGACTTGCCAGATAGCTTTTATCCCGATAACGGCGCTTGCCGCCGAAATCCCAGTCGAAGTAGCGGAAAGAAATCTGTTTGTTCTGGGAAATGGCCTCCTGGATGGCATCTACCGTATAATAGATGGTCTCATTCATGCTCTTGACCCGGCCGGAGACCAGAACAGAGCGCCGCATCAGACGGGCATCCTGCTCGTTGCACTGGTTGCACAGCTTTTCAATCAGCTCTCTGGATTTCTTTTCGGTCAGATAGCGGCTGGACTGAACCGCATCGATCAGCAGCTTTAATTCGGGCAGCTCAAAGTTTCGGGAGGCAATATAGTAGCCCCCGTTTTTGCCGGGGATGGAAACAATGTCCACGCCGTAATCGATCAGCGCAGCTATGTCAGAGTAGACTGTTTTCCGGTCACAGGAAATGCCATGGCTGTGATCCAGCATGGTGATAAGATCAGAAGCTCTCACGGGATGATTCTCGTGGGAGTTTTTTTGCAAATAATCCAGGATATAGAAAATTTTCAGCTTCTGATTGTCTGATTTTGGCATAAAAATACCTCCCCGCCTTTTTCTCCCATTATACCAACAGCGGATACAGATAGCAAACGAAAAATTTGCTTTTTAGCTGGAAATATGGTATTGTATCCTCCAAAGGAGTGAATGTAATGCTATATATTGGATGCCATTTATCTTCCTCGGCAGGAAATCTTGCCATGGTTGAGACAGCAAAAAAACTGGGAGCCAATACCTTTGCGTTTTTTACCAGAAACCCCAGAGGCAGTAAGGCAAAGGCAGAGGATCCGGTGGATTCTGCCAGGGCAGTGGAGGCGCTGCGTGAGGCGGATTTCGGCAAAATTGTGGCTCACGGTTCCTATACAATGAATCTGTGTACGGCTTCTGCGGAAGCAAGGGCATTTGCGGCCGATGTACTGTGTGATGATCTGCGGAGAATGGCGGCAATGCCGGATAATTTCTATAATTTTCACCCCGGCAGCCATGTGGGACAGGGAGCCGATGTGGGCATTGCCCAGATCGTGGATGCACTCAAAAAAGCCATGGAACCGGAGTACCCGGTGACGGTGCTGCTGGAGGCCATGGCCGGAAAGGGCAGTGAGGTCGGCGGCAGATTCGAGGAGCTGAAAGCCATCATTGACGGGGTGGGCAGTGACCATCTGGGGGTCTGCCTGGATACCTGCCATATTTATGACGGCGGATATGACATTGTAAATGATCTGGATGGGGTGCTCGGGGAATTTGACCGGGTGGTGGGTCTTGACAGACTGAAGGCTCTGCACCTAAACGATTCCAAGAATCCCTTTGCCAGCCACAAAGACCGCCATGAGTGCATTGGCCAGGGCAGTCTGGGACTGGAGACATTCCGGAAGATCGTCAATCATCCGGCATTAAAGGGCAAACCCATGATTTTGGAAACACCCAACGATAATCCGGGATATGCCCGGGAGATCGCACTGCTGCGGCAGCTTGAGGAATAAACAGGAAAACACATATATAAGGAGGTGACGCCATGGGTTTGGAACTTCAGGCAACCTATGCAAATGTATATATTGCAGTACTGCGCTGGGTCGCGCCGATTCTCACGGTAATTTTGCTTTTGCGCTGTATAAGGCCCTTGCTCTCGTTTCGCAGAGAGCCGGAAATTTGGGCATGGCTCTGCCTAAGCGATGATACAAGATTGCCCGTAACCCATTGGGAAAATGTAATAGGACGCAGTAAGCGCAGCGATATCGTGATCGATTTCCCCACAGTCTCACGAAATCACGGCGTACTGACCCGATACGACGACGGCAGCTGGACCATTACCGATACGGACTCTTCCGGCGGTATTCTGGTCAACGGAAAAAAGGCGAAGATTCATGCCCTTCAGCCGGAGGATGTCATTTCCATCGGCGGCATTGAGATGATGCTTCAGCCTATCACTGCAAAGCAGGAGGAGCGGCTGTCCCAGCTGCGGACGAAGGCCTCTTCCTTCGGTTCCGGCCTTCTGAGTGTGCTGCTTTTGTCCATCTTTCAGGTTCTGTGCTGCATGGCCTTTATTCTGAAGGGGGGAGAGGCACTGCCGTCTGTGGTAACCGGATTTGCGGGAATCATGATCTGCCAGTGGCTGCTGCTTATGTTTTATGCATGCATCCGCAGGCCTGCCTTTGAGGTGGAGACCATAGCCTTTTACCTGTGTACCCTGGGAATGGCAGCCATTGCCACGGTAAACCCCGGGGAGACGGTTAAGCAGCTGATGGCCATGGTTTTGGGCCTTGTCGCATTTCTGGTGATCGGCTGGTCCCTGCGGAATCTGGAGAGAGCCAAGAAAATGCGGTATCTGGCGGCAATCGCCGGCATCGGTTTTCTGGTGATTACCCTTCTGTTCGGTAAGGAGCATTATGGCGCCAAGAACTGGCTGTACATCGGCTCGTTCTCCCTACAGCCTTCTGAGCTTAGCAAGGTTTGCTTCGTGTACATGGGCGCATCCACTATGGATCGGCTGATGAAAAAGCGCAATCTGATTCTGTTCATTGTGTACTCAGCCATGATCTGCGGATGCCTTGCCCTTATGAATGACTTTGGTACGGCGCTGATCTTCTTCTGCGCATTTTTGGTGATTGCCTATCTGCGCTCCGGAAGTCTCGGCACCATTGCACTGGCCTGTTCGGCCCTGGGCTTTGCAGGTGTCGTGGCCATTAAGATCGCCCCCCATGCCCTGCGGCGGTTTGCCTCCTGGCGGCATATCTGGGAGATGCCTCTGGGTGCGGGATATCAGCAGACACGGGCGCTTATGTGCATGGCCTCCGGCGGCCTTTTGGGCCTTGGAGCCGGTAACGGCTGGATGAAAAATGTATTTGCCGCCGATTCGGATGTGGTGGTTGCTACCATTACCGAGGAATGGGGTCTTTTGATCCTTATCATGGCGATTCTCAGCATTGTGGCCCTGGCGGTGTTTGCGGTTCGCTCCGCAGCAGTGGGGCGCAGCAGCTTTTATACCATCGGCGGCTGTACGGCGGCCAGTATTTTGCTGGTGCAGGTGATCCTAAACGCACTGGGTACCATGGACGTGGTGCCTCTGACAGGTGTTACATTCCCGTTTTTGTCCAATGGTGGTTCCAGTATGATTGGAGCCTGGGGGCTTTTGGCCTTCGTAAAAGCGGCAGATACCCGACAGAACGCCAGCTTTGCTGTGCGTCTGAGCAAGAACGGAGGGTATGCATATGAATAGAATTGCAGGACGGGCAGGCATCACGATTCTCATTGCACTGCTTTTGGTTGCGGGCCTTCTGTTCTTCTTGGGAGAGTATGTGACCCAGGCAGATGACTGGGTGATTTTCGATGGCTCTCCCCATGTATATAACGGCGGCAATATTGGCTGCGGTGTGGTTGTGGATCAGGACGGCGTTTTGCTGCTGGATCTCAATGAGGGGCGCAAATACTCAGATTCTGAGTCCATCCGTAAATCCACGGTTCACTGGCTGGGAGATCGTTCCGGCAGCGTGAGCGCACCGGCGCTCTCCCACTATGCAGCTGAGATGGCAGGCTTTACCCTGCTTAAGGGTGTGTACAACTACGGCGATGCCAGTGCCGTGGCGGAGCTTACCCTGTCTTCTAAAGTACAGCAGGTGGCATTGGAGGCCATGGGAAGCCATAGGGGTACCGTCGCAGTCTACAATTATAAGACAGGTGCGCTGCTGTGCTCCGTAACCACACCGACCTTTGACCCGGAAAATCCCCCCAATGTGGCGGAGGATACCTCCGGAAAATACGATGGCATTTATGTCAATCGGTTTACCATGGGCGGCTATACCCCCGGTTCTATTTTCAAGATCGTCACATTGGCGGCGGCGCTGGAGTCCATCCCGGATATTGGGGAGCAGACCTTCGTGTGTCAGGGAAGCGTGGAATTCGGGCCGGATAAAATCACCTGTGAGGGCGCCCATGGAAAGCAGGATGTAAAGACAGCATTTCGGAATTCCTGTAACTGTGCCTTTGCGGAGATCTCCCAGCAGCTGGGTTCCCAAAACCTGCAAAAATATGTGGAACAGTTTGGAATTACCGATAGCATCTCCTTTGACGGAATCACCACCCAGAAGGGCAACTTCGATGTGACGGATGTGGCACCGGTGAGTCTGGCCTGGAGCAGTATCGGTCAGTATACGGACCTTATTAATCCCTGTGCATTCCTCAATTTCATGGGTGCCATCGCATCGGACGGTGTGGGTGTGCAGCCCTACATGGTGGAGCAGATCAAAATCGGAAATTCGGAAACCTACCACGCAAGCACCCACAAGGGAGAGCGGATCATGTCTGCCTCCACCGCTCAGATTCTCCAGGAGTATCTGAGAAACAATGTAGAAAATAAATACGGCGACGAGAATTTCCAGGGACTGACCGTCTGCGCCAAGACCGGTACCGGCGAAGTGGGCGGCGATAAAAAGCCCAACGCCATGTTTACAGGTTTTGTAGCAAATGAGGAGTACCCCCTGGCCTTTATCGTGTGCGTAGAGGACGGCGGTTACGGCAGTACTGCCTGTATCCCCATCGCATCCAAGGTTCTGGCCGCCTGCAAAGAGGTTATGTGACCGATGGTATTGTAGGAAATATACAAAATTCAGTTGTTTTGTACCCGAATTTTATGTATCTTCTCTGGTTGACAATTGTACGCCTACGGAGTACAATATGAACAACTTAAACAGGAGGTACCGGGAAATGACTGCTAATTTTGCTACTATGACCAATCATCAGTCCGGCCGCTGCGCTCATTTTGCAGCAGCAGGTACCTTTGCATGCGCTGACGTAATCATAATGGACACTGTTATTCTGGCAGTGTCCATTATTATTTTGCCTCTAATCAGCCTGCTGATTATGCCAACATAGAACAATCGCCATTTTGTATAATGAAGCGGTTGTATATGGATACAACCGCTTTTTTTATAGCTACAGTTTGAAAGGAAAAGGAGATCAGAATTATGAAAAAGGGATTTGCGCGTGTATTATCTGCCGTGATGGCAGCGGCAATGCTTGCAGGTTGCGGAGCGAAAGACACAGACGGCGGAGCCTCCTCCGGTGCCAATGGAGGAGCCGGAAAGGCAGACGGCACCATTAAGGTCGGAACCTGCGGCCCACTGACCGGGGACAACGCAGTTTACGGCAATGCGGTTGCCCACGGCCTGGAGCTTGCCTTTGAGGAAATCAATGCACTGGGCGGCCTTCAGTTCTCTCTTAATTCTCAGGACGATCAGGGGGACCCCGGTAAGGGTGTCAATGCCTACAACACCCTAATGGACTGGGGGATGCAGGTTATGGCAGGACCCACCACCTCCGGTGTTTCCACAGCGGTTGCAGCGGAATGTGCATCCGACGGAGTCTTCATGCTGACCCCCTCCGGTTCCGATCCTTCGATCATCACAACCGGTGACAACATCTTCCAGATCTGCTTTACAGACCCCAACCAGGGCATCGCATCTGCCGAGTACATCAAAGAGCACAGTCTGGGCGCCAAGATCGGTATCATCTATGACTCCTCCAGTGCCTACTCCACCGGCATTTATGAGAAGTTTATGGCTGAGACAGCTCAGCAGGGACTCACAGTTGTGGCAGAGGAAGCCTTCAATAATGACAATAAGACAGACCTCTCCACCCAGGTGACCAAGTGTCAGAGCGCCGGCTGCGATCTTGTGTTCATGCCCATCTACCAGGCAGAGGCCGCTCAGATTCTCACATATGCCAATAAGATTGGCTACACCCCCAAGTTCTTTGGCTGTGACGGCCTGGATGGTGTGCTGACCGTTGAAAACTTCGATACAAAGCTGGCGGAGGGCGTGATGCTGCTGACCCCCTTTGATGCAACCTCTGCAGACGAAGCCACCCAGAATTTTGTCAAGAAGTATACGGAAAAGTACGGCGATTCCCCCAATCAGTTTGCAGCAGATGCATACGACGTAGGTTATGCGATTTACGAGGCCTGCAAGGCAGCAAACGTAACTGCCGATATGGGCTACAAAGACGTCTGCAAGGCGATGGTTGAGCAGTTCACCGCCATGGAGTTTAACGGCCTCACCGGTAAGAACATGACCTGGGGTCAAGATGGTGCAGTTTCCAAGCTGCCCATGGCCGTCAAAATCGAAAACGGCGTCTATGTGGGTATGAAATAATTTACACAGTCTGGCTGGATGGGCTTTCCCATCCAGCCCCTGGGGCAGGATGTTCGGCAGTCGATGAGAGAGACCCGGCTATGGTCTTTGTCATTGGCTGTCGGGAAAGAGAGGGACTTGTTTTGGACTTTTTACAGTATTTGATCAATGGTATCAGCATCGGCTCCGTGTATGCGATCATTGCACTGGGCTATACGATGGTTTACGGGATTGCCAAAATGCTGAATTTTGCCCATGGTGACATTATCATGGTGGGTGCGTATATTTCCTTCTGCGCTACCAATTATTGGGGACTTCCCAGCATTGTGGGCATCCTTCTTTCCATGCTGGTGTGCATGGTTTTGGGTGTTGTAATTGAAGGCCTTGCCTATAAGCCTCTGCGGGGCACCTCCAATCTGGCGGTGCTGATTACCGCAATCGGTGTCAGCTACTTCCTGCAAAATGCGGCCCAGCTCATCTGGGGCTCTGCCCAGAAGAGCTTTACAAGTGTCGTGACCTTTGCCCCCTTCAAGCTCTTTGACGGCAGACTTACCATCACCGGAGAGGTCATTGTCACAATCATTGCATCTATAGTCATTATGGTGGCGCTGACCCTGTTTACGGGAAAGACGAAAATGGGCAAGGCCATGCGTGCGGTGGCGGAGGATCGGGATGCGGCCCAGCTGATGGGCATTAATGTCAATCGCACCATCTCCATCACCTTTGCAATCGGATCTGCCCTGGCAGCCATTGCCGGTGTGCTGCTGTGCTCCACCATCACAACCCTCCAGCCCACCACAGGCTCCATGCCCGGAATCCGTGCCTTTACGGCGGCGGTCTTCGGCGGCATCGGATCCATTCCCGGCGCCATGCTGGGGGGCATCCTGCTGGGCCTTATTGAAACCTTCAGTAAAATCTACATTACCACCCAGTTCAGCGATGCCATTGTGTTTCTCGTGCTGATCCTCGTGCTGCTGGTAAAGCCCTCCGGCCTTTTGGGTAAGACCGTGCAGGAGAAGGTGTAGGGGGATGGGTATGAAAAGAGTGTTTCAAAATCATAAAAAAACCGCTGCTACCTATGCTCTGGTTATTATAGCATTTGTTGTGACACAGATGCTCTCCAGCTTCGGAATGCTTTCAAGAGCCATGGAGGGCTATCTGGTCCCCATCTGTGTATACATCGTTTTGGCAGTCTCTTTAAATCTGGTGGTAGGTATTTCGGGAGAGCTGAGCCTGGGTCACGCCGGTTTTATGGGCGTGGGTGCCTTTGCCGGAGTGGTTGCGGCAGGGTGCCTCAAGGGTACCATCGACAGTGACCTGCTGCGGCTGATCTTTGCCATGCTGGCAGGGGGCCTGTTTGCAGGTATTGCAGGCGTAATCATAGGCATTCCGGTTCTGCGCCTGCGTGGTGACTATCTGGCCATCGTAACGCTGGCCTTCGGTGAGATCCTTAAAAACATCACCGGAAACCTCTACATCGGTAAAGATGGCAGCGGCATCCATTTTGCGTTCAGTTCCACTGGCTTGCAGATGGATCCCTCCGGTCAGGTTCTCCTCAAAGGACCCATGGGTACCTCCGGAGTTCAGAAGATTGCAACCTTTTCTATGGGCTTTGTGCTGATTCTCATTACACTGTTTGTGGTGCTCAATATCATCCATTCCAAGGAAGGCCGTGCCATTAAAGCCATTCGGGACAACAGAATTGCGGCAGAGTCCGTGGGCATCAATGTGACAGCCTTTAAAATGAAGGCCTTTGTGGTGGCGGCCATTCTGGCCGGCATGGCAGGTGCGCTCTTCGGCCTCAACTACTCCGCCATTACCGCTGCCCAGTTCGGCTACACCGAGTCCATCAATATCCTTGTATTTGTGGTGCTTGGCGGTATGGGCAATATCCTGGGCTCTGTGATCTCTGCAACGGTGCTGTATCTGCTGCCGGAGCTGATGCGTGGATTGGAGGATTTCCGCATGATCCTGTATGCAATTGTGCTGATTGTGGTCATGCTCTGCACCTGGTCGCCCAAGGTGAAAAACGCCATCAACATGGCAGCAGATACGGTTAAGAGAAAAACTGTGGGCCGATTTCAGAAAAAGCAGGGGGTGAATGTCCATGAATAAGCCTTATTCCAAAAAGATGATCGAGGTTCACAGCACAACGCTGCTCCGGGAACAGGATCAGGGGAAGATGCCCGTATTGGATGTTCGCAATCTGGGAATCGATTTCGGCGGCCTCACGGCGGTGGACAGTTTTACCATCTCCATCGGCCCCACGGAGATCTCCGGCCTGATCGGCCCCAATGGTGCCGGCAAAACCACCATTTTTAATCTGCTTACCAGTGTGTACCAGCCCACCCGAGGCAGTATCCTGGTCAATGGCATCGACACAAAGGGGATGAATGCCGCCAAGGTCAATCGGCTGGGCATTGCCAGAACCTTTCAGAATATCCGGCTTTTTTCCGATATGTCCGCACTGGACAATGTGAAAGTGGGTATGCATAATTCGATCAAGTGCTCCTTTGCCTCCTCGCTGCTGCGGCTGCCTCCTTATTTTAAGGCAGAGAAGCAGGCAGAGGCCAGAGCCATGGAGCTGCTGGAATTTATGGATCTGGCAGATGTTGCCCACGTGAAGGCGGGAAGCCTGCCCTACGGCGTCCAGCGCAGACTGGAGATCGTCCGGGCGCTGGCAACCAATCCCTCTATTTTGCTGCTGGATGAGCCTGCTGCCGGTATGAATCCCAGCGAGACCGCTGAGCTGATGCACCAGATCCGGCAGATTCGGGATACGTTCCACATTGCGATTTTCCTCATCGAGCACGATATGAATCTGGTTATGAATGTGTGCGAAGCCATTGCGGTCGTTAACTACGGACGGATCATCGCCAAGGGTACACCGGAGCAGATCAAGACCAACCCCACGGTAATTGAAGCCTACCTGGGCAAGAAGGAGAGTGAACAGGCATGATGTTAGATGTTCAGGATATGCATGTTTACTACGGTGCAATCCATGCGGTGAAAGGTGTATCCTTCCAGGTTGAGGAAGGGGAGATCGTGGCACTGATCGGAGCCAACGGCGCCGGAAAAAGCACCATTTTGAAGACGGTTTCCGGCCTCATGCACCCCAGATCCGGGTCAATTGTGTTTATGGATCAGAATATCGCCCACACGGATGCCCATAAGTTAGTCAACAGGGGCCTTGCCCATGTGCCGGAGGGCAGACGTATTTTCCTGCAAATGACGGTGCAGGAGAATCTGGAGATGGGGGCTTTCACCCAGAACACCGTGTCAAAAGAGGATCTTGAGAAGATGTACACCCTGTTTCCCCGGCTGAAGGAGCGCCGCAAGCAGATTGCAGGCACTCTGTCCGGCGGTGAGCAGCAGATGCTTGCCATGAGCCGTGCGCTTATGAGCAGGCCCAAACTGCTGATGCTGGATGAGCCTTCCATGGGTCTGGCGCCTATTTTGGTGGATCAGATCTTTACCATCATCAAGCAGCTCCACGCCGCAGGCACCACCATCCTTCTGGGAGCAAAACGCCAGTAAAGCCCTGGAGATCGCAGACCGGGCCTATGTGCTGGAGACCGGCCATATCACCCTGAGCGGTACCGGAAAAGAACTCTCTCAGAGCGACGAAGTACGAAAAGCCTACCTGGGTGGTTAAATAATGCGCACCCCCTGCATACATTTGTGCAGGGGGTGTTTTTATGTGCCGACGGAATCTGCTGTGGGGCTGTGTGATGGTGGCGTTCGGTATGGGCGTGCTGGTGGGGCTTTGGCTCGGTGAAGGCTTTTGGTGTCACTGCTTTGGCTTCGGCTTCATTGTGATAGGCTGCGGATGTTTTCGCAGAAAGTGAGGCATAAACTTGTCCGCAGGTGAATATCCTACAGTAGATATGCAGGATAAGGAGTGATTCGATGGAATTGCAATTTAAAAAGAACCTGTGCAGCTGTCTGCGGCAGGTTTGCCATCAGGAGCAGACCCAGGAACAGACCGAGGAGGTGCGGCTGGGAGATGATATGCCGGATATCGGGCGTGTGCTGGGTGCCTGGGGGCAGGTAGTCCTTCGCAGTAAAGAGTGGCGCAATAGCGGCGCCGGTATGAACTGCGGCGTTATGGCCTGGGTGCTCTATGAGCCTGACGGGGGCGGTACACCGGTTTGTGTGGAAACATGGATTCCCTTCCAGATGAAATGGGATTTGCAGGACGTGGAGACAGAGGGGGCAATCCACGGCAGCTGCCTTCTGCACAGTATCGATGCCCGCAGTACATCCGCAAGAAAACTGATGGTTCGGGCAAATATGAGCGTACTTGCCCATGTGATGGTTCCTCATGAGGCAGAGTTCTATGAACCCGAGGACAGCCCGGAGGACGTCCAGCTGCTGAAAAATACGTACCCCGTGAATCTGCCCAAGGAGGCGGGGGAGAAGACCTTTGAGATGGAGGAGTCTCTCTCGTTGCCGGCATCCTGTCCCAAGCTGGATAAGGTGATTCGCTACAGCTTGCAGCCGGAGGTGCAGGATCAGAAGGTAATGGCAGATAAGGTGGTATTTCGGGGGACAGCGGTTCTGCACGTGCTCTATTGCTCAGAGGACGGCGGATTTTACAGCTGGGACTTTGAGCTGCCATTTTCCCAGTATTCGGAATTGGACGGGGAGTATGACCATGACGCCACGGCGAGTATCAGCGTAGAGCTGACCAGCCTGGAGCTGGAGGAGGATGAAGACGGTCAGCTGCATATGAAGGCCGGAGTGGTAGGCCAGTATGTGGTTTACGATCGGATGATGATTGCAGTGGTGGAAGATGCCTACAGTCCGGTGCGGAAGGTAAGTCCCAAAGTGGAGAATGTGCAGCTGCCTGTGGTGCTGGATATGCAGAGCCAGCCCATTGCGGTGGAACAGACACTTTCTGCCGAGGGAACCCGTGTGATCGATCTGGCCTTTTATCCGGATCATGCGAAGATTCGTTCCGGCATGGAGCAGACGGAGGTAGAGCTGCCCGGATGGTTCCAGATGCTATACTATGATTTGGAGGGGAATCTCCAATGCAGCAGCAGTCGCTGGGAGAGTACCTGGAGTATTCCGGCGGAAGAAACCTGTAATGTGCAGGCGACCGTTGCTTCCGTAGGTAAGGCGCAGGGAACAATGGGCGGAGGAAGCGCAGTACTGCGTGCAGACGTTTTGGTCAGTGCGGTCACAACCACGGGGCAGGGAATTCCTGCGGTGTCCAGTCTGGAGCTGGGGGAGGAGAACCCACCGGATCCGGAGCGGCCCAGCTTAATCCTGCGCAGAGTAGGGGATGCCAGCCTGTGGCAGATGGCAAAGGATACCGGGTCCACGGTGGAGGCAATCCGCAAAGCCAACGGACTGCAGGAGGAGCCGGATCCGGCACAGATTCTTCTGATTCCCGTATCTTAAAAAAGTGCAAAGTAAACCGCCGCTGCGTGGCCAAGCGCAGCGGCGGTAGCGGTGTGTCGCATCCTGGGGGGGATATCCGCTGGTAACAGACTAACCGAATTACCGTATCAGAATCAAGGGAATTTGGTCGAATGCAGTGATATTATTCCGCAGAACATAGGAGCCTGTGCAGAAAAATGCTGCACAGGCTCCTGTATTATTGAAATAATTTCTGATGAATCACTGGGTTAATCCCGAGAAAATTGGAATAAACACAATTTTTGCAGAAATCAGTTCTGTAATTGAATTCTGATTTCTCCGTGGGACAGATAAGCGGTTTCGCCGCTTTCGTATCGGACCTTCAGCCTGCACGCATCATCAATTTCCTCTGCAAAGGCTTTTCGGCTTCCGGATGGGGACAGGACAAGGATCTCCTTGCCGATCACAAGACTGTACTGCCGGTATTTTTGGGTGCAGATACTGGGGTCAGAGCTGTGATAATAGCGCAGAAAGCTGCCGATAAAGGCAGCTGCCAGCCGATTCTTGATATCATCTTCCGGAGTTTCAAAAACGGGGCCTGCAATTTGTTCCAGAGGCGCGGGAAACCCGTCTTTTGGTGCATATATGTTTAGGCCGATCCCCAGAACGGCATACTCGAGCAGACCGTTTTCCAGAGAGAAAGCCCCCTCAGTTAAAATACCGCATACTTTTTTCCCACGGACAAAGATATCGTTGACCCACTTGATCTGAGGCTTTTGATCGGATACCGCCTCAATGGCCTCACACATGGCAACGGCTGCCATCGTGGTGATCCGGACAGCCTTTTGAGGGGCGCAGTCTACAGGCCGCAGAAGCATACTCAAGTACACACCGGTTTCACTGGGGGAGTAAAAGCTGCGCCCGTTGCGGCCACGGCCTTCGGTCTGGGCGGCGGCAATTAGGGTATACCCCTCAGGAACGCCCTGGTTTGCCTTTTCACGGACAAGGCGATTGGTGGATTCCGTGACCGGTACTACGTGAATGTCCAGCGTGGCACTTTGGGGATCCAGATACTTATAAATTCCCTGGGGGGAGAGAATGTCCGTCCGGGCGGACAGACAGTAGCCCTTGTTTGTAACGGCATCTATACAGTAGCCCTCCTTGCGCAGCGTGTTCACGGCTTTCCAGACGGCGGCTCGGGATACGGATAGATTCTGTGCGATCTCTTCGCCGGAAAAGTAGGTGCCTCTGTTATCTTCAAATAATCGCAGTACATTTTCTTTGATCGACATATAAACTCCTAAATGTAAACTAAAAATAAATAGTGGTTGACAATAGAACACAAAAATGGTAAACTCTCTTAGAAAATAAGTTTACAATCCCAACTGGGTTTTGTCAATTACCCGGGAGCCGGAAGGAGATTTTTCCGGGGGAATTGCGGTGAAGGAGAGATATCCCATGAATAAGAGCGTACAAGCAGGAAATGCAGGACGGAAGGGAAAACTTTATGTGATTTCCAGAACCGCCATGATGGCGGCGGTAATTTGCGTCCTGGCACCTCTGTCCATTCCGATAGGCCCCATTCCCGTTTCGCTTACAACCCTGGTACTGTACCTGTCGGTGTACTTAATTGGCTGGAAACTGTCCACCCTCAGCCTTATTACCTATCTGGCAATCGGCATGATCGGGCTTCCTGTGTTCTCCGGCTTCAGCGGCGGATTTTCCAGAATTCTGGGGCCAACCGGAGGATATATTGTGGGTTTTCTGCCCATGGTGATTGTGTCGGGCATGGTGATTGAAAAATCCCGGAATCGCATGCTTCAGTTTCTGGGATTGATCGCCGGTACAGCCCTTTGCTACGCACTGGGAACGGCCTGGTACTGCTATGTGGCAGGTGTGGCGCTGCAGCCTGCACTGGCGGCCTGCGTGTATCCCTTTATCCCTGTTGATCTTGTAAAAATGGTTGCTGCGATGCTGATTGGCCCTGTGATTCATGAGAAGCTCGTAAAGGCAGGCCTGCTGGCATAGAAACAGAGAAGATTCCGGACCGCTGATGACCCCCTCGTCAGCGGTCTTTTTGCAAACATAAATTTTCTGTATAGGATTGGAAAATTCATCCTAAAATTATAAAATCCGGTTGCCTATCTGGTAAGTCTGTGGTATTATCAGAAGGTATGTGTTATAGGGTTAGCTATGGCTTCCCGCACATACGGGTTTCCAAAAATAAGGAAACCACAGACGGACAATACGACGCCCATGGCACTGCCTGGGCTGCCCAATATAGAAGGAAAGGTGTTTTATTATGACAAAAATTGATATCTATTCTGGCTTCCTGGGTGCGGGTAAGACTACACTCATCAAGAAAATGATTGCAGAGGGCTATAAAGGCGAGAAGCTGGTTCTGATTGAAAATGAATTCGGCGAAATCGGCATCGATGGCGGTTTTCTGCAGGATGCAGGTGTAAACATCACGGAGATGAACTCCGGCTGTATCTGCTGCAGCCTGGTGGGTGACTTCGGACGTGCTCTGAAGCAGGTGATTGCGGACTACAATCCCGACCGTGTTATCATCGAGCCCTCCGGTGTGGGCAAGCTGTCCGATGTAATCGGTGCCGTGAAGAAGGTTACCAATGACACCGTAACCCTGGGAAATACCGTGGCAGTTGTAGATGCAGGCAAAGTAAAGGTCTACATGAAGAACTTCGGTGAGTTCTACAATAACCAGGTAGAGACCGCCTCTACCATTATCATGTCCCGTACCGATTCTGTGCCCCAGCAGAAACTGGACACCGCCGTTGCCATGCTCCGTGAGCACAACGCAAAGGCCACCATCGTCACCACTCCCTGGGATCAGCTGACCGGCGTGCAGCTGAAGGAGGCCATGGAGGGTATGGCTTCTCTGGCACAGGAGCTGGCAAAGCTCCAGCATGAGGAGGAACATCACCACCATCATCACCACGAAGAGGGTGAGTGCTGCTGCGGTCACGACCACCACGAGCATGAGCACCATCATGACCATGAGGACGGGGAGTGCTGCTGCGGTCACGATCACCACGAGCATGAGCACCATCATGACCATGAGGACGGGGAGTGCTGCTGCGGACACGATCATCACGATCACCATCACCACCATGCAGATGAGGTGTTCACCTCCTGGGGTGTGGAGACCCATAAGAAGTTTACCGCTGAGGCAGTGAAGGAAGCACTCCATGCTCTCGATTCCGGAAAATACGGCATGATCCTCCGGGCCAAGGGCATTCTGCCCTGCGAGGACGGCACCTGGATCCACTTTGACTTCGTGCCGGAAGAGATCGACATCCGCACCGGTTCTGCGGATATCACCGGTAAGCTCTGTGTCATCGGCTCCAAGCTGGACGAGGCCGGCGTAGCCGCACTGTTTGGCGTGTAAGAGGTAATCTATGGTACAAATCCCTGTTTATGTGTTTACGGGTTTCCTGGACTCCGGCAAGACCAAGTTTATCCAGGAGACCTTGGAGGATCCCCGGTTCAATGCCGGAGAGCGCACCCTTCTGCTTGTGTTTGAGGAGGGTGAGGAGGAGTATGATTTCTCCACCTATCCCCATAAAAATGTATATCTGGAGGTACTGGATCAGCAGACCTGCACCCCCAAGGAGCTGGAGGCCCTGGCCAAGAAGCACAAGGCCGAGCGTGTTGTGGCGGAGCTGAACGGCATGCAGCTGGTGGGGGATCTCTACAGCCGCTTCCCCGATAGCTGGGCGGTAGCCCAGGAGGTCATGTTTGCGGATTCCACCACCTTTATGACCTACAATGCCAATATGCGCAATCTGGTAATGGACAAGCTGGTGGGCGGTCAGATGGTGGTATTCAATCGCCTAAAGCCCGGTGAGGATACCATGCCCTTCCACAAGCTGGCGCGGGCCGCCAACCGGAATATCGATATCCTCTATGAGTATACCGACGGCAAGAGCGCCTATGACGATATTGTAGATCCGCTGCCCTTCGATATTAATGCACCGGTGATTGAGGTGAAGGATGAGGACTTTGCCCTCTGGTATCGGGACATCACCGAGGAGCCTGCCAAGTATGACGGCAAGAAAGTGCATTTCAAAGCCCAGGTAGCCATGCTCCGCCGGGATAAAAACCATATGTTTGCCCCGGGACGGTTTGTGATGACCTGCTGCGTGGAGGATATTCAGTTCTGCGGCATTCCCTGCCGGTATGAAGCAGCCAAGAGCCTGAAGCCCAGATCCTGGGTCATGGTGACGGCCTCCATCCGTGCGGAAAAGCACAACCTCTACCAGGGAGAGCTCGGCCCTGTTCTCACGGCGATTTCTGTGGAGGACGCAGACCCGGCAGATCCCGATGTAGCAACCTTTTAAAGGCTTCCCCCTCCGCCAGGAGGGGGATTTTTGCGGCAGACAGTGTAAGGAAAAACTTAAAATTATGGGTGCTAAATACCTATGTATATGGTATACTAGCCATACAAAAATAAGGAAAGGAGCGGTTTTGTGTACCAACCCTTAGCAGATCTTTTGCGTCCTACTACTTTGGACGAGGTTTACGGACAGGAGCATATTTTGGGAAAGGGAGCCGTTTTGCGCCGCCTCATAGAATCCGGGAATATTCCCAATATGATATTTTACGGCCCCAGCGGCACGGGAAAAACAACGGTTGCCAACATTATTGCAAAGCAGACAAACCGTGCTCTCTATACGCTCAATGCCACCACGGCCTCTACAGCGGATATTAAAAACATCGTGGCTCAGCTGGATACCTTCATGGCCCCCAACGGAGTGCTTCTTTATCTGGATGAGATCCAGTCCTTTAATAAAAAGCAGCAGCAGTCACTGCTGGAATATATTGAAAACGGCAAAATCACCTTGATTGCATCCACTACGGAAAATCCCTACTTTTATGTATTCAATGCAATCCTCAGCCGGTCTACGGTATTTGAATTTAAGCAGATTTCTGCCCAGGCGGCACTGCAAGCGGTCAATCGGGCAGTGTCCTATCTGGAGGAGCGCACATCTCTCAAGGCTGACCCGGAGGAGGGAGCACTGGCGTACATCGCCTCCTGCTGCGGGGGAGACCTCAGAAAAGCCATGAATGCGGTGGAAGTGCTGTTTTCCGCAGGGATCCCGGAGGGGGATACCCTAAAGCTGACCATGGAGGATGCCAAAGCAGTGACTCAGAAAAGTGCCATGCGTGCCGACCGGGACGGGGATAACTATTATGACCTGCTCTCTGCGCTGCAAAAGTCCATCCGTGGTTCGGACCCGGATGCGGCTGTTCACTATCTGGCAAGACTTCTGGAGGTAGGGCAGATGCAGTCTGCCTGCCGCAGACTTATGGTAATCGCTGCGGAGGATGTGGGGCTTGCCTATCCACAGATTCTGTCCACTGTAAAATCCTGTGTGGATATGGCACTTATGATCGGTATGCCCGAGGCCAGAATTCCCCTTGCAGATGCTGCGGTACTGATGGCAACCGCACCCAAATCCAACTCCGCCTATGTGGCAATCAACCGTGCCATGGCGGATATACGGAAGGGAAAGAGCGGCGATTTTCCCCGGCATTTGCAGAATGTACACGTGGACACCTACACCATGGAACGGGAGCAGGGCTATCAGTACCCCCACGACTACCCCAACCATTGGGTGCAGCAGCAGTATCTTCCGGATGCGCTTGTGGGGGTTCATTACTATGAGTACGGCACCAATAAGCTGGAGCAGGCGGCAAAGCAGTACTGGGATGCCGTCAAGGGAAAGTAGGAGGTAGTATGGATATTCGATTGGGAGATATCCTGGTGATGAAAAAAGCCCACCCATGCGGAGAAAAGCAGTGGCTCGTTCTGCGTACCGGAGCGGATTTTCGGCTGCGGTGCATGGGATGCGGCCATGAGGTCATGGTGGACCGGTTTAAGGCGGAAAAAAATATTCGTGAGGTCATTCGCAAAAATTCCTCGACAGATTCAAGCGGCAGCTGAGTGTTTCAGCTGCCGCTTTTTATGGATTACTTCCGGGTGATGGGGGAAAGCATGAGGACAGGCCGATTCGTGGGGTGTATCCTGTACACCTTGCGACGGCTTTTTTTATGCCCCAGGGGTATACTCGTGGTACATAACACGGGAGGTGGGAGGATGCATGTGTATCTGGATTTGGTGATGGGGCTCAATTTTCTGGTGGATTTTCTGCTGATTGTTGCAACCAATCGTCTCTGCGGGTATCCGCCTCAAATGGGCAGAGGGTGTTTGGCAGCCGTTTTTGGGGGTGTGTATGGAGGCGTGTGCTTAATACCGGGCTTTCGCTTTTTGGGGAATTTTCTGTGGCGGGTGGTGAGCCTTGGACTTATGGCCTGGATCGCCTTCGGATGGGATCGGAGCGCAGTGCGCAGAGGGGCAGTATTTATTCTTCTCAGCATGGCCTTGGGGGGCGTAGCCCTGGGGATCGGGAGCGGAGATTTTTGGTCACTTATGGCAGCCTTGGGCGGAATCGCCCTGCTCAGCATCTTTGTGGGGAATGTGGGGAAAAATGCGTTTGTGCCGGTGGAGCTGTCCTATGGAGACAGGCAGGTAAAAATCACAGCCCTCAGAGATACAGGCAATACCCTCCGAGACCCCATTACCGGCGGCCAGGTGCTGGTGGTGGGTGCGGATGTGGCACAAAAATTGACGGGACTAACCAAACAGCAGCTGAAAAAGCCGGTGGAATCCATGGGGGCCATTCCAGGACTGCGGCTGATTCCCTACCGGGCGGTGGGGCAATCCGGCGGTATGCTGCTGGCGCTGAAATTCACAGGGGTAAAAATCGGGCATTGGAGAGGGAACTCTCTGGTGGCCTTTGCGCCCGAGGGGCTCAGTTCGGACGGTACGTATCAGGCGTTGACAGGAGGGGCAGTATGACTAAAAAGCTATTGGCATTTCTGAAGAAGATCGGACTTATTCGCACCGATGAGATCTACTACATAGGCGGCACGGATATCCTGCCGCCGCCCCTAAAGGGAAAAGAGGAACAGGATACCCTGCAGGCCCTGGAAGCCGGGGATGAAAATGCAAAACAGATGCTCATCGAGCACAATCTGCGACTGGTTGTGTTTATTGCCAGACGGTTTGAAAACACAGGGATCAACCTGGAAGACCTGATTTCCATCGGGACCATAGGGCTGATTAAAGCCATTGGTACCTACAGACGGGACAAGAATATTAAGCTCGCAACCTATGCATCCCGGTGCATAGAAAACGAAATTCTCATGCACATCCGTAAAATTTCGGGACAGAAAGCGGAGGTGTCCCTGGATGAGCCAATCAACATGGATTATGATGGAAATGAATTGCTGCTGTCGGATATTCTGGGTACCGATGAGGATATGGTCATGCGGCCGCTGGAAGATGATGTGGAGCTGAGCATCCTCCGGCAGGCGGTGAAGGAACTACCGAAGCGGGAGCGGGAAATCGTGGTGATGCGCTTCGGATTAGGGGGGGCGCAGGAGCTGACCCAGAAAGAGGTAGCCCAGGTGATGGGGATCTCCCAGTCGTACATTTCCAGACTGGAGAAGCGGATCATGCTGCGGCTGCGTAAGGAATTACTCCGCCAGACAAGCTGCGCCTAAAATGGCAGAAGGGGGGAGCGTACACGGCTCCGATGCTCTGTGACGCATAGAGAATGTTGGAAATCTGTACCAGCTTGGGGGTTGAAATAAAAGAAATCGTATGTTACAATATTAAAAAATGCGAATATTTATAACTTTGTTGAAAGAGAGGTGTGACATGGAGCGTAAAGAAATTTCTAAAGCAGTACTCAAGCGCCTGCCGGGATATTTATCCTATCTGAAGAGTTTGCCCGATGGAAGCTCCACCTATATTTCTGCCACAGCTCTTGCAAATGCACTGGATATGGGCGAGGTACAGGTACGTAAGGATCTTGCCATGGTTTCGGACGGCGGTAGACCCAAAATTGGTTATTTGCGAGAGAACCTAATTGAAGATATCAGTCAGTTTTTGGGATATGACAATACAACCGATGCAATTCTGGTGGGAGCCGGAAAGCTGGGTCAGGCGCTGCTTGGCTACAGTGGATTTGAGGCCTATGGCCTCAATATCCTGGCGGCCTTTGATGCAAAGCCCTTGTCCGACAAGACAGAGGACGGAAAACCCATCTATCACATCGATAAGCTGGAGGAGTTCCTGGCAGATCATAATGTGCTGATGGGCATTATCACCGTCCCTGTTGAGTATGCACAGCAGGTCTGTGACAGCTTAATCCAAAACGGAATTAAGGCAATCTGGAATTTTGCCCCTATCCACTTGGATGTGCCGGAGGGAATTCTGGTGCAGCACGAGAATATGGCGACGTCTCTTGCAGTGCTCTCCATGCATCTGCAAGCCCAGATCAAGGAAAAGAAATAGTAAAAACCGGACACAGTACTGTGTCCGGTTTTAAAACGCCCGAATCCGTTTGGATTCGGGCGTTATATCTTATTTGCCGGGTTTGAAGCTGTCCTTCAGACTGACGGAACGGTTGAACACCAGATGCTCCGGTGTAGAATCCTTGCAGTCAGGGCAGAAGTAACCCAGACGCATGAACTGGAAGGAGGCAGGAGCCTTGGCATCCTTCAGACTGGCTTCTACCTTGCAGCCCTTCAGCACCTCCAGAGAGTGGGGGTTAAGGCACGAGATGAAATCCTTTCCGGATGCGTCGGGATCGGGATCGTCGAACAGATTGCTGTACTGACGAACCTCCGCCTCGCAGCAGTTATTGGCATCTACCCAGTGAATGGTGGATTTGACCTTCCGGCCGTCGGCGGGATTGCCGCCCTTGGAGTCGGGATCATACTCGCAGAGCACCTCGGTCACATTGCCGTTTTCGTCCTTCACGCAGCCGGTGCACTTTACAACATAGGCACCCTTCAGCCGCACTTCGTTGCCGGGGAACAGGCGGAAGAACTTGCCCACCTTTTCCTCCATGAAGTCGTCGGCTTCAATCCACAGGTTCCGGGAGAAGGTGACCTCTCTGGTGCCGGAATTCTCGTCCACAGGGTTATTTTCCACCTGGAAGGTCTCACTCTGACCCTCGGGATAATTGGTGACAGTGAGCTTTACGGGCTTGATGACCGCCATTACACGGGTAGCGGTTTCGTTCAGATCCTCCCGGAGGCAATGCTCCAGGAATGCAAACTCAATGGTGTTGGGGGATTTGGCTACGCCCACACGGTCGCAGAAATTGCGGATGGACTTGGGGGTATAGCCACGGCGGCGCAGACCGCACAGGGTGGGCATACGGGGATCGTCCCAGCCGGATACCCGGTTTTCCTCCACCAGCTGGCGGAGCTTACGCTTGGAAAGTACCGTGTGATCGATACCCAGACGGGCAAATTCGATCTGACGGGGATGGTGGGGGACAGAGACATTCTCCACCACCCAGTTATAAAGAGGACGATGGTTCTCAAACTCCAAAGAGCAGAGGCTGTGGGTAATGCCTTCCAGTGCATCCTGGATGGGGTGTGCAAAGTCGTACATGGGATAGATGCACCACTTGTCACCCTGGCGGTGATGGTGCATATGACGGATTCGATAGATGACCGGGTCACGCATGTTGAAGTTGCCGGAGGCCAGGTCGATCTTGGCACGCAGGGTCATAGCGTTGTCCGGGAATTCGCCGTTGCGCATTCTCTGGAACAGATCCAGGCTCTCCTGGATGGGACGGTCACGATAGGGGGACTTTGCGGGGGTGTTGAGGTCGCCCCGGAACTCCTTAAACTGCTCGGGGGTCAGCTCGCACACATAGGCGAGGCCCTTTTTGATCAGCTCCACAGCGAACTCGTAGTCCTTCTCGAAGTAGTCGGAGCCGTAGAAAAAGCGATCGCCCCAGTCGAAGCCCAGCCAGTGGATATCCTCCTGAATGGCCTCTACAAACTCCACATCCTCCTTGGTGGGGTTGGTGTCGTCCATCCGCAGGTTGCACATGCCGCCGAACTTCTCAGCGGTGCCGAAGTCGATGATCAGAGCCTTGCAGTGACCGATATGCAGATAGCCGTTGGGTTCCGGCGGGAAACGGGTGTGTACGGTCTGCCCGGCGTAGCGGCCGCCTTCTGCAATATCTTCTTCAATAAATGCGTGGATGAAATTCTTGCTCTCGGTGATTTCAGCCATAACTTGCATCCTCTCTTTTGCTAAAATTCCGTATTATTATAACCTACTGACTTGATTTTTGCAACTGGCAAGGCGGTTTTCTTCAGAATATCCTGCTATTAACCCGGCAAAAACGGGAAAACTGTGAAATTTGCGAAAACAATCTGCAAAATTAAAAATTTGTGGTTGTCAATTTGACTGTCTTATTATAAAATAAGTAAGAATAAGGAAGGAGTGGTTTGGCTTGGCCGAAATTAAATATAAGAGAATTCTGCTGAAAATCAGCGGCGAAGCACTGGCTGGAGACCAGCGCAGAGGACTGGATTTTGAAGTGGTGAATTCTGTTTGCCGTACAATAAAAAAATGCGCCGATATGGGAGTCCAGATTGGACTTGTCATTGGCGGTGGTAACTTCTGGCGTGGTGTCAAGGACGGTGCAGATAAGATGCAGCGCTCCCACGGCGATGCAATGGGAATGCTGGCTACGGTAATGAATGCCATTGCCGTGGCAGATGCTCTGGAAAAGCACGGCCTGGATGCCCGTGTGCTGTCTGCCGTGGAGATGAATAAGTTTGCAGAGTATTTCACACGGGATACTGCTGACCGTTACCTAAATGAAGGTAAGGTCGTGATCTTCGCCGCAGGCACCGGCAACCCCTATTTCTCCACCGATACCGGCGCAGTGCTCCGGGGCGTGGAAATCGAAGCCGACGCAATTCTCATGGCGAAGAATGTAGATGGCATCTATTCTGCAGACCCCAATCTGGATCCCAATGCCGTGAAGTTTGATGAGCTTACCTATGATGAGGTGCTGGCTCGCCATCTGAAAGCTACGGATACAACAGCCATGACACTGGCAATGGACAACCATATGGTGCTGGCATGCTTTGCTTTAAAGGATCCCGAAAATATTATCCGTGTTGTTTGCGGAGAGAAAATTGGAACGATTGTTAAGGAGGGCTAAATAATGGCTGTAGATTTTAAGGAATATAACAGAAAAATGGAGAAGACCCTGGATGTGCTGTCGGACAATTTTGATGCTGTTCGTGCAGGCCGTGCAAACGCAAAGGTTCTGGATCGTATCAGTGTAGAATATTATGGACAGGAGACCCCCCTCAACGGCGTGGCTACGATTTCCACTCCCGATGCCCGCACACTGGTCATTCAGCCCTGGGACGGCCAGCTGCTCAAGGAGATCCAGAAGGCCATTCAGATGAGCGATCTGGGCATTAACCCCCAGAATGACGGCCGTGTGATCCGTCTGGTATTCCCCCAGCTGACAGAGGAGCGCCGTAAGGAGCTGACCAAGCATGTCAAAAAGTACGCAGAGGATGCAAAGGTTGCCATGCGTAATATCCGCCGTGAGGGCATGGATTATGTCAAGAACCTGAAGAAGAAGTCCGAGATCACGGAAGACGAGCAGAAGAAGGCAGAAAAGGATCTGCAGGATCTTCTGGATAAGTTCATTAAGCGCGTAGATGAGGCACTTGCCGCTAAGGAGAAGGAACTGATGGCAATCTGATTGCCCTATAATTGAGGATTGGGGGCGCTTGCGCCCCCAATCTCTAGTATGTGCATTTTTGAAGAAAGAGGTCATCTGATGGCACGTTTGAAACAGGATCAAAACACGCTTCCGCCTCCCCGTCACATTGCAATCATTATGGACGGAAACGGCCGATGGGCGAAGAAACGGGGACTGCCCCGTACCGCCGGTCACGCAGCCGGAGCGGAGGCTTTCCGCAGAACGGCGAATTACTGCCGCACCTTGGGTGTGGAGTATCTGACGGTTTATGCTTTCTCTACCGAAAATTGGAAGCGTTCTCAGGAAGAAGTCGGCGCAATCATGCGCCTGCTGGGCAAGTACCTAAAAGAGGCTTTGCAGGATATGGAAAAAAACCACGTCCGGTTTAAATTCTTTGGAGACTTGAGCCGGCTGAGCCCTGAGCTGAGACAGCTTTGCCAGGATGCAGAGGCACGAAGCGAAGAATACCATGAGGTACAGGTGAACTTCTGCCTCAATTACGGAGGCAGAGACGAGATCGTGAGAGCGACCCGTGCCTTTGCCCAAGATGTGGCCGATGGGAAACGGAAGCCGGAGGAGCTTACAGAAGAGGTGCTGTCCTCCTATCTGTACTCAGCAGGGATTCCGGACCCGGAACTCATTATCCGCTCTTCCGGCGAAATGCGCACCAGTAATTTCCTGCTGTGGCAGTCCGCATACTCGGAGTATGTGCTGCTGAATGTGCTGTGGCCTGATTTCGGCCCCAAGGATTTAGACGAGGCGATTATGCAGTACCATCAGCGCAATCGCCGCTTTGGAGGCGTATAAACATGAAAACACGCATCATTGCGGCAGTTGTGTTATTGCCTCTGCTACTGGTAGTTGTCCTTGTTTTGCCCAGTATTTTTACGGGCATACTATTTGGTGTGCTCTCAGCCATCGGCAGTTATGAGCTTCTGTGGCGTACAGGGCTTGCAAAGCACAAAAGACTTGTGCTGTACTCCGGCCTTATGGCGCTGTTTCTGGGTATTTACAGCAGCTTGCAGCTGGGGTTTGCCTGGATCCTTGTGGCGATCCTTGCCTTCACCGCAGCGCTGTTTGCAGAGCTGCTGATCTCCCACACCAAGCTGTCCTTTGAGAAGGTAGCCTATGCCTTTGTGGCAGGTTTTATGATTCCGCTGCTGCTCACGGCACTGGCCCGGATTCGCAGCGGGGAAAATGGACAGTTTCTGATACTTATCCCCTTTGTGCTGGCATTTTTGTCGGATACAGGTGCCTATTTTGCAGGCCGTGCATTTGGCAAGCACAAGCTGGCACCCATCATCAGCCCCAATAAGACCGTAGAAGGTGTTGTGGGCGGCGTATTTGGTGCAATTATCGGGATGGTCATTTACTGCCTGGTTTTGCAGCATGCTTTCGACTTTCAGGTCAATTACCTCATTGCCGTTTTGTATGGTATCATGGGGGCTCTGGCGGCGGTGTTTGGCGATTTGAGTTTTTCTGCCATTAAGCGGCAGACCGGAATTAAAGATTATGGGAACCTGATTCCCGGTCACGGCGGTGCACTGGATCGTTTTGACTCCATGACTGTTGTGGCACCTCTTGCAGAGGCCATGCTGCTTCTGCTACCTGTGGCGGTGAAATAATGGTAAATTGTGTTAGCATTTTAGGCTCCACCGGTTCTATTGGCCGGCAGAGCCTGGATATTATAGAACATCTGGGGATTCCTGTGGCAGCGCTCACAGCCGGAACCGGGGTGGAGAGAATGGCCCAGCAGTGCCGCACCTATCGCCCTCAGCTTGCGGTTATGGCAACAGAGCAGGCGGCGCAGCAGCTCCAGGAAAAAATCTCCGACTTGCCAATCCGGGTTTCTTGGGGTGAGGAGGGGCTTATTGAGGCGGCAACCATGCCCCAGGCCGACTGTGTCATCACGGCGGTTGTGGGCATGGTGGGACTGAGGCCCACTCTGGCGGCAATCCGTGCGGGAAAGCGCATCGGTCTTGCCAATAAGGAGACCCTGGTTTGTGCCGGTGAGCTGGTTATGGCGGAGGCAAAGCGCTGCGGTGCAGAGATCATTCCTGTGGACTCGGAGCACTCTGCTATCTTCCAGTGCCTTATGGGTTCCCACTCCAAAGCGGAAGTAAAGCGCATTATTTTGACCTGCTCCGGCGGTCCTTTCTATGAAAAGGGAAAAAATGAGCTTACAGCGGTCACAAAAGCCGATGCACTGCGCCACCCCAACTGGAAGATGGGTGCAAAAATCACCATCGACTGTGCTACCCTTATGAATAAGGGCCTGGAGGTCATTGAGGCCATGCGGCTGTATGACCTGCCCCTGGAGCAGGTGGACGTGGTGATCCATCGGCAGAGCATTGTGCACAGCCTTGTGGAATTTACAGACGGTGCGGTGATGGCCCAGATGGGAAGCCCCGATATGCGTCTGCCCATTCAGCTGGCCATGACTTATCCGGAGCGGGTAAACAGTCCTGTGGAGACACTGGATCTTCTGAGCTGCGGCCCTCTGACCTTTGCAGCACCGGATATGGAGGCCTTTCCCTGTCTTGCCCTGGCAAGACGGTGCGCCAAGGCTGGCGGCACGGCCTGCCCTGCCATGAACGGAGCAAACGAGGTTGCGGTGGCGCTGTTTTTGGAGGATAAAATCGGATTTTACGATATTTACGAGCTGGTTTCCAAAGCTGTGGAATCCGTTCCTTTTATAGCCGATCCCACTTTGGAGCAGATTCTGGAAGCGGATCGGTTGGCACGCCTGGCGGTAACAGAGCATTCATTAGGATAAGCGAGGACTATAATGAGTATCATTTTTGCAATTTTGCTGTTCAGTTTCTTGATTTTTATTCACGAATTGGGCCATTTCACAGCGGCAAAACTGTGTGGTGTCCAGGTCAATGAGTTTTCCGTCTTTATGGGGCCCGCGATTTTCAAAAAGCAGAAGGGTGAGACCCTGTATTCCATCCGGTGTATTCCCATCGGCGGCTACTGCGCCATGGAAGGAGAGGATCAGGATACAGACAGCCCCAGAGCCTTTCGGAAGGCGGCCTGGTGGAAGCGACTGATCATCCTGGTGGCCGGTTCCTTTGTGAACTTTGTGGCAGGTGTGCTCATTTTGTTCATTGTTCTGGCTCCCTCTGAGCAGCTGGTCATGCCGGTCATTGACCGGGTAGAGGAGGGTTGCACGGTGGTCCGGGAGGGCGGCCTGCAGGTGGGAGACCGATTCCTGGAGATAGACGGGGAGAAAATCTATGTCCAGTCGGATTTTACCATGCTGATGCAGCTCAATCCGGGAACTGCCCACGATCTGGTAGTAGAGCGGAACGGGAAAAAGGTGGTTCTTGAGGACTATGTGATGGAAAAGAACCAGTTTCCCAACCCCGACGGCACGAAAACAGAGCGCTTTGGCTTTAATTTTGCCGTGGAGGATGCGACCTTTGGAAATAAGCTCAGCTATACCTGGAATTCAGCCCTCAATATTGTCCGCTCGGTGCGGCTGAGCCTCAAGATGCTCTTTACCGGGCAGGCAGGCCTCAAGGATATGTCCGGCCCTGTGGGAATTGTGCAGATCATGTCCAATACCGCGGCAGCTGCGCCCTCGGCCATGGATGCTTTCTTCAACATGCTTTACTTTGGCGGCTTTATCGCCATTAACCTGGCGGTCATGAACATGCTTCCGATCCCTGCACTGGACGGCGGACGGACGCTGTGTCTGCTGCTCACAACCGTGATCGAGGCCATTACCAAAAAGAAGATCAACCCCAAGTATGAGGGATATATCCACAGTGTGGGCATGATCCTCTTGCTGATTCTCATGGCAGTGCTTATGTTTAAAGATATTTTTGTGATATTTAAGGGGTAAGACCAATGAGTAGACAGATAAATGTAGGTGGAATCCAAATTGGCGGCGGCGCCCCGGTTGTCATTCAGTCCATGCTGAACACCAAGACAACGGACGTGGATGCATCGGTTGCTCAAATTCGCCGCTTGCAGGCGGCGGGCTGCCAGATTGCCCGTCTGGCGGTGCCCAATATGGAGGCTGCAAAGGGATTTGCGGAGATCTGCGCCCAGTCGGAGCTTCCGCTGGTGGCAGACATCCACTTCGACTATAAACTGGCAATCGCCGCCGCCGAGGGCGGTGCCTCCAAAATCCGTATCAATCCCGGCAACATCGGCGGGGAAGATCGGGTGCGGGCTGTGGTAGATGTCTGTAAAGACCGGAAAATCCCCATTCGCATCGGCGTAAACGGGGGAAGCCTTGATAAAAAGCTGCTGGAAAAATATGGACATCCCACAGCGGAAGCACTGGTGGAAAGTGCATTCCAGCATCTGGAGCTTCTGGAGAAATTCGGATTTTATGATACCTGTGTTTCCATGAAATCCTCCCATGTGCCCACTATGGTGGCAGCAGCACGGCTGTTTCGCTCCAAGTGTGACTATCCCATTCATATCGGCGTGACGGAAACCGGCCCGGTGCGTATGGGACTTATGAAATCTGCCATGGGCATCGGCGCACTGCTTCTGGACGGCATCGGAGATACCATTCGTGTGAGCCTTACAGACGATCCTGTAGAAGAAGTGTATGCTGCTAAGGATATTCTGAAGGCTGCCGGACTGCGGAAAGAGGGCGTCAATATTATTTCCTGTCCCACCTGTGGCAGAACGCAAATCGATCTGATCGGACTTGTCAATCAGGTGGATGAGGCCCTCAAGGACTGCCAAAAACCCATTACTGTAGCAGTTATGGGCTGTATTGTAAATGGTCCTGGAGAAGCCCGGGAGGCCGATATCGGCATTGCCGGCGGTGACGGCTGTGGCATGCTGTTTGAAAAGGGAAAGCAGGTTGAAAAACTGCCCTACGATCAGCTGCTGCCGGCCCTGCTAAAGAGAATTGAGAAATTATGAGTCAAACGGTTTATTTTACTAATATGTTTTCGGATTATGTGCCGCCTGAGCCCCTAAATGGGATGCTGTCTCAGGCGGCCATTGCCGCTGCGGATATTGATCCTGCAAAGAAAACGATCCATGTGGCCATTCATTCGGAGACCTACATACCCAGGAGACTGCTGAACCAGGTGACCAAAGACATTGAGACCCTCTACGGCCTCAAGCAGCTGGAAATCGTATCCACGCATCCGGCACGGGAGCTTACGAAGATAGAGCCGGAGGAGCTGATGGGCCTTTTTGTGGCCCAGAACTCCATGACACGTGCCTCCCTTGCAGGCGCCAGCTGGACCTGGGAGGGGAATAAACTTCTGGTGGGTCTGAAAGCAAACGGCAAGGCAGAGCTGGAGCAGTGCGTACCCGGGGTCTGCCGTGTTCTTGCGCAGCGGTTTGATACCTCTGTGCAGATAGAAATTGAGGCCGGAAAAGCACTGGAAGGACAGGCACTTTACGATGCAATTGAAAAAATGCGTGACAGCATGATTACCAAGCTGCCGAAGATGACCCAGCAGGTGAAAAAGGAAGCCGCACCCCAGCAGAGTGACACATTCTATGGAAAGCCCTTCCGGGGCAATGTGGTTCCCATGCAGGATCTGAATCTGGATATGGGCAGTGTCATTGTAGAGGGAAAAGTATTCAATATTGAGCACAAAGAGCTGACAAAGCGGAATGCCTGGGTCATTAACTTCGATATGACCGATAATTACGGCTCTGTCCGCATCAACCGGTTCATGGAGAATTCCGAGGCCAAGCCCATTTTGGAAAATGTGAAAATCGGTTCCGTGCTGAGAGTGCAGGGCAGACTGCTCATCAATCAGTTCGACAATGAGATGGTGCTCAAGCCCTTCTCTATGATGCCCGGTACCATGCCCAAGCGGCAGGATACCGCCGAGGGCGGCAAGCGTGTGGAGCTGCACCTGCATACCGTCATGAGTAATATGGATGCTCTTACCAATACGGCGGAGGCCATTAAGCAGGCAGCCGCCTGGGGACACCGTGCCATCGCCATTACGGATCATGGCTGTGTACAGTCCTTTACAGATGCGCTGCATACGGTAGAGGGCAGAGTTCCCCCCAAGGTGGCAGGTACCGATGAGGTCATCAAGATCCTCTATGGCTGCGAGGGCTATTATGTCAATGACGTGGATGACCGGATCGTGGTTCACGGCAGTGGAGATATGACCTTTGACCAGGAGTATGTGGCATTCGATCTGGAGACCACCGGCCTGTCCTCAAAGCATGACCGCATTATCGAAATCGGTGCGGTTATTATGAAAGATGGCAAGGAGATCGACCGGTTCCAGACCTTTGTGGATCCCCAGAGAATGCTGGAACAGAAGATCATTGATCTGACCGGTATTACGGATCAGATGCTGGTGGGCGCTCCGAAGATCGAAGAGGTGCTGCCGAAATTCCTGGAATTTGTGGGAGATCGGGTTCTCGTGGCCCACAATGCGGATTTTGACACAGGATTTATCCGTGCAGCCTGTAAGGCACAGGGGATCCCCTATACCTTTACCTCTGCCGACACTCTGATCCTGGCTCAGAATATGATGCCTCAGCTGGGTAAGTTCAAGCTGGATGTGGTGTCCAACGCCCTAAGCCTTCCGGACTTTAATCACCATCGTGCGGCGGATGATGCGGTGACCTGTGGCCTCATCATGGCCAAATTCCTGGAGATGCTGGAGCAGCAGGATATCCACAATCTCCAGTCCATAAACCACGCTATGGAGGCGCTGCGCTCCCAGAGCAGAATCGATAACCGACATGCACGGCATATCATTCTGTTTGCCAAAAATCAGGTGGGTCTGCGGAATCTCTATCACCTTATTTCCGATTCCAACCTCAAGTACTTTAAGCGTGTCCCCAGAATCCCCAAATCGGAACTGATGCAGATGCGTGAGGGACTCATCATCGGCTCTGCCTGTGAGGCAGGCGAGCTGTTCCAGGCAATCATCGCAGGTAAGAGTGAAGATGAGCTGAAGCGAATTGCCTCCTTCTACGATTTCCTAGAGATTCAGCCCCTGTCTAACAACTCCTTTATGCTGGAAAAGGGCATTGTAAAAGAGGAAGAGGAGCTGCGGGAGTTTAACCGAACCGTGGTTCGCCTGGGTGAAGCCCTGGGAAAGCCTGTGGTTGCCACCGGTGACGTTCACTTCCTCAATCCGGAGGATGAGGTTTTCCGGCATATTCTGCTGGCGACCAAGGGCTTTGACGACTGCGATCGACCCAATCCTCTGTATTTCCGGACGACCGACGAGATGCTGAAGGAGTTTTCCTACCTGGGCCAGGAGAAGGCCTACGAGGTGGTAGTCACCAATCCCAATTACATTGCGGATATGTGTGAGACCATGCGCCCCGTTCCCCATAATCTGTTTGCGCCCAAAATCGAAAACTCTGTGGAAGACCTCAAAAATCTGGTGTACGGAAAATTCCACCGCCTGTACGGAGACAATCCTCCGGAGCTGATGGTAAAGCGTGTGGAGACAGAGCTGCACGATATTATCAGCTGTCACTATGACGTGATCTACATGTCTGCCCAGAAGCTGGTGCAGAACTCCCTGGAGCATGGCTATCTGGTTGGCTCCCGTGGCTCTGTCGGCTCCTCTATTGTGGCGTTCATGTCCGGCATTACGGAGGTTAATTCCTTCCCGCCCCATTATCGCTGCCCCAACCCGGAGTGTAAATACACCACCTTTGAGGTACCCAAGGGCTGCGCCTGCGGAGCGGACCTTCCCGATGCGGTGTGTCCCAAGTGCGGCGCCCAATTTGAAAAGGACGGATTCAACATTCCCTTTGAAACCTTCCTGGGTTTCGGCGGTGACAAGGTGCCGGATATCGACCTAAACTTCTCCGGCGAATATCAGTCCAAAGCCCACGCATACTGTACGGAATTATTTGGAAAATCCCATGTTTTCCGGGCCGGTACTGTGGGTACCGTGGCAGAGAAGACTGCCTTCGGCTATGTGAAAAAATACCTGTCGGAGCGGGGAAAGTCAGCCTGCAGAGCGGAGGAAAACAGACTGGCCTCCGGCTGTGTCGGCGTTCGCCGTACCACGGGCCAGCACCCCGGCGGCCTGGTGGTTATTCCCCAGGAAAATGAGATCTGGGATTTCTGCCCGGTTCAGCACCCGGCAGATGACCCCAAATCCGACCAGATCACCACCCATTTTGAATATCACTCCATGGAGGAAAACCTTCTGAAGCTGGATATGCTGGGTCACGATGACCCCACCATGATCCGTATGATGGAGGATATGACCGGGGTGGATGCAAAGACGATCCCTCTGGATGACAAGGACACCATGTCCATCTTCACCAGCTCCAAGGTGCTGGGCTATGAGGACGACAAGCTGCTGGGACCCACCGGTGCCGTTGCCATCCCGGAATTCAATACCCGCTTTACCCGTGGAATGCTGATGGACACCATGCCCACCCGATTCGATACCCTGGTGCGGCTCTCCGGCTTCTCCCACGGTACCGACGTGTGGCTGGGTAACGCCAAGGATCTTATCACCTCCAAGACCGCAACCGTTGACAGCACCATCGGCTGTCGTGACGATATTATGGTGTACCTTATCTCCTGCGGCATGCCCGAAAAGCGCTCCTTTAAAATCATGGAGGCGGTGCGAAAGGGCAGAGGTCTGCCGGAAGGTGCGGAAGAGGAGATGCGGGCAGCAGGTGTGCCGGAATGGTATATCGGCTCCTGTAAGAAGATCAAGTACCTGTTCCCCAAGGCCCATGCGGTTGCCTATGTTATGATGGCATTCCGAATCGCCTGGTTTAAGGTGCATCATCCTCTTGCGTTTTATGCTGCGTATTTCTATCGCCGCAGTCAGAAGGGCGGCTTTGATGCGGCCATGATGACCCGGGGAATGGAGACGGTGAAGGCCAATATCGATGCGATTGAAAATAACGAAAACGCCTCCGATAAGGATGAGGATCTGCTCACCACCATGGAGGTTG
>RCNI01000259.1_pt1 | contig 34630 bp, 60 predicted proteins | sample 2041151 | NCBI WGS metagenome assembly RCNI01 (sample SAMN09708214, study PRJNA481090) | feces metagenome | isolation source: feces | place: Antarctica: Albino Rookery
TAGCTTAGCCAAAGAGAAGGGCGTAGACCCTAACGAAATATTGAAAATGCTTAAATAGTTTTTAATTTCTTGCAAGAATTAAAATATAGATGAAAGGAAGTGGCACTAATGGATAGTGGATTAACAACAGGCGATTTAGCCTTAATGACAGAACGTAACGGTGGCGGTTTCGGTGGTGATGGAAACGCATTTATCTGGATTTTCGCTCTATTGATTCTTACAATGGGCGGATTCGGAGGTTGGGGCAACAGAGGTTATGAACCTCAGTTCGCAACACAGGACTTCGTACAGAACGGATTCAATTTTAATGACTTGCAGTCACAGAACCGTGATACCATGAACGCAATCAGTAGCTCAATGCATGACGTTATCGGAGTGATTAAAGATACTCAGACAGCATTAGAACGTCAGCATGGAACGATTGAAACAAGCGCTCAAGAGATTGCACGCCAACAGGCTCAATGTTGCTGTGAAACACAGAAGGCAATCATGAACAGTGATATGATGAACCTCAAGAACACAGCTTCAATCACAGACCGTATCACAGCTTCAGAAATGAACACAAATGCTCAGATTCAAAAGGTATTAGACCAAATGCAGGCAAACCGTATTGAGGAATTACAGAACAAAGTCAATGCACTAGAACTACAGAACGCAATGTGTGGCGTTGTTCGTTATCCTCAGAACATGAGTTATACAGCAGGCAACCCACCATTTTGCAATGGTTGTGGAAGTGTACGAACAGCATAAAAAAAGGGGGGAGCTATTCCCCTTTTTTAGAAAGATAAAATCATGAATGAATGGAATGATAATCTAATAGACACATTGACGCTTGTTAGCTTTGTAATCGATTTACAGAACCTACAAGAAAACATGAATCAAAGCAATAATGATGACATCATCAAAGAAGTGCAAAGGCGTACAAATATGCTATTGAGAAAGATTGAAATTGAACAAGCGAAACAAAGCGAAATGATTCTTGAAAAGTTTGAAGAATTAAGAAAGGAGCTAAACAATGACAATAGACAAAAGAGTTATTGACGGAGAAATAGCGAACCTTGAACAGAACGCACGCAACATGAACAGCCTTGAAAAGTTGGCGGTACTTTATTTGATTAAAGACCACATGGAAAAGGAAGAACACGAGCCAAAGATGGAAGCCAATCACGTTCGTTCAATGTATATTGCACCAGAACGCAAAGACGAACATCGAAGTGAATTCATGAAAGCAGTGGAAAACAAGAATCCACAGGAAGTCATGAAAATCATGGACGAACATATGGACGTTGTGAAAGAGTTCATGCCTAAGGAACACAGAGCGTTATGCGATAAACTCAAAGAGTTATAAAGAAACAAAAAAGACCGCAGATGTAATTGCAGTCTTTTTTGTATATTACAGAAAAGAGATAATGAATATCTTAAACAGATAAGGAATTCATCACACTGTTATTATACATCAAGAAAAAATAAAACGCAAATTTTGTTTTAGTAGTTGACAAATATTATATATCGGTTTATTATAATAGCAGGTATAAAAAAGAGATACCTACTTATAGAAAGCGAGATAATGAATTATGAAATTGTATGACATTCAAGACGCAATCTTGAACCTCGTTGATGATGAAACAGGCGAAGTCACCAACGTTGAAATGTTCGAACAGTTGCAAATGGAAGAAGATGAAAAAATCGAAAACATTGCACTATGGATTAAGAGCCTTGACGCAGAAGCGAAAGCAATTCGTGACGAAGAGAAATCACTTGCAGAACGTAGAGCGGTCAAAGAGAAGAAAGCTCAAAGCCTTAAAGACTTTCTAGCGAAGTACCTTGATGGTAGAAAAGTAGAAACACCAAGAATGAAAATTGGCTGGCGAAAGAGCGAAAAAGTTGTGATTGAAAACGAGGAAATGATTCCAGAGATGTACACAAAGTTGGTGAAATCAATTGACCGTACAGAACTCAAGAAAGCACTTAAAGAGGGAATCGAAATCGAAGGCGCAAGAATTGAACACAACAACAACATTCAAATCAAATAGAAACGAGGGAAAACAGATGGCAGATAAGAAAGAAAGAAACATCTTCCAAAAAATGGAAGACATCACAGTTGAAATTGGAACAGTAGCGAAAGGCTTAGATGTTTCAATGGGTAAAGGAAAAAGCTACAAGGCGGTATCAGAACGTGATATCTTAGACGCAGTAAAACCAATCGAAGCAAAGCACGGTGTATACAGCTATCCTGTATCACGAAAGATTATCGAAAGCGATACACTAGTTCGCAAGAACCAATACGGAGATACACAATCGTTATTCATGCGATTAGAAGTAGTTTACAGATTCGTAAATGTTGACAATCCAACTGAATTTATCGAAATTACATCTTATGGCGATGGTATTGATACAGGCGATAAGGCGACAGGTAAGGCGATGACTTATGCAGATAAGTACGCACTTATGAAAGCCTACAAGATATCTACAGGCGAAGACCCAGACAGCGTTGGAAGTCCTAACCATAACGAGCAAGATACTTACGTGAAGATGAATAAAGCTACCTCAAAACAAATCAAAATGCTTACAGATTTAGGAGCTAAAGACCCTTCAAGAATTGTTAAGATGTTAGAGTATTTCAAAGTTGAAAAAATCGAAGACTTAACAACAAAACAGGCGTCGCAAGCAATCCAAACATTGCAAAAATCAGAGCATTAAACAACAAAATATGTTATAATAGCGGTAGAAATACCGCTTTTTTAACAGAAAGGGAAAAGATATGAAATCAATGTTACAGGAAGAAAAGAAATGCTACTTTACAGGGGCAACGTACAATCTTGATTGTCATCACGTGTTCGGTGGCAATAAATACATGCGAAAGAAAAGCGAAAAATATGGCATGTTAGTGTGGCTTAGGCATGATGTACACATGAAGCTACATCAACAGGACTATTCGCTTGAAAAACGTATCAAACAGGACGCTCAAAAAGTGTTTGAAGACAAGTACGGTCATGATTTATTTATGAAGGAATTCCACAAGAGTTATCTATGAAGTGCATGGCGGAAGTGAAAAACATCTATATTGATGAAGATGGTTATCCATTGATATTTATAAAACCAACATCACCGCAGGCTATGGAAGAAGCTCAAGCGCTAGAGCGTGGCGAATTGTACGTACTTGATATTCATAAACAAAAAGACAAAAGAACGCTACAACAGAACGCTTACTTGTGGGCGATGGTTGGCGAAATGAATCGTAAGCAAAACGGAACACGAAACAGCGAAGATGACATCAAGATTTATCTTGATATATTGGAACGTAGCGGAGCAAAATGCGACTACTTAGAAGTGATACCAGAAGCATACGAACGCTTGAAAGAATTAAGCGATATGCGACTTATCACAGTGGTACAGAAGCGCAGGCGGAACGGAGTTGAAACATACATGTGTAAGTGTTTCTATGGTACTTCAAAGATGGATACAATAGAAATGGGAACGGTTATTGACCAAGCTTTGATTATGGCAGAAGAATATGGAATCGAAACAGATTATTGGAAGGGGTTGTTAAAATGACACAGCATGAATTATTAAAAGAATATCTAATCGAAAACAAAAAAATCACACCAATGGAAGCGTTAAACCTTTTAGGAATCTACCGCTTGAGTGCAGTTATTTATGATTTAAGAAAAGAAGGAATGAATATTGAAACAAACCGCAAAAAAGTCAAGACCACACGTGGATACGCTATCGTAGCGGAGTATGAACTAATTGATTAAGTTCGTAATTGACGGAAGACTACCAAGCCTTAACGAATACATCGGAGCGTGTCGTTGTAACGCTTATAAAGGGGCAAATTTAAAGCGAAAGTGCCAGAACCATATCAATATATGTATAAAGAGAAATCGCTTGAATTTACCCCTTAAAACGCCTTGCACGATACATTACAGGTGGTACGAACCTAATAAGCGCAGAGATAAAGACAACGTTTGCGGATTCGGTCATAAAGTAATTCAAGATTCACTTGTAGAATGTGGTGTATTTAAGAATGACGGTTGGGAAGACATCAAAGGCTTCACAGATGAATTTTACATTGATAAGAAAAAGCCACGTGTTGAAGTTTATATTGAAGAATCAAAGGGTGAATGAAAATTCACCTTTTTATTGCATTTTTTGTTTAAAAAGTATATAATAAATATACAGAAAGGGGGAAAAAAGAAAATGGAAAACATCAACGGTTTTATGGTCACAGGCGAAATGCTTAACGATTTAAAGCTGAACGGTAACACACTTCTAGTCTATGCTTATGTTACCCACTGCCGAAACGCTTATGGTAGAAAATGGATATCAAAAACAGAAGTGGCAAGAGTTCTTAATATCTCAAGAGGAACGGTAGTTAATATTTACAAAGAGCTTGAGGAACGTGGTTTATTTTAGAAAGAAAGGTAGAAAACAGATGACTAAAGTTATTAAATCAAACAACAGATACAGTTCAATCAGTAACCAAGTGGCACAAGATGTTCGCTTGAGTTGGAAGGCTAGAGGAATATTCCTATACCTTTGGTCACAGGCTGATAACTGGACATTCTATGCAAGTGAAGTTGAAAAGCACGCACCAGACGGTGCTACAAGCTTACGCACAGGATTGAACGAGCTTGAAAAGTACGGTTATTTGAAAAGAGATAGAAATCGAGATGATAAAGGACAACTACAAGAGCCTATATGGATTCTTGACGCTGAACCTAACACTAAAAAACCAACAGAAGAAAACCCTATCTTTGAAAATCAAAGATTGGAAAATCAAACATTGGGAAATCAAACACTAATAAATACTAATAGTAATAAAAACAAATTAAAAATAAATACTAATAGTAATAATACTTCTGTTGAAGAAAAAGAAGAAGGAGTGAAAACAAATTCTTTAACTTTGCAAGATGGTACAAAATGGAATCCAACATCTGAACAATACGAACAGTATTGTGACATTTATGGTGAGGAAAAAGTTATTGCAGAGTTTAAAAAGATGGAAGCGTGGCTATTATCTAATCCAGACAAAAGAAAGACTAAGCGAGGAATGGCTAGATTCGTAAATGGTTGGTTAAGTCGAGCAGGCGAAAAACAAACCTATGCACCAAGGGAAATCGTTGCAAAACTACCTCAATGGTACGTAGAGCAACAAGAGAACAAACAATCACAAAATCAAGATTCAAAGTTCAATGATAGTGAAAGAGAAGCAATGCTAAAACAGATTGAAGAAATGAACAAAAAGCTTGAAAGTGATACAGATGATAAGAAGAAAGACGAGGAAGAAAAGAACTTATGGCAGGAATTAACAATGTAACGTTGGTCGGTCGATTAACAAAAGACCCAGAGCTAAAGACCACACAAAGCGGTATCTCAGTGGTACAAACAACAATCGCAGTAGACAGAGCGTTCAAGAGTGAAGGACAGGAAGCCGACTTCATTCAAATCGTGATGTGGAGGCAGAACGCAGAATTCATTTCAACGTATGCAAGAAAAGGAACGCTCGTTGGATTGGTTGGAAATATCCAAACACGCAACTACACAAACAACGAGGGCAGAAAGGTTTACATCACGGAAGTTGTTGCAGAACGTGTGCAGATTCTGGAACGTAAGAAGGAAGATGGCGAAGTTTACGCAACAATCCAACAACCGCAGGCAAACGTTCCTAAGGCTAAAACATATGTTCAGTCTAATGAATGGCACGAAAACAATAGTGAAGTCGGATACAATATTGCAAGTGATGACTTGCCTTTCTAGTTTAAAGTTGTATAATAAGCTTGTAGCAATTTTACAGGTTAGGTTGCTACAAAGCGACATTGTGGAAATCATATAAAACTTATCTAAAACAAAGAAGAGGGGTTGACATATCCTTCTTTTTTGTTGTAAACTATTATTGTGGTTGAAATAACTTAAGTTTTACAGAGTTTTCATTAATTGAATGACATAAAAGTCAAAATCCTTAATTCAAGAAAAGAGCAAGTCCCCCATGTAGCTTGCTTTTTTCTTTTTAATTGATATAATGAAGATGTAAGGCTGTTTCCTCCTAATATGAATAGATGGCTTTTACCTTTCGGAAAAGAGCAACTAAAAAAGTTGCTTTTTTTATATATTATTGTTGACAAACACTATATACCTATGCTATTATTAAGACATAGAAAAGAGGTAAGCGAAATGACAGAACTTAAAAAAGTGCAAGAAATGATTGCAAAGAAAGAACAGGAATGGAAAGAACTCAGAAGCATGGCAAAGGCTGATGAATGGAACACAGACCGTATTCTTGAAATCAAAGCAGAAATTGCTAAAGCTGAATTGAAAGAGTTGATGGCTAAACAAGAAAAGCTAGAACTTGAAGAAGTACTCGAAAAGTTAGAGAAAAAAGCTAAATAACAGTTGACAGCTGTTATATATCTATGGTACTATGGTAACGTAATCAAGGTACTTAGTACCATAGATAAGCTGACATATCGGCTATACGGTGAATTTAAAGAAAGAAGGAAAGAGAAAATGAAAATCATACTAAGTGAAAACACACAAGCCAAGGTTCTTGAAATCATGGCACAGGCAGTAAGACTAAACCAAACAACAGAACATAGATTTGACATTACACTCCGAGGGGGTGCTTACATTAACGCTACAATGCGCATTGAGAAAGAAGTCGAAGGAAGCGACGAGTTCATGACACTATTCTTTGCACAACATGGAATACGTTGCTTCAAAGATGGCACAAGCGGTTACTTGATAAGCCGAGTTCTATGGCTTCATGAAGCAAAACCGCAAGACTTTGACGACTTCTTTGAATTCTTTGAAGAAATGGCAAAGATGACAGCCGACGAAGTTGAAACATGGATTAAAGACACGTCAGAAAAACTTGACGCAGAGGTTGAAAACAATGAACACAACGTTTAAGCATGAAAATGGCAAAGAGCTAAAGGTGATAAACACCGACGGAACAACAGCGCTACTTGAGGGGTGGAACAAATACACCCCTTACGTAGTAGCGTACCGCATGGAATGGGAAGCAGGAACATGGCACGGTGGTGCATACTTCAAAACGCTTGCAGAAGCTGAACGCAAGTATCTTGAGGTAACAGTTTGGTAACGCAAGAACTGATTGAAGCGTTGAAGAAGATTGATGGAGATGGAAAGCGTGAGGTCGTGATGATGTATCATGACCGCACGCATAAATCTATACAATTCTTTGATGTTTCATTTTGTATGAAGCATAAAGGCGAAACATACATAGTTATAGAAGGGAAGGAATAACATGAATTTTGATAGATTCGCACATGGTTACAGTGAATCAAACAATCCAATGTTTCAGACAGATTATTCTTATTATTGCGATAAGTGCGAGTTTGGTTCAGATGATGAAAGCGACTTCGAGTTTGATGGTGGCAATTGTTTTTGTAAAGATTGCTTAGAGCGTGAAGAAGTTGGAAGATGTATTCATTGTGGAAGCATTAAACCATCACATGACTTAGAACAGCTAGAAGATGAAACGTTCGTATGTTGTGATTGCAAAGAAGAATACGAAGCGGAGCTTGAACAACTACTTATTGAAATCTCAAGGGGGGAACAAAATGGATAAAAAAACTTATTGCTTATCACTAGATACAAAAAGAGATAAGGAAGTCATAGAAAAACTAGAAAAAACTCCAAACAAAATTGACTACATAAGAAATTTGATTCGCAAAGATATCGGAAAACCAGAGAGGGTTTATAGATATAAGCAAGCGACAGGAAAAAGAATGAATATAGCTAAAAAACAAGTTTACAGTGTAAAAAAACTAAAGGCGAACGGTAAATTTGAAAGTTTGCCAAATTCTGTGAAAATCGTAGGGGAACTAAGATGTAAATACCCAACAGTGACACAAACAGAATTAACAAAGGTTTATCGTGATGAATACAACAAAAGCATTTCAAAACAGAAAATAAGTATCAATTTAAAAAGAATAGAGGAAGAAGCAAATGAAATTTAAACTAGCAGAAGGTTCGAACGTGAAGATTCCAACACGTTCAACCGTTGGTTCGTGTGGATATGATTTTTATATGCCATACGACGTGGAACTGAAGCCATTTGAAACGAAGTCGTTCAATTCTGGTGTGAAGGTTGATATTGATGAAGGATACTTCTTAGCGTTGTATCCTCGTTCGTCAATCGGAATCAAAGGTATCATGATTACAAACACAGTCGGTATTATTGATTCTGACTATGAAGGCGAAATCTTAGCAACGCTAACAAATAACACAATGAATCATATCGAGCTAAAGAAGGGCGAAAGATACATGCAAGGAATCTTCCAACCGTACGCCATTACAGATGATGACAACACAACAGGCGAACGAGTTGGTGGCTTAGGTTCAACAGGAAAATAACGAAATTAAGGCGCTTTGACGGTTCTTGATGTATTAGTATACAGAAGACTAGAAAGCGCCTAAAATCGTTTAAAATGAGCTTATAGAAGGGAACAAACAATGAGTACAATCGTATACAAAAAAGGAAAATTCAAAGCAGGAAACAAACCACGTGTGTATAGTTTCAAAGATGAAGTGAACGAAGAAGAAATTCAGTTCGTTTGGAGCGATAAAATCGTAAATGTTGATGGTTGGGTGGTACGCAATCTTAATAAGTATGGAAACAGTGCATTGCCTTATGATTTAATGAAACATTATTATCCGCATGAAGTGATGAAATTCATATACATTGCAACAGGAGGAAAACACAAGTGCAATCTGGTGTGTGATGGTGATTTCTGGGTTGCACGTAGTGTATAAAAGTGGTAAAATATAATCGTATCGTTCTATATTGCATACTCCATGACATTTGAGTATGTAACAGTTTTTTAATATATTTTGTAGCAAGAACGTAGCTTGGAAAATAGGTGAGCCAAGTGAAGGTCAAAAGTAAATAAATGTTTCGAGTTGGAACAGATACCGCAGGACAGTGGAAATTTATGCTTGCAAAACTATTGTGTAAGACCCATATTAGGCAACGATTGAGCAAGAAGCAAACAAGCCTTACCAACTTGTAAGCAAGTCCAAAAACAAGTAAAGAGAAAGGAAAACTTTCAATTTACATTTCTTATTTCAATAGGCATAGAAAGAAAGTAGTATAAATACTGCTTTTTTTCTTATTTATTTATTTATAAAAAGTGTTGACAAGTATTATATAACGTGTTATTATAAAGGCATAGAAAAGAGGTAATGAAAATGAAAAAGTTATTAGGATACACAGCTGAACAGGTAGGAAAGAAAGAGCTAAGAGCAGATGTAAGATTGTATGACAAAGCGTGGTTCGGAAAAGAAGAAGCTTACGTAATCGCAAACACAGAAAAATTCTTCAAGAGTTGGGCGGTTGTCGAAGGCGATAGACAAGAGGTTGCCAAGGCTTACGGAGTGTCAGAAAGAACAAGCAACATCAAAGATGATGTAAAGAGCGAATACTTAATCATCGAAACAACAAACGGAACGATGGAAATGTATTGCAATTCAAACACACGCATATTCATTTGGGGTTAAAACAGAAAGCGTAAGCAAACTGTGAAGTAAAAAAACAATACAACAGGTATATAATAGTTGACAACCGTTATATACCTGTGATATTATTAAGATATAGAAAAGAGGTAAAAAAATGGAAACATTAGTAAAGGTTGAAAACAAGCTAGGTGAAATCCTAGACAAATGCGATTCAGTGATTGAAGATGTGTTGAACATTGAAATCGACCATGAAGTAACAGAGGAAGAAGAAGAAAGATACTTATTATGGGTAGTGGTTGGATTCTTGATGATATTCATGGCAAACAGTCTATAAAGGTGGTTGCAATGAGAAGGTACACAACATCAATAAATTCAGTGAAGTGTCCTTATTGTGGCAGGATTGTTGACAAGCTTATGCTAAGAAATAAGGACGAGGAATTTATTTATCAAAATGAATGGTGTACAAGTTGTGAGCATGACTTCAAAGTTGACGCACATGTTAATTTTGAAGGTATCACAGTAACAACATCATACACCATGGAACAGTATTTCAGTTGGTTTAAAGGGAAGGTAAAATGAAATGAAATTGACAGAACTTTATGAAATCGCCAAAAATGGCGACGTGGTAGAAGTGGACTTCAAGAACGGTGAAACAACAACCGTTGAAGTCGTGGGAGAAGGAAGATTCTTTGACTTATTCGACCGTGAAGAAAAAGAATTCATTGCAGACAACATAATGTTAGGGGCAATGCTTGAAGCTGAATACAGCTTTGAAGAATCACCACTTGAAACAGTAAGACGACAGAGCGCAATCGGTAAAGAAGTAAGCGAACCAAAAGAACGCAAAGATGAAAAATTACATTGCAAATGTGAAAAAAACGAAGAAGGTAACATCGTATTTAAGGCACTCATTGAGGAAGCGCAAAGCGAATCAATGGTGTATCACCCTAACCATTACAACGACGGATACCGCAGGGAATGTTGGGACGAAATGGTGCAAATCTTTGGTGTAGAAGCAACCGTAAGCTTCTGTATGCTGAATGTATACAAATACTTATACAGAGCAGGACTTAAAGAGGGCAACACGTACGAAATGGACAGAGAAAAAGCCAAGAACTATTACAAGAAAGCGTTAGAGCTTTCTAAGGATATGAACAAAACAAGCTGGAACAAAATCAATCGTGATTTAGGCGAATCAATGCTTGTAGAATGGGTGACAAGATGAAAATCGAATACAAAGAAATGACAGAACGTGATGAATTTCTTGAAAATATGCAGAACAGAAATTTTACATTGAAGTTTGAAAATATGGAAATTCAAATCGAAGAAAGCAACGGATTCGTTGACGTGGTGCTAAGAAACACCAAAATCGAGGACGAAGAAAGTCGAAAAGATGGAATTGTAATCACTTCCACAGACCAAGTATTTTTCATGGGTTCTAAAAGAGAACAACAAAAGTGCAATCAATTCGTGCAGAGGGCGATTGATGGCGTGATTGCTGGCGAAGACTTCGGAAGTATTAGCGGAGCTAATGAGATAGATTGGAGCAACCTTGAATAGAATGAAACACAGATACGCATGGACGTTTAAAAACGTAACAATGGACGTCAAAGACGATGACGGAATCATTATCACGATACTAAGAAACAGAACGCTTAAAAACGTAGAGAAAACAAGGCTGGAATATGCAGTAACAGACAAGAGCAAAGGTTACCCTATACTTGATTGGATAGCAAGAAACGAAGAAGATGTAATCACTTCTATTTCACTAACGTTCTACACAGGAAGTGAAAGACACAAGCAAGCGTTCAACGAAGTAACGCAAATGATGATTGATGGCGAAGACCTCGAAAGCATTAGCGAATGGGCGAAGGCTATCCAGATAACAAGCGAAGAGGAACAAAAAGCGAGTGAAGAAATAAAAAAACATCTTAGAGCGTTGATTGACCTACTAGCAACAGAAATTGAAAAATAAAAGAAAACCGCTTAAAATAGCGGTTTATTTGTGGTATAATAGATAAAAGGGAAGGTGTATCATGATTGATTTTGAAAACAACCACAAGCTATATAAAATAGTATTAAGAAACGGTGACATAATTGTCCTAATCACAAAGAAAAAGACAAGCGAAGTCATAGACGAATACGAAGGACGATACCAAAGTGTATTGCACATGGGAGCTATACTTGACGAAGATGAGATGAAGAAAGCAGATGAATTTAGACGTAACTTATTTAAGTATAGACAAGATTAAATGTTTTGGTTTTATAGTATAAATGCAAAGGGAGGATTTAATAAAAATGCAGATTATTTATAAAGGTATAGAAGAACTAAAGCCATATGAAAACAACCCAAGAATAAACGAGGGGGCGGTTGAATATGTGGCGAACAGCATTAAAAAATTCGGTTTTAAAGTCCCTTGTGTGATAGACAGCAATAACGTAGTTGTTACAGGTCACACAAGAATTAAAGCTTGCAAAAAATTAGGTATCGACAAGATTCCTTGCATTATTGCTGATGATTTATCAGAAGAGCAGATTAAGGCGTTCAGACTTTCTGACAATAAAACAAGCGAATTATCAGAATGGGATTTTAGTAAACTTGAAGAAGAACTAAATCTAATAGAAGAAATCGACATGAAACAATATGGTTTTGAAGATTGGGACAATAATTTTATCGATGAACTGTTTGATGAAGCGTATACAGATTACGATAACAAAGAAGAGAAAGAAGAATTTTCAATTACATTAGTTTTCCCAATTCAATACAAAACTCAAATGGACGAATACATTTCGGAATTCGGAAAAGAAGAACTAACAAGAAAAATCATTGAGGAGGTTATAGACAATGCCTAGATGTGGTTCACAGTGTTACTTGTGTGATGTTCCTATTCGCTTTGATACGTACAAAGGTTGCTCACATGCTTGCAGATATTGTTTTGTAATGAGGGGTAAAGATATTAGAGATATTTCTAAAGGTGAATCAGTACAGACTTTAAAATCATTTTGTGAGGGAAGAAGAAACGGAGAAACAAAGTGGTCAGATTGGAATATACCTATTCATATTGGGGGGGTGAGCGACCCTCTACAACCATGCGAAAAGCGATTCGGTGTAACGAAAGAGTGCCTAAAGTATCTAGCAAAAACACAATATCCGTTTATTATAAGTACAAAAGGTGAATTGTTGGGAAGCGACGAATACATTAACTTACTTTCACAGTGTAATTGTGTTGTACAGGTTAGTGCAGTATGCAGTAAGTATGACAAAATCGAACAGGGAGCTACAACGTTTGAAAGACGACTTGAAATTATTGAAAAAATATCACCTAAAGTTAAACGTGTTGTGGTTAGAATCCAACCATATATGCACGAAGTTTACGATGATGTATTTAATAATCTAACAAGATTTAAAGAAGCAGGTGTTTACGGTGTTATAATCGAGGGAATGAAATTCCAAAAAAAGAAGAAAGGACTTGTTAAAGTCGGAGGTGATTTTACGTATCCATACGACTTAATAAAACAGGATTTTTTAAAACTGAAGCAAGAAGCACACAGACTAGGATTGAAGATATACGCAGGAGAAAACAGAATAAGAGAATTAGGCGATTCATTAACGTGTTGTGGAATAGACGGTCTTGAAGGATTTGAGGGAAATAGATTTAATTTAAATCACATATTAAACGGAGATGTAGTTGAACCGACAGAAAGAATGAAACAGATTGGTACAGCAGATTGTTTCACAACGTTAGGTCAAACAACAATCAATTATCATAGATTAAGAAAGACATCTTTCGCACAAGAAATGATAGACAATTACAAAAAGAACAAAGAAACAATAGATATGGTTATGGGAAAGAGCCTTAAACAAAAGTAAAGAAAAAACAAGAAAAGGTTTAAATAAGAAATGACATATTTAAGTATCGGTAACATATCTAATTTGTTGGCAGTAACGTTCGTTACAATAATCGCACTAATGGTATTGTTTAAAATAGTACAGACAAGTGATGACGTTGAAGACACAGTACGCAGGATAGAAAAAACACTACGTGTTATATTTCTGATAATGTGTGGAGTCATTGCTATTGTGTTATGTACTGTAATCGAGTGTAAATTTATATATAAGTAAGAAAGGGCGGTGGTGATATGGCAAACAAAAACGCTAAGTATGAAGAGTGGTTGACAGAAGAAGGCTTGCTGAAAATCGAAGGGTGGGCAAGAGATGGAGCTACTGATGAAATACTAGCTGAATTCATGGGTATTTCACGTAGTACGCTAAGTGAATGGAAGAAGAAATTTCCAAAGATATCGGACACCCTAAAAAAGGGAAAGGATATTGTTGACCGACAGGTTGAGAATGCTTTGCTTAAAAACGCCTTAGGATATGAATACGAAGAGGTGAATACTTTCATTACGCAGGACGAGAATGGAAACACACAGAAAAAGATTCAGAAGGTTAAGAGATACCAAAGACCAGACACAACCGCTCAAATATTCTGGTTAAAGAATAGAAAGCCAACAGACTGGAGAGAAAAACAAAACATTGAATTTAATACAGATGTAGCGGAAAGCGAAAAGACGATTGAGAAGATTTTAGAAGAATTTGAAAATGAGCAGAAAAAAGCTAAGTCAGTGTGAAACATTAGAAATAATTCATGAACAGCCAGTTGTTATTGCTAGACAATTAGGTTTTAAAAAGTTGACAGAGCTACATAACGAGTGGTTGAAAATGATGTTGTTCAATAAAGAAGATACAACGTTGTTGGGACACCGTTCATCTTATAAGACAACGTGCTTATCAGTATCAATCGCTTTGCTTATGATATTGTATCCATCACGGTCAATCATATTTATCCGAAAGACGGAAACAGATGTTGTTGAAATTGTAGAGCAGGTCAAGAAGTTGTTGATGAGTAACGTCATGCAGATAATGGCAGAATCGTTGCATGGTATAAAATTGACGTTGACACAAGACAACAGCACAAGAATTGACACAAATTTACATCATGATAAAAAAGGTTCACCGCAGTTGTTGGCAATGGGTATCGGTGGTTCACCAACAGGAAAGCACGCACATTATGTATTCACAGACGATATTGTAAACATCAAGGATAGAAGCAGTAAGGCGGAGCGTGAAACAACAAAGAAGTTCTATCAAGAATTGATAAACATTGTTGATGATGGCGGACGTATATTTAATACAGGGACACCATGGCATACCGAAGATTGTATAAGTGAGTTAATGCCAAACATTTTGAAGTATGATGTATACACAACAGGAATCATGAGCGAAGAAACAATTCGCAAACGTAAAGAAAGCATGACACCATCTTTATTTAGTGCTAACTATGAATTGAAACACATTGCAGATGAAGATGTTATGTTCCCTAACCCTAAGACAGGCGAAGCGCTAGAATTGTGTAAGGGTGGATACATGCACATAGACGCAGGCTATAACGGTTCAGACTTTACAGCTATGACGATTTGCAAGCGTAAAGGTGATAAGTATTACGTGTTGGGGAAGATGTGGGAAACGAACGTACAGGAACACGAGCAAGAAATAGCGAACTACTACAATAGCTTTGATTGTATTAAGTGCTTAAATGAAACAAATGCAGATAAAGGATTCTTAGCCAAAGAGTTAAGAAAAAATTTTTTAATGAGGGTTACAACGTATCACGAGAACATGAACAAATACGTTAAAATATCAACGTATGTTACAAAATATTGGAATGATGTTTACTTCGTTGACGGTACAGACCCAGCGTATATTGAACAGGTAGAGAAGTTCAACGAGTATGCAGAGCATGACGACGCTCCAGACAGTCTAGCTTGCATTCTTAGATTCTATGCAAGTGTTAAGGACAGGGACGAGAAAAGAAGACCTACAATGTTATTGTAATTGCGGTAGAATTAAGCAAAGGCGGTGAGAATATGAATACATACCAAGATTTATTAAGATGTGGCGAAAGCGAAAAGAAACGTATTGAGTTCATGCGGAAGGCAATCAATGAACATACATCTAGCAATGCTTTTCAATTCGCAGTCAAGGCAGAAAAGTATTACAGAAATGAAAATCCTACAATCACGAACTTCCATAAGTTTTTATACAAGCTAACAGGCGAACGAGTGATTGATAACATCGGAGCAAATTACAGATGTTCGAGTTGTTTCTTTAGAAAGTTTGTTATTCAAGAAGTACAGTATCTTTTGTCAAACGGTGTGAAATTTAATTATGAGGAAACAAAAGAGAAATTGGGCGGAAACAATTTTGATGTTGTACTTCAAGATATTGCAAAATGGGCAATCGTGCATGGTGTATGTTATGGATTCTTTAATCTGAATCAAGTGCAAGTTATGAAGATGACTGAGCTTGTACCATTGTTTGATGAACTAGACGGACAATTAAAAGGTGCAATCAGATTCTGGCGGATTGATGAAACAAAGCCTATGCGAATTACATTGTTTGAACTAGATGGCTATACAGATTATGTGGAAAACGAAAACAAAGACTTTGCAATTTTAACAGAAAAAAGACCTTACATATTAAGGGTCAGAGAAACAATCGCAGAACGCACATTCACAGGCGAAAATTATAGCGGATTCCCTATCGTTCCAATGTATGCGAATGATATTGAAGAATCAGAGTTGAAGGGCAAGCAAGAATCTATTGACGCTTACGACTTCATTAAAAGCGGTATGGCGAACGAAATCGAAGACATCAAGCTTGTATATTGGACTATTTCAAACGCTGGTGGAATGGACGAAGTAGACATTGCAAACTTCATTGAACGATTGAAAACGGTTGGGGCAACAACGGTTGAAGAAGATGGAGCGCAAGCAGAAGCACATCAAATTACACCACAGATTCAACCAAAGGAAACAATGCTACAAAGACTTGAACGTGATATGTATCGTGATTTTATGGCAACAGATACGAACATCATTGCGAACGGTGCAGTTACAGCAACGCAGATTGAAGCGTGTTACGAACCTTTGAACGAAAAGGTAAACGACTTCGAGTATTGTGTATTGAAATTCCTTAATCAAATCATGGCGTTGGCAGGGGTTGAAGACAATCCAACATTCACACGTGATAAGATTTTAAACATGAATGAAACGATTAGTGCAATCATGGCGTGCGCTGATTATCTTGATGATGAAACTATTCTTGATTTACTTCCAATTATTAGTTCGGAACAGGTTCAAATCATCATGGACAGAAAAAAGAATGAAGTCATGGGAAAGTTTAGCGAACAAGATTTATAGACATAAAAAAGGCGTTCCCAGTTGAGAACGCTTTTTTGCAAATGTAAGGTAAAAATATAGCACCTATACCGAGCCAGCAAGAAGATAGTACCACAAAAATAGAAATGGGGCAACAGGAAATGAAAGACTTAGCACACATCAAAACAGATAAAGAAATTGCAAAGATAGAAAAGGAGCTACAAGCGTTTTACAAGTCAACACAGGGCGATAACATGAAAGCGTGGGGTGAATATATGGAAAGCATTGAACCACGTGTTAAACAGGCTTATAAGACGTTGGAAGAGGCAAGGAAGACAGGAAACACGCAAGAGATAAGCGTAGCCAAGCAAGAATACGAGCGGTTGGTTAGGAACATGACTTTTAAGCAGAAACGCTATAAGGAAGTTGTAAGGGACACAGCAAAGCGAATGACCTTGACTAACGAACAAGCGACCGCAATCGTGAATGAACGTATGTATTCAATCTATGCTATGAATTACAACTACAATATGGAAAAGATGGTTCAGTTTGATAAAGATATGAGCTTCAAGGCTATTGATGAAAACATGATAAGAAACATGATTGCAGATGGTAACCACCTTGCACTACCACAAAGAAAGCTGAGCATTCCAGATGATACAGCGTGGAACGTTAAGCAAATCAACAACCAGATGGCTAAGGGGTTGTATTTGGGCGAAGACATCTACAAGATTGCTGATAGGCTTCAAAATGTTTCTGATATGGGTTTAAAGCAATCAATAAGAAACGCAAGAACGCTTGCAACAGCGAACGAAAACAAAGCAAGACAACAGACCGCTGAGGATTGTGAAAGCGCAGGCGTAATCGTTGGGAAGTATTGGCTACACACTCATGATGATAGAACAAGACCAGAACACGTAGAAGCAGGCGAAGAATATTCAAAGGATAATGCAATTCCTATTGACGAGCCTTTTATCGTAGGTGGTGAAGAACTAATGTATCCTGCTGATGAAACAGGAAGCGGTTGGAACGTTTATAATTGCAGATGTTCTTACGGTACAACCGTGATAGGCTTCAAAGATAAGAAGCATGGCAAAGTTCAAATGAAATGGGGTGAATGATATGGCTAGTAGCAACGCAATCACGATTGATATTTCACAGTTTGTGGATAACTCAAAAGAAGTGAATGAAGCAGTAAACCAAGCAATCGAAACAGCACTGATGGCTTGTGGCTTGCAAGCGGAGGGTTATGCCAAAGACATCATAACGAACGCAAGCAGAGTTGATACAGGGTTGCTAAGAAACTCAATCAAAGCAATGAAAGACGGTACAAACAGGGTTGTGGTTGGCACACCGTTAGACTATGCAATCTATCATGAAGTGGGTACAGGTATTTATGCAGAAGATGGAACAGGAAGACAAACACCGTGGATATACAAAGACAAGCGAACAGGCGAAGTGTATCTAACACGAGGTGTAAAACCATTGCATTTTATTCGTGATTCTATTCAAGACCACGAAGAAGAATACAAGAACATTATTGAAGAAGCACTAAAAACACTAAAATAACCCACAACATTGATAAAATATGCTAAAATATAGGTGAAATAGACTGTCAACAAGGCAGTGTTGACCGAAGCAAAGAAAGGAATATTTCAAAATGGCAGAATTTAGAAGAAGTTTTTTAAAAAAGTTTGACTTAGAAGCAGACCAGATTGACGAAATTATCGAAAAGCACGCAAGTGTTGTTAGTGAACTCAAAGCAAAGGCTGAGCTTACAGAGGACGAAAAGAAAGAATTGAAAGAATTACGAAAAACTGCTAGTGATTATGAATCATTAGAAGCTAAGTACGAAGCATTGAAAGAACAAAAATCAGATGTTGAAAAGGAATTCAATTCTTATAAAGAATCTATCAAGAATGAAAAGTCAAAGAATGCTAAAGCAACAGCGTTCAAGACAATGCTTGAAGAAATTGGAATCGCTCCAAAAGTAATCAACAAAATTCTAAAGCTTGAAGATGTAAGCAAGTTGGAGTTTGACGATGACGGAAATCTGAAAGACGCAGAAAAAATCAAACAGAATGTGAAGGAAAGTTGGGCGGACTTTATTGTTAAAGAAAAATTACAAGGTGCAGACATTCCACCAGCACGAAATAACGTTGGTGGTAAAACACTTACAAAAGAAGAAATCTTGAACATTAAAGACACAGGCGAACGCAGAAAAGCAATCGCAGAACACCCAGACTTATTCACCGTAAAGTAAAGGAAGGGCGTATTTAAAATGGCAAAAGAAAATTTAATTACATCAGAGAACTTAGGAAACGTTCAAGTTCGAGAAATCGACTTCGTTTCACAGTTCAACAAGAACATCAAACATTTAACAGATATCTTAGGAATCATGCGACCAGTTAAGAAAGAAAATGGAGCAGTTCTTAAGTCTTACAAAGCTACTTGCACTCTTGCAAATGGCAAAGTGGCAGAAGGTGAAGAGATTCCACTTTCTAAAATCACACTTCAAGAAACAACAAAAGGAACAGTTGAACTTGAAAAGTATTCACGACAGGTTACAGCGGAAGCGGTAATGCAATATGGAGCTGAAAATGCAATCATCAAGACAGACAAAGCTTTCATGAATGAATTACAGAACAAACTCGTTGATAAACTTTATAAGAATGTACAGAACATGGAAGGAGCTACCAAGGCAGACGCAACATCGTTCACAGGAGCTATCGCTAAAGCGTTAGGAAACGTGCGAAATGAATGCGACAAACTTGGTATTGATTCAACAGAAGTGGTTGTGATGTGTAACATCTTAGACTTCTACAACTACTTAGGTGATTCAAAAGTAACAGTTCAGAATCAGTTCGGACTTACTTATGTTGAAGGATTCATGGGTGCTAAAGCTATTGTTCTTACAAGTCGCATTGAAGCAGGTCATGTTGTAGCCACACCATCTAACAACTTAGTTCTTTACTATGTTGACCCAGCAAGCGAAGACTTCAAGGCGTTAGGACTAGAATACACAACAGAAGGAAATACAAGCTTAATTGGATTCCACGTTGGCGGTAACTACAACAACGCAACAGGAACAACACACGCAATCACAGGTACAAACGTTTGGGCAGAATATTCAAACCTTATTTCAAATGTTACGGTTAAAACTGAATTGGGGGCATAATGAAGTTCAAAGCATTAAAACGTTTCATCGACCTTGAAGATGATAACCACATTTATAATGTGGGCGATGAATATCCAAGAAAAAACCATCAAGTTACTGATGAAAGACTTATTGCTTTGATGACAGGGACTAACAAGCGCCACGAAGTGCTTGTTTTCCCTTATTCTAGCGGTGAAATGATTGGCGAGGTAGTTAGTATGCCAAGCGAAGAAAAAACCGCAGAAATCGAAGAAAATGAGCCTTCAAAAGCGGATAAACCTAAAAAGAAGAAAAAGACCGTAACAGATGATTAGTGAAGTTTGCAAATACGTTCATAATTATTTTGCTTACAAGCGACTCATAGGAACATTTGAAATTAAAGATGGAAAATTCGCTGATAACTTGATGATTAAAGAAAACCAATATTTCAGAATTGTTGGAAGCCTGTTCAATGATGGTGTGTACAAGTATGATGATTCACTAGAATTGCAAGACGAACTATTCAAAGGTGGGGTGTGGCTTATGGCAGTACCTAAGGACTTTGAAAAGTTATGCAATGACATTGAAAAGTTTGAACGTGATAACGAACCAAGCGTGTATACATCGGAATCATTTGCAGGATATTCGTATTCAAAAGCTACCAACTCAAAAGGACAGCCAGTAACGTGGCATGATGTATTTGCTAAGCGATTAAACGCTTATAGAAAGTTGAGGGAACTACCGTGAGTTTATTAAAAGACGCAATGGAAGATTTTACACTTTTAGACAAGCGGAGTGTAAGTGACGGAATGGGCGGATTCACAATCAAATATTTAGATGGTGCAACCGTAAAATGTGGCTTAACCCTTGATAGCAGTATGCAATCATTGGTGGCGCAATCACAGGGGGTTACAAGCGTTTATACGCTTATTACAGCACGTGATGTATTGTTACCATTCCACCAAGTGCTAAGACGTGAAAGCGACAAGAAAACGTTCAGAGTTACAAGCGACGCAACAGACCAAGCAACGCCACAGGGTGCAGATTTAAAGGTACGCAAGGTGAGTGCTGAAAGTTGGGTTCTTGAAAATGAATAAAGCAGAAGCTTTGTATTCGTTCTGGAGTAGCTTCGGACTTCCAGCTTATGACGAACAGAGTGTACCAGATGACGCTAAAATGCCTTATATCACGTATGAATATATAGACAGCACTTATCTTGATGAAATGCAAGTGAGTGCAAGCATTTGGAACAGGTCTAACAATTGGAATTTTACGTCAATGAAGACGGAAGAAATATCAAACAAATTGCTTAGTATGAATCCTATCAAGATAGACGGAGGTTATTTATATTTAAGCAAGGGAACACCGTTCGCTAAACATATGGCAGACGGAAACAATTACAACGTTAAACGAGCGTTGTTGTCAGTTGGTGTTATATTCTTGACCAACTAGAAAGGAATATGAATGGGAAAATTTACAAAAATCTCACAGTCAACCTTCAATGAGTTACAACTCGAAACAGGTGTATTGCTAAAGAAAATCAATACAGAAAATGGCGAGTTCGCAGATGAAGACATCGTTTGCGCTACCACAGGTGGAATCAACGCTACTTGTGTACCAACATTCAGTGACTTAGGCGAAGATGTAGACAATTGCCCAAACGGAATGAAAGAGCTGAAACATCTTGATTCATGGGAATCGAAGATGACATTCACAGCACTTTCTATTAGTGCTGAAATGATTAAACGTTCTTTGGGTTGCGCTGATATTGAAGGAAGCACAGTCAAACCAAGACGTGAACTGAAACAAACAGATTATGAAGATATTTGGTGGGTTGGTGATATGGCAAATGGTGGAGCGGTTGCAATTCAGTTGAAGAACGCACTATCAACAGGTGGATTCAGTTTACAGACCTCAAAGAATTCAAAAGGACAACTTGCAGTTGAATTGACAGGTCATGTAAGTATTGACGCACAGGACGAAATGCCTATGCAGTTTTATATGATTAAGGGAGCGACTGAATGAAAATTACAGAAATTACAGGCGTAAAAGCTATTGAAACAATTGGCTTATTGCTGAATCCAGTTACAGCAATCTCACAAGACCCAAAAACAAAAGAACTTTATAAGAATGATTCAACAATGAATTTAATTCAATACATCATGATTGAACATGCAGAAGATATTCATGAAATCTTAGCTTTGCTAAACGGTAAAACGGTTGCAGAATATCAACCAAACGCATTGGAAATGTACAAAGAAATCAACGAATTGATGAATGATGAAGAAATCATGAACCTTTTTGTCTAGCATCTGTACAAAACGGTTACTACCTTTACAGATGTTACAATGAATTTAATCATGGAAATATAAGAACATTCGTGCGGTATGCTTTATCACGATTCGAAGAATATCGTGTGGAAATGGCGTACCGCTTTTATGTTACAGACTGCTTACAGATTATGAATAAAAACATGGTGCAGTTTGTAGGCGGTTCTATTGTTGAAAAACGTTTCTTTGATGTAATAAATTCAAAGGTGATTAGAACAAACAAAACAGAAGAAGAAATCATCAGTGCGGTGAGAAACGCACTTAGAAAGGCGGTGGAAGATGGAACTGTTTAAACTGTATGGTTCGTTAGGTTTGAATGATAAAGAATTCGACAGCGGTTTACAGGGAGCGTTAGGCAAGGCACAGAAGTTCGGTGGCGGTTTAAAATCAGCATTCGGAGTTGTAGCAAAAACAGCAGGAATCGTTACAGGCGCAATCAGTGGTGTTGTTGGCGGTGTATCGGCTATGGCTAACAAAACCGCAGAATACGGTGATAAAGTCGATAAAATGAGCCAAAAAATCGGTATCAGTGCAGAAGGCTATCAGAAGTGGGACTACGTTTTGCAACGTGCAGGAACTAGCGTAGATAACTTGCAAGTCGGTATGAAGACACTATCGGCTAAGGCTGAGAAAGGTTCGGACGCATTCCAAAAGTTGGGAATATCTCAAGAGAAAATGGCAAAGATGAGCCAAGAAGAACTATTCGGTGAAGTAGTCAAAGGCTTGTCTAAGATGGAACAAGGAACAGAGCGTGCAACGTTGGCTTCTGAATTGTTAGGTAAGACTGGTACGGAATTAGGACCACTTCTCAATGGTGGAACTGAAGCTATCGAAGAACAGATGAAGATGGCGGAACAGTACGGAATGGTGCTTGATGAAAAGGCTATCGGTGCGAGTGCAAGGTTTGAAGATTCATTGACTACTTTCAAAAGTACCGTGGACGGAGCTAAGAACAAACTCGTGGCGGAGTTCTTACCTTCCTTGAGTGATACGCTCGATGGCTTAGCTAAAGTCATGGCAGGCAACCAAGACGGAATGAAAGACGTTGAAAAGGGAATCAATGGCTTTGTTCAGAAGATGAATGACGTTTTACCACAGATGTTAGAGTTGGGCGGAAAGATAGTCATGAGCCTTGCTGAATCCTTGATAAACAACTTGCCACAGTTGTTGGATAGTGGAACTAATTTATTGTTTAAGTTGGTAGATACCCTGCTTGATAACTTACCTAAAATTTTAGAAGTCGGACTTGAAATTGTCTTGAAGCTTGCAGAGGGTATCAGTGAGAAGTTGCCAGAGTTGTTACCTAAGATTGTTGAAATCATATTGAAAATTGTTCAGACACTTGTCGAACATCTTCCAGAAATCCTACGTGCAGGTGTACAGATACTTACGAAGTTGATTGAAGGTATTATCAACACCGTTCCTACATTAGTAGCAGAAGTGCCTAAGATTATTGACAAGATGGTGGCAGGCTTCAATTCGTTTGATTGGGGCAGTATCGGTATGAATATTATCTTAGGAATCAAAGACGGTGTCCTTGCATTTGCTGATACATTAGTTAGTGCAGTAAAAGATGTAGGACAAAAAGCGGTTGATGGTGCTAAAAACTTATTCAAGATTAAATCACCTTCACGTTTAATGCGAGATGAAATCGGTAAGTATATTCCATTGGGTATGGCAATGGGTATTGATGATACAGCGGACAAAGTATCGGAAGCAATGGAACGTATGGGAATGAATGCCTTTGATACTATCGCTGACTTTGGCGTTAAAGATATATCGATGGGAATGAATCCAAGCTTTGCGAATGGTGGTGGATTCGTGCAGAACTTGACTATCAATTCACCACGTGAGTTAGAGCCAAGCGAAGTTGCAAGAATGACTAAGAACGAAACAAGAAACATGATTCTTGCATTGAAAGGGGTTTAATATGAATGCAGATAGAGTGATTAAATGTGTGAATGATAATGGTGTAGGTATTACATTCACAGAACGAAAGTTCGACCCTTTCATGCTCGTATCAATTGATGGTATTTATACAATCGCAAATGATGTTTCGTTGTTGGGTAACACCATGATGGACGGTTCAACGTTTCAAGGAAGCGTTGCAAAAGAACGTCATATTGAATTGATTGTGAAAGACATTGAAAGATTCGGAAAGAATCGAAACTACATAACAACAGTTTTCAAGAGCGGAAGCAAAGGCACGTTGTATTATGAAGATTCGGAAACAAGCACAAAAGAAATAAGCTACTACGTGGAAAACATTCAAAGCACAGGAAAGTTTGACGTACGTTATACAACAATTTCCCTTGTGTGTGATGACCCTTTCTTTTATGACACTACTGATGTATCGGTGAACATGGCTTCGTGGATTCCGCTGTTTGAATTCCCTCACGAGTTTAAAGCTGAGGGCGAAGAATTCGAGCGAAGAAGTAGCGATAAAATCAACGTAATAAAGAACGAAAATGCAAGTAATAACATCGGAATGGAAATTCATATCATAGCGAATGATACAGTTGTTAATCCTTCGGTTGTACGAGTGGAAGGCGACGAAAAGCTCGTAATTGGTTATGGCAAAAAGCCTTACACGATGAGTGCAGGCGATGAAGTCATTATCACAACATCAACAGGAAACAAACACGTGTACGAAGTGCGAAACGGTGTTAAGAAAGAAATAAATCAATATCTTACAGAAGATAGTACTTACATACAGTTGCAACGTGGAAACAATTCAATCGGTTACAATGCAACCAATGGCGAAGAGAATATGACAATTTCAATTTCATACAAGTTGAAGTTTGCGAGGGTTTAAGATGGAGCTAAGAATTTATGACACAAATCTTGATTTTGTTGGGTTGACAGAAAATCAAGAATCGTTCTTATGGAACATCAAATACAACGAAGTCGGAAGCTTTGAACTACATATACCAATCACAGAGTACAATCTTGACTTGTTTAAGATTGACAGGCTTATTTCATTTAGAAACACAAAAAAAGCAGGTGTGATTGAAGCAGTACGATTATTTCAGACGGACTTTGAAAACAAAATGATAGTTGATGGCAGAATGTTAGAAACGTACCTTGACCGTCATATTATCAAAGAGAACTACTATTTTAATGGTCGTGCTAAAGATTCTATTTACACGTTGATTGAACGCTATGGAAAATTTAAAAACTTCAAAATTGATAAGAATTTTGATGATGATACAAACGTTACTTTTGTTGCAGACCACAAGAACTTAGGTTCAGTGGTTCGTAGTGTTTGTAAAGCATGCAACTATGGTTATACGATTGACACAGATTTTACCAACAAGGTCATGACGTTCAGATTATTTAAGGGCATGGAAAAAACAAAGCGACAAAAAGAAAGAAACTTCGTAGCGTTCAACGATGAGTACGGAAATATCACAAAGGCAAGCAATGAAATAAACACACAACTTTATAGAAATGTTGCATACGTTTATTCAAGCAATAGCAACACAAAAGTAGAGGTCGGAGAAACGTCAGAAACAGGCATAAACCGACGTGAAGTGTTCGTTGATGGTAATGGTATAGACAAAGACAAAATGAGCGCATACGAGTACTTAAATGCGCTGAAATCGTTAGGATATGAAGCATTGAAACAAAATTCTATTGCAGATTCGTTTAGTTGCGACGCAGACCCTTACGGTAACTTCAAATATAAAGATGACTACAACATTGGTGATGTTGTAACGGTTGGCAAAAGGGTTTGGAGCGTTGACAAAGATTTAAGAATCACAGAAATAACAGAAGTATATGAACATGGTATCATGAAGGTACAACTAACGTTCGGTACACCGTTACCGTCCACGTTAGAAATTTAGAAAGAAGGTGCAAAATGGCAAAAAACGCTTTTTTCTATCGTTCAGATAATGGCGATAGAATCTACACAGCTGATTCGTTTTCGGATTGGTTGAAGAAGTTTTTTACAACAGGTGTATTCACAGGTGACTTGCAAGTTAAAGCCTTAAAGGGTATGCAGGTTCAAGTTGGCGAAGGCTATTGCAACATTGGTGGAAAGGTTAAAATTTACGATGTAAAAGAAAACCTTGATATTGAAGTTGCTAACAGCTCGTTCCCTCGTATTGATACGGTTGTAATTGAACGAAATGACTTAGAACGTGATTTTTTCTTGAAGGTGGTCAAGGGTGATTATGCAGAAAACAATCCAACACCAAAAGCACCACTAAGAACAGACAACATCTATCAAATCGTGTTGGCGGAAATTTTAGTCGGTGGTGGTGCAACAGAAATCAAGCAGGAAAATATCACAGACAAACGAGCAAACAAAGATGTTTGCGGTATCGTTACTTCCACAGTTGAAGAAATGGACTTCACACAATTCCAAGCACAGTTTGATGATTATTACAAAAACTTCAAAGAATTAAGCGTGAAATCGTTTAATGATTGGAGCGAAGAGGTAAAGGAAGAACAAAGAACTTTCACACAGGAAGAGCGACGAAAATGGAATGCGTGGCTAGGCGAATCAAAGAATCAATACGATGTATGGATTGACCAAGCCGAAGATGATTGGGTTAAGTGGGCAGATGATACACGAAACGATTTTGATGTTTGGTTTGATTCTGTAAAAGACACATTGCAAGGCGACGTTGCTCAAAATCTATTGTTGATGGTGAAAGAGAATGAAAAACGCATTGATTATTTAGAACATGCAGTGTTCGATTCGTTAACAGCAAATCCATTCAAAATTACATTTGAAAACTTAGATGGAATCACGTTCAAGGGCATTTGGAATGAAGCCAAAAGACGTGTTGAAGTATAGAAAGGCGGTGTAATATGCAATTAAAAGATTTGCCTAATGGTGCATTGATTAAATCAGATTGGGAATACAGAGGTGAACATATCATATGGCGAAAAATTGATACAAATCACCCTGGATATCCAAGTAATTCAGTAACGTTATTTGCTGATAAACTTATTATGGAAAAAGCATTTGACGCTAAAGAACCAAATAACAAATTTGCCAAACGCCCACAGTTTGGAAATAATAGATATTTATATTCAAACATTCGTCAATGGCTAAATTCAGATAAAGAAAATTGGTATACCGCACAGCATAGCACAGACCAAAAACCAGACAGCGCATTCACCAATACCAGAAACGGATATTCTGATGAAAAAGGGTTTTTGGCGTATATGCCAAGAGCTTTTAAAAATGAGCTAATACCAACCACTATAACCGCATGTAAATGTGTTGTCGATGGTACAGACGTAGACACCATGACAGATAAAATATTCCTTCTATCCAGTACTGAAGTGGGGTTAGGAAATGAAATCGGAAGTGGCGATGGGGTAAAATTTGGTTATTTCACAGGTGACAACTCAAGAATAGGTTTAATTAGCAAAGGGTGTTATGATAATTCCGACTATCAGACAATGAGTCCTGGAGCAGGGTGGTACTGGTGGACACGAACCTCTCGTAGTAACGACGAAAGTTATGTTTGTACCGTGTCTCCTAGTGGTTTGAATGTCAGTGGGTATGCTTTTGCTGGAGCGTATGGGGTGCGACCTGCTTTCAATTTACCACTTAATACAAAAGTCAAAAAGAACGCAGACAACACATATTCATTGGTATTTAATCAACCACCAACTATCGAAACAAACAAAAACATTGGAGAAATCACAGAACTTGTGATACAATACACAGTAGATGATGAAGACAAAGACGCAGTCAAAGTACAAATATTTGTTGAAAATCAACTTGAACAAACAATCGACAACGTTACGCTCGGTCAAAGACAAACTTTCGGATATGACAGGCAGAAATTCAAAGCGTTATCGTTAGGAAGCCACACAGCTAAAATCGTGGCAACTGATTCCAATGGTGAAAAGACAGAAGTAGAAATATCTTTCATCAAGAACAATAATGCTCCAGAAATTCAAGCACCTACTGAATTGACAGTATCAGATGATTTGAAAGTAGCGTATACAATTACAGACGCAGAGAACGACAGATGTTCGGTCAAGTTTAAACTTGACGGTGATTATGTTGGAAGCAGAACTAATGTTACCTTAGGGAAGCAGTACGTATTCACATTAGATGAATCAAAATTCGCAAGCTTACCACGTGGACATCATGACCTTGATATTGAGGTTGAAGATTCATCAAACAACTTAATTACACACAGGGTAAGCGTTGAGAAAGTCATTCTTGAAACACAGCTAACATCAAGCGTTATTGAATTAAGAGAAATGCCAAAAGTTGTGGCTATGACAGTGAATCGTCATATCTCACAGGGGGCAGAATTCAAGCTTGAGGTATCAAATAATGCACAGGATAAGATACCGACGTGGGAAGACATGACACAAGCGGTGGAACGTGGCGACAAGTATTATTTCAAGAACAAAAAGAAAACATCGGCACGTTGGGGGTTCGCTATTCGCATGACTTTAAAACGTGGAACAGCAACCGAAACATCGTGGGTATCGGAAATCAAAGGAAACTATGAATAAGAAGGGAGCTGAAAAAAATGGCATTCGTTTATAGAGTTGATTCATTGACAGAGTATAATCAAACAACACCAGCACGTGAGGAAATCGAAAAGATTAAGAAGGATTCTAAAGCTAAGGACATGACCCTTAAAATTCAATCAAAGATGATTGAAAGACTTGAAAAAGAAATTCTAGCGTTAACCAACGCTGAGGGGGACAAATAATGCACAGCACACACTTTGGAACTTTCAAACTAGCGTGGCAGATGGAATGTGTTACGCTTGAAGAATTAAAAGAAGCGGTAGAATGTGAAGCAATCACACCGCATGAATACGAAGAAATCACAGGAGAAGTCTATGCTTAAGGGCATAGACTTGTCCGCATACCAGCGTTCGATTGACCTTAACAAAGTGGAATATGACTTCCTTATAACTAAGGCGACCGAGGGCATGGGGTATGTGAATCCTTATTGCGATAAGTTCGTACAGCACGCAATCAAACAGGGCAAACAGTGGGGGTTTTATCACTTCGCTATTACATCGAACGACCCTATCGAGGAAGCTCGTTATTTTGTAAAGCATACAAAAAACTATTTCACGAACGGTATTCCTGTTCTTGATTATGAAGGCAATTCAAAGCACCCACCAAAACCGTCAGATGTTGATTGGTGCAAGCGTTGGATTGAAGAAGTTCAACGATTGACAGGTGTTACACCGTTGTTCTATACATATGAATTTTTAGAACATAGTTATGATTGGACACCAGTTGTTTTATTAGGCTGTAAGCTATGGCTTGCGAAGTATCCACCAATGAGCAGAATCATTTATAATTATGATTTTGCGAAATGTGTTAAACCTACACCAAAACATTGGCGAGTGCTTGACATGATTATGTGGCAATTCGCAGGCGATAACGGACGTTTGAATGGTTATGATGGTGCTATTGATTGTAACGTGTTCTATGGCGGTGTAGATACGTGGAAATCAATTGCAAACCCAAAAACAGATACAGAACAATCAACAAATGAAGAACTTACGGAGCTAGAACTCGCAAGACAAGAAATTGAACGCTTGAAATTCAAAATCGCAACATTGGAATCAATCATCAACAGAATCAAAGCTGAAGTTCAATCGTATAGATAGGAAGATGTAAAATGACAAATCTACCGACAGGACAGGACATCAATGTTGTTTGGCATATTGTTGAACAGGTTGGCGGTATGTTTCTCGTGGTGGTTGGATTGATGAAATCGTGGGAATATTTGCATAAGCGAACAAGCATAGCAAAGTTGGAAGCTACAAGCAAACAACATGCTGAATGGCTTGATAACGACTATAAGAAGTTGCAGGAAATGGAACTGAAACTTGACAAAACCGACGCAAAGGTAGAGGAAGGCAAAGAAATATCACGATTGATTCTGAATGCTATGCAGGAACTGTTGCGAGCCAAAGTTGGAAATGATAGCAATGTTGAAGAAATTGAAAGCGTATCAAAACAGATTGACGAGTATCTCAGAAGTAAAATATAAGGAAGGAGAAAAGAATGATTTTTAAGAACAGCAAAAATTATGACAATCTAAAGTTCACAACTCAGATTGTATTGCCAGCGTTTGGAACGTTGTACTTTACATTGGCAAAGGTGTGGGGTTTACCTTATGCTACCGAAGTGGTGGGAACTATTTCAGCGGTTACAGTGTTTTGTGGTACTGTATTACAAATCTCAAATAAAGAGTTCGAGCAACTAAAAGCGGAAATGACAAGCAACGAAAAGAGCCTAAAATGAAGCAAGAAGTTTTAGAGCATACAAATGTACCGTATATCGTTCATGAGGGCGATATGGCACGCTTAGAGCGTTCAAACAAGCGGTTGTGGGTATTATGTATCGTCATATTCTTAGCGTTGATTCTATCGAATCTATGTTGGTTATATTATGAATCACAGTTCGAGTATATAGAAACAACTCAAGAAGTAGTTCAAGAATGTGATGGCGGAAACAATACCTTCATAGGCGGTGATTCAAATGGCTAAACAGACAGTAAAAACAACAAAGAAATCACGCAAGAGAAAGACAGGCGGAAATAGTGGTTACGTTCAATGCAACATGTGTCATGGTACAGGTCGAATCAAGAAGCGAAAATGATTAAGAACACAGAAATCGCATACATCATCGATGAATACGTTCATAATGAAATGCACCGTGCTTTATTAAAAAGACGCTATATTGATGGCATATGTTTTGAACCGTTGGCAGATGAATTCAACATATCCACAAGACAAGCACAGCGGATTGTGTACAAATACGAAAACAAAATACTACCGAAACTGACACGTTGAAATGACGTGTCTTTTTTACTTCATGACGTTTTTATGTGATTATGAAGTTCACTTCACGATAACTTCGTGATAAACAAATTCATAAAGGTGTTGACAAATGTTATATAGTATGTTATTATAATAGCGTGAGGTGAACAGAAACACCTACACATATAGAAAGAAGAGGTAATGAAAATGCCATATGATTGGACAAATGAGCCACAAAAGAAAGTGGCGGAAGTGATTCGCAAAGGAACAGTTGAAAGTTGGGGAACAGACGGAACAGCAGTGTACAGTTACCCTTACAAAATGTTCACAAAGACAACAGGAAATGGGGTAACTGAATTCTTACCATTAAATAAAATCGTAAGAATTAAACACACTCCAACGCTTGAAGAAAAGGCAGGCGCAGGTGATGTATCGTTCTTCCCTTATTATTCTGTGTACAACAAAAAGGTGAAGAACAAAAGAAAGGAAGACCCTTACAACAACATCTTCAAGAAGTACAAACAGTTCATTGTGGAAAATGAAAGCTTATTCTTCACAGATGATGGACAACCTAAACCATTAGAACCAGAGGTCGAGGAAATGCTAAACGAAGCAATGAATTTAAGCGAAGAAGAAGTGTTCACGAGAAGAACAAGGAAATGAAACTAAGCACTCATACGAGTGCTTTTTTTACAGCATTGAACAATTCCTACAATTTAAGTGTTGACAATTCTTATATACAGGTGTATTATATATACATAAGCAAGGTACGAAAGACCTAAGGAGGAAACAGAAATGAATGTAATCGAATGGGGCGAAAGAATTATGATGAACCCAAGCAAATCAATGGTAGCAGATTGGACAAATGCACCAAAAGAGAAAGTCAACGAAATCGTGGAAAACGGTACGTTGATGTTCTGGAACGCTGATGGAACAGCAGTATACAGCGTATGTTTAAAAGAACATAAATGCGACAATGGGGGTGTGTTACATTCCTATGGTGAAGTTAAAATCAAATACACACCTTCACTTGATGAAAAGATTGAATCACATTACTTCCCTTATTGCTTTGAATATGCTGAATTGATTAAGTATAACAAAGCTGAAAACGACCCAGAAGAAATCATCTGGAACAGATTCAAAGAGTTTGTAAAACAAAACGAAAGCCTATTCCTCAAGAAAGATGGAGGAATAAGACTAACAGCGCCTAAAGGATATACCAAAGACAGAATCCGTGAAATGGTAAGACAGGCAATCAGATAACGTAAAGCACTCAATAACGAGTGCTTTTTTTACAAAACAATCCAACTCATTCAAAAAAGTGTTGACAAGTATTATATACTTATGTTACTATTAAGACATAGAAAAGAGGTATTCGTGATGAAAACAAACAAGATGATTGATGAAGCAAATCAAAAGCTTGAACAAGGCGTACAGGAATTCAGCAACAGTGAACGTTATAAACGTTATTTGGAAGTGATGATGAAATTCCACGACTACAGCATTGCAAATACGTTGATGATATTTGCACAAATGCCAAGTGCTAAAAGAGTGGCTGGCTACAATACATGGAAGCAAGTCGGAAGACAGGTGATGAAAGGCGAGAAATCAATTAAAATCTTCGCACCATGTTTCAAGAAAGAAAAAGACGAACTTACAGGTGAAGAAAAGAAAGTGCTATCTTACTTCAGACTTACATCTGTGTTTGATGTTAGTCAAACCGAAGGTGAAGAACTTCCAAGCCTATGTGATGAACTCACAGGAAGTGTTGAAAACTTCAAAACATTGATTGAAGCATTAAAGAAACAAACAACAGCTACAATCGAGTTTGGCGAAACAGGTGAAGCGTTTGGATACTATTCACGTGATGGACACAAAATTGTAGTAAAAGAAGGAATAAGCGAAATTCATACAATCAAAACAATGATTCATGAAATCGCACACAGCTTATTACATAAAGATGAAAACAACGAAACATCAATTGATATGAAGGAATTACAGGCTGAATCAGTTGCATTCATGGTATGCTATGCCTTAGGGATTGACACAAGCGAGTATTCATTTGAATATGTTGGAGCGTGGAGCGGTAAGCATTTCAAAGAAGCTAAACCATTCCTTGAAGAAGCAAAAGCAACAGCAATCAAAATTATTGAAGGGGTTCAAAAAGAATTTGAACCTCTTTTTTAATTATTACAACAAACTTTCATTTAAGTGTTGACAAATATTATATATAGGTGTATTATTAAGACATAGAAAAGAGGTATTGAAAATGGAAACAAAAGAAATCAAAGCAAAAATTGAAAAGAAAGAACAGCAAATCGAAAAACGTGAATTACTAATTGCTAAGTTAGAAGGCAAAATCAAGAACATGGAAGGCAAAATCAAAGATTGGGAAGATGAAATCACTTTCTCAAGACTTAAAGAAGATTTAAGGGACAGCAACAACAAGTTGAAAACATTAAATGGTCAACTTGACAGGTTGCAGAATCAACTAGCGAAAAGCGTTGAAAAAGAAAAAATCTTGAATGAAGTACCTAACGAGTTGAAGGCGTTAGAAGATGAATTGACTAAAACTTGGTATCAGTGGTCAATCGAAGCACGAGCTGACTTTAAAGAAAACCTTGAAAAAATTCAAGAAGCAAGAAGAATTGAATCTAAGACATCTTACAAAGGTTATAATGAATACATGACTGATGAAATTAGAGAAGTTCTAAAATTCTACACACGCTCATATGAATACAGGGTTTGCAGAAGTAATGAAGAGTTGTTCGCAGAAGCTCAAAAAGACGCTAAAAGATTTGTTATTAAGATGTACAACGACATCAAAGAAATCACAGGAACAGTTACATCATGGAACAATGTACATTTCAACCTAAGAGAATTGAACGGAGTTGTATACGGAGAAAAAGGAAATGCAAAAATCCAAACGATAACAGCAGGCGGATACAATATCCAAAGATTACACCTAAGAACACTAATCAAAAAAATATAAGGAAGGCGAAAGCCTTTTTTATTTTGTCGTGAAATTGTCGTGATACTGTCATACACATTTTAAGGCGTTTATACGACAATATAGTTAGAGGTGATATAAACATGTATAGCAACTATCAGAACCCCTATTTTGGTGGTTATTCGAGCTTATACGGTGGAAATAATAATCAACCGTCGCAAGCGAAACAAGATATAGTACAGGTCAATGGCGAAAACGGAGCTAGAGCGTATCAGATTGGAGCGAACAGCAGTGCTTTATTGCTTGATACACAAGCGCCTATCGTTTGGCTAGTACAAACAGATGGTGCAGGATACAAGACGGTTACAGCGTACGATATTGCACCGCATAAGCAAGCTGAACAGATTGATATTTCAAAGCTTGATGAACGATTGAAGAAAGTCGAGGAATTATTAAATGAATCCAATTCTAAACCAATTGATGAAACAGTCTAATGGAATGACTAACTTAATGCAGATGTTTAACGTTGTGAAAAGCGCAGGAAATCCTCAAGCTATGCTTATGCAGATGATGAAGACAAACCCACAGTATGCGCAGGTGATGAACCTCGTTAACGAACGTGGTGGCGACCCTAAGAGTGCTTTTTATAGCTTAGCCAAAGAGAAGGGCGTAGACCCTAACGAAATATTGAAAATGCTTAAATAGTTTTTAATTTCTTGCAAGAATTAAAATATAG
>RCNI01000260.1_pt1 | contig 34597 bp, 49 predicted proteins | sample 2041151 | NCBI WGS metagenome assembly RCNI01 (sample SAMN09708214, study PRJNA481090) | feces metagenome | isolation source: feces | place: Antarctica: Albino Rookery
AACTTTTTTGACTTCTAAAAGAGAACACTGCTTCATATTGTTAGCTAAAGATTTAGAAGGTTCATCTTCTTGAACCTGACGCAAAAATTCATTTTTTGCGGAAGTAATAATATTTATATTATTACTTTCTTTATTATTATTTGCTTTATTATTATTTGTCTGTAAAATTTCAGGGACTGGTTCCTTAAAATTTAAGGATCCAGGTTCTTTAAAATTTGAGGAACTGGTTTTGTCATTTGTGAGCTGAAAATCCAATAATTCGACCACTCGTTCTTCATTTAATCTAAAATATCTTTTAGCTGGTAATCCTTTGACCTCCACTTCAACAACGCCCATTTTGATCAGCTTGTTCACGGCTTTTCTCTGCTTGTATTCATTTAGTGTTGTGTTGTTTTCAATGTTTTCAACTGTTGAATAGAACCAGCCATCCTCGAGTTTATCACACTTTAACCAATAGTCGTATTCACTGGACAGTTCTCCTAATAAAAGTGCCTCTTCTAAACCTAAAACCTTTATAACTTTTTTGTTTAGAACGATAAAATTTGATGAAGCCAATAATTGAAGTGTGTTCACACTAATTACCTCCTTTCTCCTCTATAAGATAATCTTTTATTTCTTCACATTGATAAGCAGTTAAATAGTAACTACTGCCTACCAGTTTTAGCTCAATTCCCAGAGCCGAAATCGCTTTTTTGATGTCTCTTATTGTTATTTTGCTGAACATCTCCTCTTCTTTCAATTCTTTTTTAAAGGTTATGGGTTTTTTTAGGAGTCTGCCTAATATCTTAACATTGTATTTTGGATCATACTTTTCAATGAATTCTCCTTCTACAAAAGCAAGTTGACTTTCATCAACCTCAAGGACCTTTACACTGTCAAAAACTTTAGTTCCAACATGCTGGAAAGGTCCTACTAAACCTTTTCTGCTGTGTCCTACGTACACAACTTCCTTACCGTCAAGCAGAAAATAAACAATACTCTGCGATTTTAGTGGAGTGTACGTTTTTGCTTCGAACGCTTCGTTAAATTCCATTTTATCTTCCTCCTTTTTCCTCTACTAATCTTTTAATATAATTAATTCCTTTTTGATAAACAAGCGTTTTAATGTTTACGCATGTATCTCCGTCTGGTTTTGTGAATTTTGTCTCGACAACTCTAAAATATCCACTATCAATGTATTTTTGGTAAGGAATATTATTATTCATCAATACTTTGTTCCTTCTTAGTATTTCAAATAATTTATTTCTACCAATTCCCATATCTAGCACTTTTGCAACTTCTCCCATTTGAATTGCAGTTTTTGAATCTGCCACTGCATCAAAGAATTCTGCTTTTGGTTTCATCTCTTTGTTTTCTAATTGAAGTTTCTCATTTTCTTCAACCTGTACAAGTAGTTGTTGTAAAGCTTCTTTATACGTTGTTGGGAGTTTAGGTTGCAGTGTTTCTCTCATTTTCTCAAAAGCAGTTACATAAGAAGCTGTAAACAAAATACCTTTTTCGCCAGTCATTTTATTTGCTACCAAGTCACATCCTTTCTTTGTAAGCAGGTAACAAGGTCTGGATTCTCCCTTGCTGTCCAAATACGATGATTCGATAAAGAAGTCAACGGGCGAAAAATTTCTCCCGTTAGAAATATACTCGCAGTATTTACGAATAGCTTTTAACAAATCTTTGTGTGGTTTCTCTACCATCCCAGCCACTTCTCTGCTGTCAATAACCTGTTTTCCATTTTGATCAATAATTGTCAATTCATTCATTTTTTTATTCTCCTCTCTTTTCTTCCTCATTCCATCTTTCAGTCAAAATCATTCTTATATAAGCACTCATACATAATCCCTTTTCTTTTGACTTGATTTTTAATTTTGCCAATACTTCTTTTGGAAAGTATAAAATTTGATTCATATTAGCACCTCCTTACTACAATACTATTATACAACTATTAAAAGATTATTGCAACGCTTATTTTTGCTTTTATAGTTAGAACCAGCTTGCCCTAAACTCGACGCCGTTTTGTCGTTGAGTTAAACTGGATAACGATTTGTTATCCAGTTTGTCTTCTTCATTCACATAAGAACTTTGGATAATTAACGAAGCCGTATCCGGCTTCGTTGAAATAATATTCTCCAGACTTTCTAACACCTTCTGTAAGGAAGTTTTCCCCTGCATTGTTTAATTTTCGGAAGCTGTTTAAACCGACATCCGAATTTTTCAACTTAGTCAGTGGCACAAACGTTTTAAACTTGATTTAACAAGAGTTTAGCTAAAAATGAGTTAGTACTCATGCAAGTAGCTGTTCAACGCTCAGAACAGTTAAAAATCACGGGTAACCAGGAGCTGCAGCAACAAGGTAAACCACCTTCGTTGATGATTGTAGTCTTGCTTTTATAATTAGAACCAGTCCCCTGAATTAGGGTTGTGGTTTTATCCTCTGCGTCCACATGATCTGCAACTGCATTTAATCTGTTGACTTTTTTGCATCGTTAGTGTATTGTTATAATAGCTGATAAAAGCCAGTAGCTAACTTTAAAGCTTTGATTTTTATTGGCTTAGCTCTAAGCTTTTTTGCTTTTGTAATGCTGTTGAATTTGAGGCAAAAATTCATTTTTTAAAAAATTCGTCTTTTAAAACCTTACTCTTTTCTGATTAAAGTGGTGTTGCAGCACCACTTTTTTCATGTTATTTGAGCAGACTTGTTGTCCTTTTTAGTTGATTTCAGAAGAATCAAAACTAAAAAAGGCAAGTCTGAACTTGCCTAAAATTAATAAATCTACTTGAACGCTTTTAGTATTTCCTCAACTTGGTTGTCAACTTCGTGATTAACTTCGCACCAAAGCCTTTCTCGTTCAGCAACCACATCATCGTTTTCATCTAAACTTCGACTTTCTCCGTACTCCACTGTGTAGAAGTTATCTCGAAGCTTTACACTAACCTTTGAGGAAGCGTGAATACTTGTAGTCTGACTCATTTTTTCACCTTCACACGAAGAGTTGGGATTTTGACGCATGTTCTAAAAGGTTGCAAAGCTGCAGCTTCGATTTTTCCGTTGTAAACAGCTGCTTCTAAAACATCCATATCAACAACCTCTACAGTTTTGATCAGACCATCGGGTTTAGCATCAGCAGGAAGATCTTTTAAATAAGCAATTAAAGCTGGTTCGTTAAAAGATTCTTTTTCTCTTTCTGAGTAGATAGCTTCGACACCATCAGCCTCTAAGTGGTCTAAGTTTAACTCCTGCATCCCTTTTTTAATTTTGGATCCAAAAGAATCAGCTTCTTTCTTGTAGGAAGTTGCTAACTCCTTCGTTTGGTAGAATTTTGGAATAATTCCTAATATATCTTTTAGTAAATCTGTGTGTTTTTCCATTAACAGCACCATCCTTTCAACCATTATATAGAATTATGGTGAATTTTGGAATCACGCCAAATCTTTTTAATGTCTTTTTTACTTGAAGATCCTCTTTTTTCTAGAATCGCTTCACCACGTTTGCCCCATAAAAAAGCTGCATTAAATTCTGCCATATCACCACGCTTTAGGTTCTTTTTGAATTCTTCAAGCATTGGTAAGTCTGAGGCTTTGATGAATCGTTTGCTGTGTGAACCACTAGCGCGAATAATTTCAGGAAGTTTTAAACTTGTTTTGTTCAACTCACTTCCATACCATTTGTACCAATTATTAAGTGTGTACATTGAGATGTCAAGCATCATTGCAGCTTGAGCTAATCCAATGAATTCTTGAGTTTTTGCTTTGTTTTGATCTTCCATAATAACAACTCCTTTATTTTCTATAAATTATTTATAATCGAATCAAAAACTTGTAGGTTTGATGGTGCTTGACCATCGACAATTAAATCGGATAGGCGACCTTTTCCATATACAATATCTTCTATTCTTTCATCAATAGAATCTTTTACAACCAGTGTTATAATCTGAACAGTTGATTTGGTACCTATTCGGTGAGCCCTATCTTCAGCTTGATCTTTAGTGGCACGATTCCAAGGGCTATCCATGAATATTACAGTACTTGCAGCTGTCAGTGTGTATCCCGTACCCATAGCACCAACAGTACCAAGAATAACTTTGCAGTTTGGATCTGATAGAAATTTATGTTTTTCAGCTTCACGATCTCTGATTTCACCTGTAATGATAGCAGGATTGTAATCCCTTAACTCCTCAAATAGTGGATTAATTACAGATGTCCAATTGCTGAATATGATAGCTTTTTCACCAGATTTTGATAAATCATTTAAGATTTCCTTTAATCTTTCAAGCTTTGCTGAACGCACCTTTTTTGAAGTAACGATTGCAGGATGACTGGTAACCTGACGAAGTCTTAACAGCTGAGAGAGTGGGTCAGGATTAAGGCGAATTCGATCGACATCTTTTTTAAGACTGGAAAGCACCTCTTTGTAGATAGCTTTTTGAGTGCGATCCATTTCTACGAACTCAGTAGAGTGAATCTTCGCTGGAAGATCCAACACTTCTGTTTTTCTGCGTCGTAGCATCGTTTGAGACAGCATGCCTCTTAACTGATGCATGTTTTTGTAGCCTACAACCTGCTTGTTTCCAAAACCTCCTAATACGCAGTAGTGATTTTGAAAAGCCCAGAAAGAGTGGTTTTCGAATCCAAGCCAGGTTAGTGGTACGTAGAGATCCAACGGATTATTCATTAAGATTGTACCACTCATGGCAATTCCAAAATCAGGTTTAATTCTCAAAAGAGCTTTACCTTGCTGAGAGGTTGGATCCTTGCACTTGTGAATCTCGTCAAAGGCCACAAGTCCTATGGTTTGATCTTCAACCAGCTGTTGAATCTTGTCAGCTAGATAGAAATTGTAAACAGTTCGCTTACCGACCTTTTCAGATGTGTGAGCTCTTAATGTCTCGACGTTTGTGATTATGAAATAAGAATCAATTTGGTCTAAATTAAGAAGGTCTTCATATCGATTCTGCATGGTTCCAATCTTGCTTCCTCTGGTTCCTAAGATCCAAGCTTTTTCATTTGAGTGAATTTTCACTTCCTCTGCCCAGTTATATTTAAGTCCGTTCACACCACAAATGATTAAACAGTGTTTGAAACCTTTCTGCTTTTTTAGATTCACGGCGATGTCAATAACCTGTTTTGTCTTGCCTAAACCTTGCTCGTCTCCTAGAATAAATCGACGGTGGTTTAAAGCATACTCAAAGCAGTCAAGTTGATGCTGATACGGTTTTGTTTTAAAATCGAATCTGCTCGATTTTAACACGGGGTATTTCGTTTTTTGAATCAGCTCTTCATTTTCTACTGTGAGAGAGTCTTTCATCGAAGTACCCCTGATTGTTTCCAAGCATCTTGTTGATAGCTCCCATGTTCTGGAATCAGTGTGATAGAATCTAGGATGAAAACTTCTCATTAAATCTACCAAGGCTTCATCATATTTAAAAGTTACAAATAAGCTATACTCATCAGACAGCTTTTTCGCTTTATCAATAATAATTTTCATAGTAATCTCCTTTCCTTCTATATTATACTACATATTTATATTGTAGGCAATAAAAAAAGGAATGGATTGATAACCATTCCTATAAAACAACATCTTGATAATAGCGATACGCTTTACCTTCGTCTACATCTGGATCATTCAACCAGGCTTTTGCCAACTTGATGTAAGTTTCTGTTGAGGATCCAAATAGTTGATAGAAGTCGCTGTACATCATGTTCATTACGTAGTACCAGTCGTATCGATTAAAGTGGCTCCAGCTAATTCCGTGCTGACTGGCAGCAGAATCGGTTTCAGCTATAGACCAGTGAGCTCCGGTGGTTCCATCCACATTTTTCATGCAGCTAACAGCCTGCATTGCAGAAGACTCACACAAATGTTCACCGTATACAGATACGTAGAAGTCTTCTACGAAACGTTTGTACATTTCTGGGTGAACCTCCTTTAGCTTGTTAGCGTGGGCCACAACAATGTCATCCCACTCTTTCATAATCTGAGCAGCATCAGGACTTTTCGAACCTGCTTCTAAAATCATAGCTAATCTATCCATTGTTACTCCTTTCTACCAGTGATTTTAATAAACACTGGCAATTTTTAACATTTTCGTTAAGTGTTTTTAATTCGGTTAAAATACTTTGAGTTTTTTCATCTAAACCCTGCTTAGAGGAATTTTCCATGTTTGCAAGCTGCATGATGAAAGATGCAATGCTTAATATATCTAAAAGCTCAAGAGATGATTTCATCTATGCAGCAGTAGTCGGTACATAAGCACTTGGACAAGCACCACCGACCATGAAGTGAGGAGCATTCCATCCATAAGTAAGGGTATAGCGTCTGCGAGATCGAATCATGTCAGTTTTCAACTCGTTTCCTATAACGGTGAAGGCTGATAGCTTCTCTCCACCGGAAATAAAGACAACGTTCCCAATAGTTGATCCCTTTGGTAATTTTTGGCAAATCAATAGAAACCATCTTTTGCCATTTATTAAGGTCAAATCAGGCAACGTGATCCTTAAATCATCTCCTATCAACTCAATTTTAGTGGGTTTGATTGTAGGAGTATATCCATTAGAGCAGTACATAGTTTAAATCTCCTTTCTAAAAATAAAAGGTGCAGTCATTGACCACACCTTATCAACGACGTTAAAATCGGAAATTAGATATTGCCGCATCCGCCGCAGCCAAATCCTTGGTTGTAGGCAAAATATGGAGAGCATGTTAAATAAGCTGGTTTAGGACAAGGTCTTAATTGATCAACGATACCTTGAGTTTGAGCTTGTTGACTTAACTGGAAGTTGGCAGTCATAAGTTCTCTATCTCGGTCATTTAATCGATCGCGTAAGTCTTGCATAGCTTGAGCGTTGATTAAACTTCTTGTAGCTTCACCTTCTGCGTGGATTGCTGTGGTGATATCACAAGTGTTCTTGTAAGCATCAGCACGAACAGCGTTAATGCTGTTATTGGTTTCGCAGCAGCAGTTAGATAATTGCTGACCTAAATTTTGCAATCCTAACTGACCTGTGTAGCGACTTTCAATAACCTCTTTTTGAGTTTGACACGCTGAATCAGACACGTTTTGATTAGTGTTAAAGATATCACGTTGAATGAAATCTTGATTCAAGTTTGAAGCGTTTCTGCCATTTCCCCAGAAACCTCCTCCTACAAATAACAAAATTAAGATAAACCAGATCCAACTTCCATTGCCGTTGGACATTCCGTCACCACTGCGTTGAAGAGCTAACGCATCTGCAACTGATAAATTGTTTTCCATTTTCATTTCTCCTTTCCTTTTCAATCTATGTTAAACAGCGTAAAGCTGAGTTAACCTAATTTGTCGATGATGTTCTTCGGAGCGCCACTTTGTGTAAGCATCTGCTTGACGGATGCAACCTGCTGTGGATTTAAACCCTTCACAACATTTTCAATTAGAGCTTCAGGATTCTGACCGCTGCTCAATGCCTGGCGAATCTGTTGAGCCATCTGAGGATTTTGATTCTGAATCACTCCTAAAGCCATATTCAGAATCATGTTATCTGACTTCCCCCCGTTTAGCATTCCTGCCAATAGAGAAAGTGGTTGATTTGGTTGAATTGAGTTTGATGCCATTTGAGTCATCGCGTTAAAAAGTGAATTATTCATGTTTAGCTCCTCCTTTTTTTGCTGATTTGGTTTCTTCTGAAACAGGTTTAGAGTTGACTGCGTCTGATTGAGCTAGTCGGTTTTGTATGTCAGCTAACTGCTGTTTCAGCATCTGAATTTCGGTATCCTTTGGATCTACGATAGGCACCTGCTTATATTCATAAGCAAGCATGGAACCATCTAACTGCTTCATGTAAAACACAGAGCTGCTTTTATCGAAGATTAATAAAGGTAGATTGTTTCCGGCAAGCTGCTTAGCTTCATCCACACCATTAACCCATTTACCATTAAAATCAAAAGAATTTTGAGGTACGCTTGGCTGGGTTGGCTGCTGAATGAAGGTCTGCTGAATAGGAGCAGGTTGCATCTGCTGCTGAAGCATTGCTCGGCGTTGATTTAGCATTTGGATCTGATTATCCAAATTATCGATTTGGTATTGCATTGGATTATAACTACTCATACAACTACCTCCTTTGCACCCTTATTATAGAGGTTTTTCAGTGTTCGGTTTTAATAGTTAAGTCCTTTATTTTTAATGTAAACATAATGTAAACATAATAAAAAAAGGAGCTGTTTAAGCTCCTTTTTAATCATCAAAAAGATTTAGATAAGGAAGAACATCCACAGGAATTATATCCTTTTGCCCTTCAAGTTTTTTGTTAAATTCTTTCTTTGCTTTGCATATCAAATTTCCAACTGATTCAGTTGTTATGTTTAACTCATCTGCTAATTCGAAATAGGATTTTTCATCAACGTAGAACCCAATAAGCACTTTGGCCTGCTTCTTTTTTAAACCAACCAAAGGAATGAGAACTGGCAGCACAGCCTTGCCGTAGTCCTTCAATTTTTGATTGAACAGTTTTTGATCCATACTACTTAAAAGCAATAACCATGCCAATTAAACCCAGAAGTATATAGCTGATAACCTGCATGCACAACTGAGTTTTCATACGTTTGTACTCCAAGCTGGGTTGAACATTAGCATGATTGTTTAGATCCTTTTCTAAAGTTTTTACATCAGATTTAGTGCTGTTAACGCGTTGGTGTAGAAGATCTACATCGTCTCTATACTGATGAATTAGACTATCAATCTTTTGAAGAATTAGCTCAACATTAGTCCCAATTTCATTGACCTTCTCAGTAGAGCTTAACTGTTTAGCTTCCAAGTTGGATAAACGCCGCTCAACTTCCTCTTGGTACGCTGCGAAAAATTCCTTTGTGATATAATTATTTGGTTCCACTGCCTGTTACATCCTTAACGTCCGGGCTCTCATTAATGATAACGCCGCCGTTATCAGAGTCGAGCTCCTTTACGTGCTCTTCGACAGTTGAGGTTATACTGCTTTCATATTGATAATGTTTATGCACAACGTACCCAATCAAAAGCAACGCTGATAAAAATACTATCAAGAAAGCGGAAACGACATATCGAACTATTTTAGAGAGTTTATCATAACCAATTTTATACGCTTCGGCATCTTTTGTTTTTTCGTTAATCTCACGCTGCTTAGATTCAAGCACCTGAGTTAACACTTCCACCCTTTTTAAAATTTCATTGTTATTCATTAGAAGACTCCTTTCGTATCACGCTGTTTCTAAGGTAATTCCTTTACATCCCTAACTAATAAAGTGGTGCCCTTTTCTTTTTTATCGTGTGATTCTCCAGTAGCAACACCGTTTTTATATACGTCAAAGCAGTTTCTTGCACCAGTTGTTCCAATCGTTAACTTTTGATTGTATTTTCCGTGGAAATTAGTGTCTACTAAAGTATCCGCTTCATATACATTTAAATAGCGTTTATTTCCGTAAGTTGTCATGTACTCAACAACATGTGTAGGCTTACTAGAACTAGATGTTTTTTTCTTTTTCAACCCAAATCCATGCGCAACTGCATCTGCTAAAACTTTAGAATATGAATTAATATTCTTTGTGATAATTTCCATATCATCTTTATCATCCATAAAACCATTTTCAATCAAACAAGCACTAACTCCTTGTCGCTTGATTTCGCTAATTACCATGAAATCAGTACGTTTTACACCACGATTACGTAAACCAAATTTTCTTGATAAATCACTTAGAATTTCCTGTTCTACTGTAATTCCTTGCTCGCTTGTCGTAACGAAGATTTCAAGTCCAGTAGTGTGTTCATCGCCCTTGTTATCCTTTGCACCACTGTTAGCGTGCAATTCGATAATATAGTCATGATTTGTGAAGTTGTAGCTGTGTTTTTGTAAATAATCATACCAGTTTCTTTTTGTATCAAATAATGACACGCTAACACCTTCATAAGTTAGCAATTCTTTCTTAATTTGAGGTGCTAGTTTTCTAACCAAATCGGCTTCCGTTCCATATCGTTTTGAAACTGCTCCACTATCTCCAGCACCGTGTCCACAAATAATACCAATTCTCATGAAATCATCCTCCTCTAACGATCGATCGGTTCATCGTAACTTAAAGCTCTTTTAGAATCTTTTAATCCTTTTGTTGTAGGATCGTTAAGAGCGTTCCAAACACTTACAGCGATTAATCCTAATACATATGGATTTAAAAGAGCTTCTTTAACTAGGTTAAACAGTGTTCCCCAAGTGGTTAAATCTTGAGCTGTTAAACCTGCGTAGGTCATGATTGGAGTTAAAATTGATAACACCAACTGTGCGATAAAAATTGGATTTTTAAATCTAACTTTTAAATTCATAATTGTTTCCTCCTTTATTTATTAAACAGTTGCCATTGCGTAAACTGTCTATGTTAATTATATACCCCATAAACTAATAATCAACCCTTTTCCTGAATTATTTTTTCAGCTTGGGCACTGGTAATCCATCTTGGTACGTAGGATCTAACTCCAAACTCATCTATTCGACCAAGTTTGAATTGAATTCTGATAAACTCTTCCATTTTACACTCCTCCCATCATTGCAAGCATAGCAGATTCTAAAGCTTGCAATCTTTCTTCTTGTGTTGGTGGTTGATTTTTTAATTCTTCTTCATATCTTTTTTGTGCTTCTTCCATTTCTTTTATTTCTTTTTGTGTCATTTCTCTATATTTTCCATTATCGTAAATCATATTATCACTCCTAACGATAGATTATATCAATTTTTGTTCCTGTAGGTAATTGCCCAGTTTCTGCTTTTATTCGCATGATTAAGTCAGTGGTTTTTACATCGTAATAAGGACCAGCGAATGCTATTTGTTTAGTGTCGCAAGTACAATACATCATTAAATAATTAGGGGCAAAATACACATATCGCCATCCACTAAGATTTTTATTAGCGGTTCTTTCTTGCCATAGAGCTGTAGTATTATTAATAGGCATAATAAACCCTGTTTTGAATTGAATATCTTGTGATGAACTCACTTTATACCAGAGTTCACTGATTCCCTTGTTTAAATTTTTTTCAACTTTGTCAACATCACTTTCAAGTGTAATCGTTTCTTCTTTCCACTGCTTGTCTCCTGTGCTTTGTGCTGGAACAAATAATTGCCCTAATTCATCAATTGCAACAGGAATATCTTCATCAGTTTTAGTAATAGCTTTAACTCCACCTAATATGCTATTGCTTGCAACAGGTAAGGTATATGAACCGCCACTCTGCTCTACAGGAATTACATTACCATCAGGTCCAATACCTAATACTTTATTTGCATTTTCAACGCCTTGGTTTTTATCAATCTTTTCATTAAATTTAGGTTGTAAACTAGTTTCTACTGCTTGAGTAAATTCCTGCTTGTCCGCTTCTGTGAAATAATCTACACCCTTAACTGGCGTCTTTCCAGCCGCCCCTTGAGGACCTGTTGGACCAATATCTCCTTTTGGACCCTGAGGTCCAGCTACACCTGGAGGTCCTTCCGGACCAGTTTCGCCTGGAGGTCCTTGAGGACCAGTGTCTCCTTTTGGACCTCCAGGACCGACGTTGCCTTGAGGACCGACGCTGCCTTGAGGACCGACGCTGCCTTGAGGACCAATATCTCCTTTTGGACCCTGAGGTCCAGTCTTTCCTTGAGGACCTTCAGGGCCATTTTTAATAAAAGCCGTGTGAACTCCAGATGCATCTGTAATTGACAGTGTGAAGCCACCATCACCGGGTGTTAATTCTGCAGTTGGACTTGCACCATCTTTTCCATCTTTAATTTGTAGTTGCTCACTTGTAACATTTCCCTTTACAGGAACATTGTTAATGGTTGGAATGTTTTCTAAATCATTATAATTTCTTATCCCACCTGTAGGAATATCAGCTGAGTGCTCACCTTGTTCATCGGTTATGGTTAACCTATAACCACCTTCAATTGGAGTTATTGATATAGTAGGAGAGTATCCATCCTTTCCGTTGAATTCTCCACTTTGAAGCTTACGCTCAGTTTCATTTGTCACGTCAACCATTTTATCATAAGCAAATTTGAAGTTTGGAGGAACCTGCTCTCTCACGTTCTGTCCATCGGGAATAGATCTTTCCACTGTTAGATAGAAGATACCATCATTTTCGATTAGCTCTCCGTCAATTTTCGTTACAACCTGAGCTTCATACGTACAGGCTTCCTTTGTATAATCAGAAGTCACCACCCACTCATTATCAGGAATCGGAATAGGCTCATAAGAGTCATCATTCAACTGCAGCTTCAGGTAGTTGTTGGAGCCAGAACTGTTAACAAACTTTAGCTTATAAGCATTTGTATCAGTAGCTCGTCCAATGTGATATCGATTTTGCTTTGTTAAATCTATATTAATTGTATTCATTGTTGCTCCACCTTTCTAATAAATTAAACACCTTTTTTCCAAACACTGTCTTTGGCGTAGGTATATTTTGCTTTTTTCCAAACACCACCTGTTTTAAAAAAACTCTTACCTGTGAACCACTCATTTTCAATTTTTAAATCAATTTTGGCTTGATCAACAAGAGTTTTAAAAGAGCTGCTGACAATAGCACTCGGGGTGTCATAATTATCCACTAACCTGACTTCAAGTAGGTAGTCCGTTTCTTCTGATAACCCAGTTAAGTTGATGACACTTGAAGTTGTTTGAGACCAAGAAGAACCATTCAACCTGTATTGGAAATAACCCCAAGAAGCAAGACTGTCAAATTCCCATCCAGTCAGGTTAACAGTTGCACCAAAAGGTGTAACATCACTGACGGATATAGTTCCAGCAGTCGGAGCTGCAGGTTTAGGTGTTGTGAAATAAGTTGAAACGATGCTTGATCTAGACCCGTAATTATCCACTAAGCTAGCAGATAGGTGATATGTTGTATTAGGCTCTAGGTTACTGAAAACATAAGTGTCTGACCGTCCGTTATTAATCCACCCAGCGTCCCTGCTGAAATCATAATAACCAAAAGTAGCTCCGTAGCCACCAAATTTAAAATCTGAAGCTTGAACTGTTATAGATGTAGGTGTTGCAGCTATTACTCTAACAGCTCCAGCAGAAGGTGAAGGGGGTTTGGGAGTTCTAAAGGATTTAGTAGCTGTTGATGAAGCAGTGCCATAGTTATCAACCAGGCGACAATGTGCTTGATAATCCGTATTTGGAGTTAATCCAGTTGCGTTGTAAACACTGCTGGTTCCGTTATTGTGCCAAGAATCTTCGTGGTTTTTCGCAAAATCATAACGACCGAAAGTTGCACCGTAACCGCCAAATAAGAAATCAGAAGCTTTGAATACAGCACTTGTGGGTGTTATACCACTTACGGATACAGTACCTCTAGCAGGTGCTGGAGGTTTAGCTGTAGTGAAAGTCACAGTAGCATCATTTGACCAAACTTCGTTGTAGTCACGCTTGCATTCAATTTGAATCGTATATTTCGTATTTGGCTCCAATCCACCAATCGTGAAGTATCCAGTTCCTCCTCCACTCACACCTAATTGAGATGGAGGTGTAAATCTGGTCCAGGATCCACCATTGATTCGATATGAGCCAGTTGTTGTTAACATATTTGATGTGAGTTTAAGCTGCACACTGTTTACACCAATACTGCTTACAGAAGCGCTAACGGTAGGTCCACGTCTGTCTATAGACGCGATTTGACTCGCTACGTTTGGAGAGTGCCAGCCACCAGTAGGTGTGTCATACTGCCCACCCAAACCGGCATCGAAATATCCATGCACGTTTAAAGTCATGCCTGACGTGCTTCCATCAGAAGGATGGTTAACCTCTCTACCAACGTCAGCTAAATTGAACGTTTGGCTGCTGCTAGCAGCCACGTTTGCACTAACAGTGTGAGTTGATCTATCACTTGTGATGGTAGCGATACCAGCAACAGCTGAAGAGCTGCGAAAGCTGTGGTAGCTATCCAAACTTCTGATTCTTAAAGCTGTTGCAGAGTAGAATGTTTTATTGGCAACAGGATCCTGTTTGTATCTCCACTGAACATCAATCGCGTATTTCCCGTTAGACCACACCTGCTGCCATTTGTAATCGCTCCATGCTCGATAAGCCATACTACACCTCTATTTGAATGTAGATATCACCATCTACACCCAAATCGTTACTTGGTGGAGTTGTTCCAAAACGTACCTTACCAGCTAAAGCCGTTTCCAATTTTTTAATATCGTTGTTAACTTTATCAGGAGTTTGAGTGTCTGGAAGTCGTCCCTCTGCGTTCAACGAAGCCACTCCATTCGCAGCTCCTACCTGCTTTGTAGGCACTAGGTTGCCAAAAGCATCATTGATTTTTTTGATGTGTTGAAAGGCTTTGTTGACAATCTGCATCAAATAATTATAACCATGCTGTTTGGTTAATCCAACATCTTCTCCTTGAGGGGCTACAATTTGACCCCATGACCAGTTAGTAGGTAAGTTAGACTCGATTGATTCTTGAATAGGTTTATCAGCCATACTATGCACCCTCCTTTAAGTTGATTGAATGTTTCAAGACTGTTTCAGATAAAAGAGGAATGTAAACGTTTACAACGCTTAAAACCTCATTTGCTTGAGATAGGATCTCTACTTTTGATATATCCACAAGATCCTCATATTTAGGCACAACATACTCTAACTGAACGGTGCTTCCCACAGCCTCCTTTGTAGTGAAAACTGTGATCTCTTTAGAGTCGTTGAGTCTGATTTTTGTGATTTTGGCTGCTAGGTCTGAGGCTAGCAGGTCTAATAGTTTTGGTGTCAAAGACGTAGATTCAGGCATTTTGATAACTTCCTCCTTCCCTTTAGATTTAAAAGGTGTCGTACCCAAGCTCCAAAAGCCCAGTCGAGCGAACTGTGATTCTTGATGAGTCATAGACTCGTTGAGTTTAACACCTTTCAAAATAACAGGTTTGTTAATAAATACAATGTTAGCAGGTTTGATAGAGTTAACGGTAACAAGCAACTCGCTGTACCAGTTCTGACTAACTAGGGTACTTTCTACATAAAGTGTGTACTCAGCGTAATCCATGTAGACCTTATAGCGATTTTTTCCAATAATGGAGTCTAGTTGATTTTTTAAAAACTGCAGCGTAAACGGAGGTCGAGTTGATAGGTGATTCACAACTCGATCCTTTCTAAATTGCAGTGATTCAGTTCCAGGAGCAGCCGTGATGCTAAGCATTTTTTCAAACTGAACCAAACCTTTTTCATTGCAACTTTGAACAAACTGATTATCGATAATTTGAGTAGTCTGAGCTTCAGCTTGCTCAAACATATCATTCTCGACTTTTGTTAAATGGTTAAAGTCCACGATGTTTCTATAAAAAGATGGTACAAACTCATTAATTCTAGCCATACGTAATCTCTCCTAAGAAGGGAACTTCTTGAAGAATGGAAGATTCTGTTAACTCTAAGTCTGCTTCAACACCATTAAGTTTTGTGTTCTTGGCGTTGTCGACTCCGGGAACAGAAAGTAAAGCTTTGTTAACCTGAGCTACATAAATGGTCAGTTTATATTCGTTTAAACTGGTTTGATTATCCCAACGACTTCGTACACTCTCGAAGTAATCCTCAACAGCTTGCTTAAGTTGATCTTTTAGTTGGTGTATTGTGTGACCTAGAGATAACTGCAGAGTGGTGCTTATGTTTATTACTCTTCTGGTAGCTGTTGTTATAGTAACTTGGTGTCCGATAGGAGCAATACCCACACCTTGACCACTAGAACCTTCAGGATCCACAACACCTTTAACTCTTTGCAGAACTTCAGAAGAAACAGGAGAAAACTCATAATCCAGTAGGACACATTTGACTGTACCTCCACCATTCCAAGTTGGGTATATTTGAACGTAACCAACACCTTCCAACTGCTTTAAAAAATCTTTATAGGCTGCGACGTTTCCAGCGAACTCTTTTTTGGTTAAAGCTTCGTAGCAGCGCTGTCTTAACTCTTCGTCAGATTCAACATCTCGACCAGCCACAACTACCTCACTCAATTCAGCAGAAGCTAGGTTGTTAATGAAGCTGATCATGATTAAGCTTCCAACGTAATCGTTACCATTTTTTCCCGATAGTGTGCATCGAAGATCGTAAGCACCTGCAACAGGTCGACTTTCTTCATCCATATGAGGTCTTAAAACCTCATAAACAAGAGACTCTGATTCTGATATAGTGCTAAATCTGCTGCCAATAGGAACATCCATAGGCTCACCACGCTCATTTTGAAATGAACCCTTTTTGATTGCTTTTGAAGCATCTATTCTGGTGATTCCATAATTGGCAGCTTTTCGATCCAAAAATTCACCTGAGGCTGTATTCAAGTTAATTTCTAGATCAAAAGTGCGTAGGTTTAAGTAATACTCGGCTAATTGGTAGCAGGCTGGTGCTATTGCATCGTAGATAATACTTCCAGGTCTTTTATCAATATCTTCAGGTATTCTGCTTAATGCATTCTGCAGAATACTTTCAAAGCTGAGTTGGTCATAATTCATTTGTATCGAACCTCCTTAGTCATGCTGATTCTAGATTCATCCATAGCTACAACAGTGAATAGAATATTCAAACTGTCGGAGTTGATTTGAGAAATCTCCACATTTTCTACTCCCACAAATCGGTCATCGGAGGCGAAAGCTTCATTTAGGATGCGGTCTATATCGCTTATAATATAATTATAATCTTTTCCCACTAAATACACAAGCTCATTTCCATATTCAGCGTTGTAGATCTCATAAGCAAATCGATCAGTCGCTAGAATTTTAATGGCAGCTTGTCGTAACGCGTCTTCTCCATCAATAAATCCAGAAATGCGGCCCGTTTCAAGGTTAACCTGATACGTTTTTGATGCATAGGGTATTAAGTTTAAACTTTCTAAAGAGTTAGTGTCTGGAGTCATCATTTGATACCACCTGCCTTTTGTAAAACATAGTAAAGTTGACCATCATTAGATTTAATAAGAAGCACAGAATCTCCAACAGCAAGACCCTTCCAAAGAGTTACAGGTTCGGAGAAGGCTGGCTCAATGTTCAGCGAGCTTGCTGGTAAATTATGCTTATGCTTCAAACTAATATCTTCACCGGAGATTAATTTGATTTTGTCCGATTCTTGAAAGGCTGAATCAGTTTCTTGTGGTCCTGATGAGGAGCTAGAAGCAGTGTGACTGTGCTTCAAGTTAATCTTTGTTTCAACGCAAAAAGGAGAGAGGATGATGTGATCCTCTCCCACAGTTAATCGATTATCAACTGAAATACGAAGAGGGTTAACACTCACCACAGATCCGAAGCCTAATCCACCACCAGGAGATTTGGTTGTTTTTCGAAACGTTTCTACCATCCTAGCAGCTGCTGCCATGCCTCGTGCATTTGGCAGCGATTTATCTTCATTAATTCCATTTATCATGTTAGCACCTCCAATTCCAAAGTCATCTTAAACAAACTATTTTTAAAATTGTATTCGCAAGCTTTTACAAAAAAATAAGTATTTCGAGGAATTCCATATTTCTTCAAAGCTCTTATATCCACAACTACAGCACTTCCTTCTCTGACTCTAGTGTCTCCTAAACAAGTCAGTTTCAAACTTCGAGAAACTCTATTTTTAACTTTGAGTAGATTTGAAGCTTGAGCTTCTATTTGAGCGCTGTTCATTTTTTCATTTACTTTTTCGTAATACTGCAAAAGTCCCCACTGTTTTATGTGATTCGAGTCTTTAACAATATAGACCTTTCGTTTTTTCGCTTTCTTATCCTCACTTACCAATTTTATCTGGTTGAAAACTTCTCCATCAATACTCAATTCAAAATCATAATCAAGCAGCAAAGAGTCTTCGCCAATTAAAAGATTGGTTGCAAGTTGACGATTCTCAATAAATTCTAAAGTACCAAAGTTATCCCTAATTATATAGCGGCGACCTTCGTTGATTAAAGCTTGATCTGCAGCATATCGCATTACACTGTAATAGGACTCGTTATCGAAGATTCTTGGAGCGACGACGTAAGAACTTTTGCTGATAACCTTGTGTTTGATACCCTGCTCTGAGCATATCTTTGAGAATACGCTGCTGCAGGACAAACCTGATATGTTGTACGAATCTTTATTTTGTAGATATCTTAATTGATCATAAGCAGTCAGCTGAACTCTGTGATTCTTGCTTGGCTTTACTTTAAAGATGTAGCCAAGAAACAAACCTTTCTTGTTCAGTTTCACGCTGATTGGAAAACCTTCCCGAATAACTGTAGTTAGATCGTCAGTATTGTCAATGAAGGAAAGAACTAAGGATCCGGGTTGATCCTCTACCTGCCAAGTTGTTGACACACTAAAGCAGCTATCACTTAGATCGAAACCCTTTTTTGAGGTTGGATCCTGCACAAGAACCTGAATACCCATTAGATCACCTTCACACAACCAGGCAGCATCCAACCTAACCAACCTCCATCAGGTTGGGTTAGGTGGTATGGATGCGAACCTTTTTTGTTTATAAAATTAATTTTACCTCGATAGTTCCTAACAGTTATTCCAGGAGCACGTCCATAGCTATCTCGATGAACAGTACCATTAGCAATAACGTTGCAGCCAACAGTTACTTGTTTTGTGGTGGCGACAGAGGTTGATTTTGGACGAGTTGGTTGAGGAGGTCTAGGTAAGGCTACGTTAACCTGCTTAACCCCAAAAGGTTTATATTCGGAAAGACCTAAAACATAATGCAGGTCAGGATCCCCAGCTTGAAATTCAGTTTCAAATTTTTCAATCCCTACAAGCATATTAATATTCGTTCCACTAACAATGAACCGCATTGGTTTTTTGCTCGTGAATACAGTTTTGAAAAATCTTTCATAGAATTCATAAGGTTCAAACTTTCCTTTGGTTACGACGTAGTAGCCGTCCGAGTATTTTGGAAAAAAGGATTCAAGCTCAATAGAAGCTAATTTGGAACCTCCCAGAATAAGAATCTCGTTTAGATTAATCAGCTCTTCTTTAAAGTTGTTCATCTCTCGAGACACTTTTAGATTTTCAGGGTTAACGGGCAGCTGTATAACCCGACCTTCGTATTCAAAGAAAAATCTAATATCCATAGATAATACCTCCTTAAACCAAGGCTGTGGCTGCAGCCTCTTTTATCATGTCAGAGATAACCTCTGTAAGTTCATTTACATCAGCTGTTTCGTGAACATCTCCAAAAGCAACCGATATATTAGGATTCATAGTTACGAATTTATTCACATAATCAACTGTAGCTACATCTTTTAACAATTCAATATCTTCATCTGTAATGCTGACATCATCTTCAATTTTTCCAACTTTTCCAACCTTATCAATGTTTTTATCATTTCCTAAGGTTCCAGTTGACCATTTTGGTAGGGCTTGAGCTGGAGTCTGGCCAAAGCTGGTTAAACCTTTAAAACCTTTTTTGGCTGATTTTGACCAGTTGTTCCAAGTATCTCCTATATCTTTGAACTCTAAAGGTTTAAAGCTTTCAAAGTTATTTGCCTCTTCAACAGCTTTTTTCTTAGCTTCAAGATCACTTAAAAGACTATCCATTCCGGATGTGATATCCACTTCAACCTTTGGTATTGAATTAAGAAGATCTTCGATAGCTTGAGCAATGCTGCGAATGTAACTAATAACGTTAATAGACATATCGTAGAAAAGCACTTGAACAGCTCCTAGTGGATTTTTAAACACATTCATTAAAAAAACAGCAAATGCACCAATAAAATTCATCAAACCGGCGAAAATGTTATACACGAAGGCAGCCAAAGCGCCAAAAGCACCTCCAGCAAAACCCACCACATCTTCTACGCTAATACCAAACTCGTTTAAAACAGCAATCAGTAGCCCAACAGCTGCGATTATAGCAATTACTGGCCAAAGAGCTCCAACCCAAGCGATTGCAGCCTTAGCTCCAGCAACTACACTGGCAGCTCCAACCCAAAGCAGTTTTGCTCCGAGAACGCCTAAAATAGCGACTAGAGTGACTAATATGATACCCACGGTATCAGCGTGTGCTGTTAGAAATGATACAAGCTTGTTTAAACCTTGCATTAATAACTCCAACCAAGGTAACACATAGGTTGCAATCGTTGAAGTAAATTTCTTCCAGTTTTCGCTTAACATCCTTTGCTGGTTTGCGTAGGTGTGACTCGTACGCGCAAAGTCACCTTGAATATCCTTTAAGGCTGCCATAACGTAATTGTAGCGCAGCGTTACCTGTTCAGCTTGACTCATCTCATTCCAAGTTTTGTTTATTCCTTGAGATAAGGCGTAAGCTTGTAAATTTGCTATGGTCATGTTAACACCCAACGCTCGCATCGGTTTAGTTTCACCAGAAACCACAGAAGTTAATTTTTGAAAAGCTTCTTCAGGTTTAATGTTACGGAAGGATGCCACATCTCCAGACAGCTCAGTAAGAGCTTTTGACATGTTAACAACCTCCTGTTGCGACAGACCAGCAGCTTTTAACATAGATCCCATAGTTCCAGCGTAGTTTTTGGCAGCAAGTTCACCAAGACCGTGAGATTCTAGTAGGTTTTGAGACCAGTTGTTTATACTGCCAGCTTTATCTGCAAAGGTAACATCAACAATGTTTTGCACTTCTTTCAAATCCGAAGCAAGTGTGACTGCTTCAGAAACCGTGTTTTTGATACCTTGAGCCATTCGAGATAAAGCACCAGCTAGCAGATTACCTAAAGCATAATTAGCAATGTTCTCAATCTTTAGTTTCATTCTATCAAACTCTTCTGTACCGTCGCGTATTGGTTTTTTAAGGTCGCTAAGATGCTTTTCCATCAAATTTACATCAGTGCCAAGATCGGCTAACTTTTTAGAGGCAAGAGACGCTTCTTCTTGCACAGCTTTAAATAAGCCTTTGGACATCTGATCTGTGTTTTTCATTGCAGCTTCTACATAATCAAGGTTGACCTTAATAGATTTCAGTTGATTTGACATCTTGTCCTCTAATTTTAAGATTGATGTTATTGAGGCCATATTATTCAATCACCTACTTTCTGAGAGATGCTTTCTCTCTTTTTTCTTGTCTGATTCGCTCGTTTATCATTGCGATTACTAAAGCTTTTTCATTAAAAGGGAGATTGACGAATTTACTTGGTTCCCAATGAAATTTCATTAAGCAGTAGTAGGCATACATCGTCAATCCGTCATTCTCCTCAATTAGTTTTTTGCTTCGTCTACCTTATCCTCTAAGTCGACATCCAAACCACTTAACTTTTGAATTTGCTGATTCAACTCTTCAATCTCACCAGCTAACAACACTTTGTACAAATACTGAGTCGGTGTAGTGCAACCTGCGGCAGCCAAGTCTTCAGCATTTCGAAAATCAGGTTCTAAAGTGCAGTTGATTATCACCAACTCTGTTAACTTTTTACTGTCAAACGAAACATCTTTCTTTTTCGCATCGATTTTTACAGCCTGCTTACGAAAAGAAGCAAATTCCTCTCCAGTCATACCTTTAATTTTGAACTTAAACGGAATTCGGTTAGAAATTCGAACTTCTGTTTGAATGTTTTCAACCGGATGCTCCAATAAAAATTGTGATAGTTTACTCATTCTTTTTCCTCCTAATAATTAAAACTCTCTAATAAGTCAGCGTCCACCCAAGTGAATGGAAGTTCTTCTTCCAAAGCGTCTGAATCAGCATCTAATAAAGCAATTGTGGCTTCATCGATGTTGCAGCCATACAAGGCAACAGTTTGTTTCCCAGCGTCGCTTGATGGATCCTGGTTAGTTACAGTTAAGGTGAAATCAAAATCCTTACCTGTTTTAATATATCTTATAATTAATTCGCGAAATACTGAAGTCATGTAGTACATCGTTAAAGTGCCGCTACCTTCCCATCCAGTTGTTTTCTTCATCGTAGATCGAACACCAACAGCTTTTACGTCAGCTTTTGTCTTCGTAAATTTTCCTTCAACTTTTTTGATGTAGAAAAGCTCCTGCACTCGACCATCTATGGTTACAGTAGCGACTCCCTCTTTACCGCTAAGAGGGTCGTTTTGATTTAATTTACGTCCCATTTTATAACCTCCTAATTACCAACAACAACCGTTACATACAATTTTTCCATTGCATCGATCGGCTGAATAGCCAACTCAGTGATAACAGAATCAACATCAGTTCCAGGCTTAACCAACACATCCTTAGTGCTATCAAAAGCTTTTACAGCATCAGATGCTGTTAAGGTGTTTAAATAAGCAATAATAGAAGACTTCCAAAGATTTAAGCCGTTTTCATTATTTGGCACCTTGCCTAGAAAAGTGTCCTCCCACAGCTTTGTTAAATCGTTATTAATTGAATCCAGAACTCGAATAATTTTATTTTTAGCGAATAAACTGCTTTTGTCTGCATTAAAGGTATGCAGAGTATTGATATCCTGCTCAATTACAATGTTTCCTGACTGAGTTGCAGAAAGAACCAATTGTCCGTTTTTTAAAGCCTGGATAACCTCATCGTCATCTTTAGCGTTAATAATACTAACAGCTTCAGGAATAGTTTTGTATGTGTTAGACTCAGTCATTGAAGAACCTGCGGTTAATCCAGCTACATAGCAGACAAAATCCGACTCATCAACCGTATAGGATTGAGTTTTGTATCCCTGATCAGTTGAGATAATACCTTCATAGTTTGCTTCTGGGTAATTATACACGACTGCTTGAACCTTGTGACCCAAACGATCGCGTTCATCCTTAATAAATGCAACGGCCTTTTGAGCAACTTCCTGAGTTTTTGACGGAATACCCATCGTATTATACTTATAAGTTTTAATCAACTTAAAGTAATCATCATATTTTTCTGTTGAAATTGTTCCACTTGTGCCTCCGGTTAACGCTGCAGCGACTTGAGCTGAAGCTTTACCTGAACCACTGAAGGTAACAAAATCGTTGGCTTGTAATTCCTCATAGTTTGTGATTGTTTGAACGTCTTTTTGCACACCTCTGAATACAGTGATGACATCAAACTTATCTAAGTTTGCAACAACACCCACAGCTAAATCATTTCCAATCTTACCTGGATATTTAGCCGTGGCTGTTAAAGTTCCAAGCACCTTCGAAGCTTTTTGACCTCCAGAGTCAATTCGATAAATTAAAGCTTTGTAGCAGTTTTGCAGTGCCAGCATTAAACCTAAAGCGTCTACGCTTTTTGCATCGTAGCCTAATTTAGGAATAGCTTTTCCGTCAACAAGATCCGAACTGTATACTTCGATAATTTTATCACTTTCACCCCACTCTAATTGTAAGGGTAATGTTACAACACCTCGGTCCCCAACGGAGGGAATTACCGCTGGAACTGCCTTAAAGTTAAAATAAGCACCTGGACGTACTTTTGTGTACGTAGTAAATGTTCCTCCTGACATTTTTTAAACCTCCTTTTTTAAATCTGCATCTAAGTTTAGATCCTTAAATGCTGGAGTATCCACAACAGTAGAAGATGCACTGTATTTGTAATTGACGAAGCAGTGTAGAACATCTTCAACCTTTTCGCAGTATACTCTATCATTTTCTATTTTTAATCTCATATCATTCACATACAACTCACTCAAAACTTCAAGCATCATGAATGATACTTTATCCATATCAGAATCAATTTGGTTTTTTGGTTGATCTGAGTAATACCGAATATCCATAGTGTTAATACAATTGTACAGATTCGGTTTGATTTTAACAGCAGAATTTTGAATTGTGTGGATCACAAAGCAGGGAGTTATCATATCACCGATAACTCTGTTGTTGTAAACCTTTAATTTTGGATAGAATTCTTTGATTCGATCAGTGAGACTTTTAATGAAAAGCTCATAAGACACATCAACAGGTAACATGTTATCAACCTCCTAGTTTAGAGTTAAGCCATTGAGACCATTGTTGGTCAAACCTTTTCTGAAGGTCTCGTTCAACTTCTTCTTTGGACAGCTTAACCATGAATATACCAGGTACGAAATCCCTAACCAGTCGTTTACCAATAGCTGGTACATAACGACCTGGCTGCTGACTGTGACCATATTCAACCCAAGAAGCGTACTCAACGGGATTATATAAAGTAATGCAATACGTATTGCCGTCCTTATAAGCATCCAGCAACTCCCAACTCTCGCGAAGCTGCCCAGTTTTAACTGGGGTTCTAAGAACGGTTTTGTTCAACCACTCAATCCCAACCTCTGTTAAGAACTGCTTGATGAAATCAGGATATCCACTAACAACAGACTCAAACTGTCGATTGAACTTAGTAAATTCAGAATAGTCGAAACTCATTTAGATTTCTAAAACTGACATGTATACTTGTTTACCTGTTGGGTAGAAACTCGGTGAGGCTGCAATGCCTTGTAGAGTTGCTAAAACTTCTCCACCGAAGCTCAATCTTCTGACAACTAACTTGTCACCTTTTCGAATATCATACTCGTTTGGTACAAAGATTACAGGTTGAAACTTGATTGGGTTGGTATCCCCATCAGGTACTACAGCTTTATCAGCTTGACCGTACTTATCATACGATAATCTGCAGGGTTGATCGATTAAATTATCAACTTGAACATACTGCTGAGAGCTGGTTCCAGTTTTTGGATCGATGGTGTCAACCAGACGCCACACATCTATCTTGTCCGTATACATGGCGTTTATAATAGATTGTAAAGCGAAGAAAGACATTGTAATTACCACACAAGTCTTCTATACTCAACTAAATCCGACTTATACGGATCCAAAATGTGATCCAAGTCAATTGAGTGTGCGTTTTGCTGAATTTCCCAAGCGTTTGAACTCATCATTTTCCCATCCAGTTTAATTTGAGTGTCACCCATCTTAACCTCAGTCACAGCTCGAAGATCCACACTGTTGATACTACCAATACCTGGTTTAGATGGAGTTTGGTTAGCTGTTACAACAGCTTGATAGTACAAATAATAATCTCGAGCTATGCTTGTCAGGGTTTGATTCAAACCTGAAGGGATGTCATCAATAGAACAATAGTTCTTGATTTTCTGAGCAGCTTGATCCAAAGCTAGGTCGATGTATAAATCATCGACCTGTGTTGGATTTCCTAATTTTAGTAAAAGTTGGGTTTTGAGTTGGTTTTTTCGATTATCGGCTAGCACGACGAGTGCCTCTTTTTGGAGCTTGAGCTGGTGCGGCTTCGGTTTCTGGGATCTCAACTTCTGGCGTAACTTCTTCGGATCCTTCAATTTCAGCAGAAGTGCCAGTTGAAGCCGTTTCAGTGTGATCAATAATTACGCCGCCTTGATTTACTAGGTATTCAGATTCATCTTCAGGGACTTCAATAATGTCACCTGAAGAGTAATATGAACCTTTGTATTTGAAATCTGAGTAGAATGTCATTTTCATAACCTTAATACCTCCTAGTATGCTTTTAATGTGTAAACGCTTTCCATTTGTTCAAAAGATGGTAACACGATCTGAGATACAGATGTGATAACATTAACTGGTAATGATTCTTTTTTTGTTAACACTGCGATACCTGTGTTAACTAATGTAACATCACAGTCTTTGTTTCCAGCCATTAAGTCAGCTTCTTCTGGAGTTGTTCCGTAGTAAGTGTTGCCTAATACTGTGTTTGGTAAGAATGTTACGTATCCATCTGGGTAATAATATTGATCTGTTCCAGCGCTGTCTTGATACATATTATCATAAACGATAAAGGTAATTCCCGTTTTACCCAACAAGTAGCGTTGAAGCATACCATCATCAACGATAAGGTTGTTTCCATTTTGAACATTCATATCCATGCGGATGGATTTGTTTTCAATTAAGTGCATCCAAACTTCGGTGCGCATGACAGCTCGAGTAATTGCGACACCTTTGCCTTTCATTTTGCGTTTGATTTTCAAAATATCTTGAATAGGTTTAGAATTTTCGTGATCTGTCCACTTATCAGTTGTGCTAGAAAGTGTTTGGGTATTAGAACTTCTCCACTCTCCTTGAGGGTCGTAATCGTAATCGTAGTTTACAGTGATACCAGAATCATCTGGAGCGCTTACAGCGATTTTTCCATCAATGATAACCTGCATGCACATACGTTCAGATTGAACAATTGCGCCGTCAACTAAAGATGTAACATCGTCAAAAATATTGCTAATAATGTTTTGTACATATTGAGATCCAGTTTCAAGCATCATTAATAATTGCTGACGATCTTCCTCTCCAATACGCATTGCTTCTCGGAAGAAAGGCATCTCTGTTGCAATATCTTGCACGCCTAATCTATCTCGTAGTGTAGGTTTAGCGTCAAAAGCTGATGGCATTAAAGCGATTGGTAATCGTTTATAACCTTTGATCCATTTTAATTTTAATCCCTGCTTTTTCTTCGCTGGGAATAATGTAGCACCCAACATTGGAGATCTGTTTTCGTTAATTGTTCTCCAGTACATAGCTAATGCGGGTGATGTAAACATTTCATATAAACTGTGCATAATTTAATTTCCTCCTTAATTTATGTGTATTAGCCCACAAGCTACTGGCTTTCCTTGCTAGCATTGTTCATAAAAACCACTAAAGGTAATGCCTGCTTAGCTAAATCTTGAGGGGCAGCTGGAATTTTTTTCGTGTTGATGAAACCGTGGATAATCAAAGCCCCAGCTTTATCTCCGTCAGTTACGTCTAAATCGTTTTCAACCACGCCGATTGCACTACTGTCGTTTGTAGGGTAGATTGTACCAGCTTTAATAATCTTTCTACTGCCTACGGTGGTTGCGGCTGCATCATCTTTTTTGAAAGTGTGAGCAAAAGCAACTTTGTGGTCAGGAAACATCAAAATTTGTTTCGTTGTTGTGTACTTATTCGTTACTAAAGTCATTGCCATTTGAAAGTCCTCCTTTATTTATTTAAACCGAAAAAGAAATCCATACCAGCTTTGGTAGATGAGGCTGCAGCTTGACCTTCTGCTAACTGCTTACCAAACTGTTCAGCAGCAGACATACTGTCTGAACCTCCTGATTTCCCTTCAGCTGGATTAGTCCCTTTAGGGTTCCAACCGAATCGACCAGAGTTAGAATCAGATTTGAATAAAAATGGTTTTGCTTCATAAATGTGATCAGCTTGTTCCTTGAAACCATTTAATTTACCGTCAGAGTTGACTGAAATCTTAGCAAGATCCATTTCTCTTAAAAGCATCTCGATATCATGTGGAGCGTGCTCATAAGACATACACGCTAATTCTACGGCGTTGGTTTTTTTCAATTCTGCGATTTTTAAATCATGCTGTTTCTGATTTTCAGCGTTTTGTTGAGTTAATGTTTCAATCTGTTTAGTTAATTCCTCATTTGTACCTTTGAAAGATCCAAGATCTTCAATTTGCTTATTTAATGAAGCAATGGTTTGTTTACCTGTTTTGTTTTCTTCATTAACTTCATCAAATCGGTGCTTTGGTACATACTGATTGTTGATAGCATCCTTGTGAGCTTTTAACACTTTATCAGCTTGTTGATCAGTTAAACCCAAAGCGATAAGTTCTTCTTTTGTCATAAAATATAATCCTCCTCCATATAATCACTTTTTTACATGGTTGTGTCCATGTTATATGTCAAGTATATTATAGCACCCCGTACCGAATTAGTAAAGAGCAAAACTAAAAAAGACAACTAAATTAGGCTGATTCCGTGTTGACCTCTTGCTTGCTATGCAGTATAATATAGTCAAGCTTAAGAAGGAGGACTACATAATATGCAATTTACAAACATACGAGATTACAATACAGACGTGGAGGTGAAAAGAGGGGATATTTTCTGGGTGGATCTTCCACACCAAGGCAACCACTTGCAGTACGGACTTCGACCTTGTGTGGTTGTTCAGAACAACACGGGAAACTACTACAGCCCTACTGTGTTAGTTTGTCCTATCACAACTAAACGTAAAAATGATCAACCAACACATCTACACTTCAATCTACTTGGTCAACCCTCAACTGTGTTATGCGAACAGATACTAACCGTTGATAAAAACCAGCTACAGAGTTATGGAGGTTCATTGGAACCACACGAGATGAGACGATTAACGTTGGCTTTGGCAGCATCAATTCTTGTAGATTAAAAAAAGCAGCATTTAGCTGCTTTTTTTTCCATATTTCTCAAACCACTCTTTGTAGGTCATTGAGGCATCCACCATGATGTTTTTTCCGTTCTCATCCTTTGCTATGCGTTGAAGCAGTTTCTGCTCATCTAACACAGCGACGTGAGTAGATCTGCAGTTCGGATGCATCGGTGGAAAGTTAACACCAGCTTCAGCTTCAGAGTACGGACCTTCGAAACCATCTAATTCTTGACAAATCTCACTTGTTCGATTATCAAGGGTGGCAACATATCTATACTTTTTAACTCCGGCTGAAATCATTGAGTCCTTTCGAGCTTCATTTGCAACTCGATTCGTTTCAGTTCTAATAATTCGCATAGCGTTATTATAGTTGGTGTTTAATTTTGCAGACATATTTTTTGATAGTTTTGAAAAGCTTTCACCTAAAATGAAGCTTCGAAGTATAACTCTTCGAAGTTCTTCGATTGTCTTGTTTTTGTTGTTCCAAAGGGAGGAGCTGAACATATAACCCTGCCACTGCATCTGAGCAGCCTTTGCAGCGTTTTGTGTACCAGGCCTGTCAAATGAAACCAACGCTTCGAGTCTTGTCGACAGTTCATGCTGAGCCTGATAGTACGCCTCTGTGTATATTTCAGGCATGAGTTCCTGCAAAGTCTCATTTATTTCAGCTGCGAGCTTTTCAAGCTCTTTCTGAATATGCACAAAAAGCATTTCCTTTCGAGTCACATTCTTTCTAAGCTTTAAAGCTTTTAACTTTGTAGCGTATGCAGGATCATAAAAATCTGTTAAAAGCTTCTCTGTAGCTTGAGCCCAGCTCTTGAAAGATTTCAATTGAGATGGATTTAGATTCTTTCGCAGTAATCCATAATCCAGATTGTTTTCAGATGCAAACTGTTGATAGAAACTCTGAATTTCAAGATTAAGCTGACGCAAAGCTTCTTCATAAGCTGCTCGCAGCCTTTCCGTTGCTTCTTTTGCTTTCTTTTCGTTCTCGATTAGGGAATCAGCAGCTCGGTTATCCCAATACTGCTGATTTCGATCTTCTTGATTCTTTCTTGCCATTATTTAGTCATCCTTCCGTTGGGTCTTTGAATAGGAGGTTCGTTTCTTGGGTCGTTTCCAAATGGATCATCTGGACCACCAAGAGCGTTTAACTGAGCTTCTTCTTTCTTTCGCTGCTCTTCAACTTTAGCAAGTTCCGAAGCAACGTCTTTAACCCATGGATGGTTAGCTATAACTGTTTCATCGCTGATGACTCCTAAACTGTTTCGACAATCCATAATTACATCCGATTCATTACTGATTGTATCAACAGCGAAGTTAATTTCAAACTCTGGAATGTCTTCTTCGTCAACATCAGCACCGCCGTTTTCGTCAACCATGATGAACCAAGCTAGCTGCTCTAATAGAACTTGGATTTCATCTCCTAGATCAGTCGCATCTTGGTCTAGATCGATGTATCTATACTTTAACGCAACACCACTGACATTACCTAAGTTTTCGTTTTGGGTATCAATGCCTCGACCTAAAGCATAGATATCCTTTCTCAATCTATCGGAATGAGCGTCACTTAACTCACTGCTTATAGATGTGTCTAAAACATCTACACCACCGTCACCTTTGACGAAAATCGTTGAGTATGTTGCAAGGTTGTGAACAAAGGCATCCTTATCGGTACCCTGGAAATCTTTCACGACTTTTGTTTTGTTTGGAACATCTTCAATATCATTAGCAACATTAGATCGAGTCTTGTTGTAGTTATCAATCATGGATTTAACGTATTTAAGCAGTGGAATCTCTTCTGTGTTGTACTTTAACGCAACAAATGGGATCTTTCGCCAGCTTGCTTGAATCTCTTCTTCAGTTTTAGATGAGGTCTGCTTCAAAACTTTAAAGTGTCCCGTAGTTCCATTATCATCTGCGTAGTCAGGATCCATCTTCAACACTCCAGGTTTTTCCATTACATAATACCAAACTCCCTCATCTGTGAAATATTCCACCTTTGTTAACTCTTGAATCGTTCCATCTATTTTCACAACATCAGTCTTGTAGTATCGAATCAAGCTTTCTAGTTCTAAATGCTCTGTGTCTTTCCAAATAGGAATACACTGCTCACTTGGGATTCGCTTGAACTTTAGATGTCCTTCTTCATCATAATACACCTGCAGCCACGCAATACCTTTTTTAATCGCTTCTTCAGCTAGATTTTTAAGCATTCTTTTGAACTTTTTATTAAAGTACGTTTTTAGAATTTCGGTGAACTGCTCATCCTCACAGGTGAAGCTAAAAGGTTTTGCTAACAGGTAGTTCGCTTTTTGGTCAACTAGATTTTTCAAGAAAGGGTGAGAGATTCGATTGTTTGCTAATAAGGGAGCCTCAACCTTTACCCCATTTCTATCAATATAATATCGTTTTCTTTTTAGAATGTCAGCATCGTTGTCGTAGTACTCTTGAGATGTTTTCATCAATCTATAAACATCACTACCTTCAAATTTTGAAATCTGAGCCAAGACAAAATTAATATTAGGATCCTTAATACTTTCGAACGAAGTAGCTTTACGCTCGGTGTCAATTGGCTGGTCAGCAACATCTTTCTGCTGCTTGACCCAGTTAAATATATTCCAACTCATCTTATACCTCCTAGAATGAAATAGATTCGAAGTTTAATTCGAAGCATGCATATCTCAAAGCATCCATCAAGTGGTTAAATTCATCAACTGGTTTGTTGATATATTTACCAGTGTTTCGATCTTTATCCCACACGTAGTTGCTTAATTCAATAATCGTGTTTCTGCAACGAGGGTGCACGAAGATTTTGTAATCCTGTAATTTTTGAATACCAGCGTTTACAGATCCAGATGGTTTTGGACAAGCTCGGATGTTGACTAACCCTAATTCGTCCAACTCGTCTATTGATTTTGGATCTTCACTATCAGCACTGATTTTCTCAAATTGGTACCCCTTGTCTTTGATTCTGTTAAAAATATCTTCATTTTTTAAACGAGTCTCGTATATTTCATCGTAAACGAAAATCTCGTGTGTGTCTTCTCTTACATACAATGCTATAAAAGCTGTCGGGTCGTTTGAATAACCGAAATCTAGACCAAAGTATTTCTTATAGACTGGTTCTCCAGTATCAGACCAAATCAGATCTTCAAACTCAGCAGGATCAAATTTGTATTCAAACCACTGATCGTAAACAAGGCCTTCACTGATACCCCATTCACCCAAACCTTCAATTTTATAACGACGCGGTTCTCGTTCCTTCATCTTGTTCATAATAGCCAGATATTGGTCATCCAAGAACTCATTGCATAAGTAATTTGTTGTGATTGCTAGTACATCGTCATCCTTCACGTCGAAGAATCTAGCCTTGATCCAAATCTTATCACTCCATGGGTTGAATGTGAATGTGTGCTGATACCATAAATGAGCAGGAAGCTGACCACGAATACTCATGTCGATCTTATTGAAAGCATCTTCATCTCCACACTCATAAGCTTCTTCCCACCACACCCAACACAGGTAACCAGTCGGAACTGTAATAGATGTAACTTTCAAGGGGCTATCTAACCCCTTGAAAAGTATACACTGCCCAGTAGGCTTATACACAGCTTTCATTGGGTTAGATACAAATTTCCATAAATGGTCTACTCCTAACCGTTTGGCTGCCCATTGAAGCTGTGAATAAGTACTGTCTGCATGCGTGTTAAAGAATTTACGTATAACCAAGGCATTACTGTCTCTATACTTCATAATGTTGTAGATAAGCTGTATTGATTCAGTTGAACTCTTTTTACTACCACGAGAACCCTTTACAACTCTATATCTACCTTTAAACTTCCAGAACTCCCCGTAACCCTTACCTATAATGTCAGGTAAGTTGATTACGTTATAAGGAGCCCCATTTCTAGTGTCTGTCACCATTAGTCGGGGATTTCCTCCTCACCTACGAACTGAACAACAGCATCGCTTCCAATTTCGAAGTTTGTAAGGTTGTAACCCTGCATTTTATTCAACTCGCTAACAGATTCGATAATCGCACTGTTATGAATCTTACTTATGCGTCGTGTTTTTTGCTGTTTAATGTAATCGGCCATCAGCGCAGCTTTCGCCATTTCGTCTTCTTCTCGATCAATCGCATCAAGTAGTGCATCTGTCTCCGTTTCAAACGCATCGTTGATTCGATTTAGTTCGTTAACGTTTCGATCAATCACATCTCGCAGTGTTTTAATCGAATCGGACCGTTCCCACTTAGCTTCAATCTCGCACGCTTGTTGAAGCTGTATACTTCGTTTCTCAATCGCTTCTGCAATCTTTGGGACTCTCTTCAGTTTTCCACCTTTCGAGCTTCTAGCCGTTGGGGATAACGCTTTTGTGTGCGGATAAGCCTCAAGTATAGCGTCGGAAAGTGTAGATCCATTTATAATCGCCATTACAAATCGATTTTGATTCGCATCTAGCGGTTCATCATTGTTTTTATAGTTAATCGTTGGTCTTCCCATTCATACATCCTCCTTCACTTTACCGAAATTATAGCATCTTTAACCCTTAATTCCAACTCCAATTCCAAAAACCTTGTAATTCCCCGTATTGGACACCATATAAAAAACCCATAAGACGAAAAAAATATTGGATGCCATATAAAAACCCAACCCGAACAAGATCGTAAACGGTGTTATCGACATCACACATATTCCAAAATTGGACCTCCGAGTCAATTGATCAGATTAATTCATCGAATTGATCCAAACCTGTTGACTTTTTCAGATCAGCGTATCTCCTTAACGAAGGGGTAAGAATTAGTAGGGGTAAATGTGATTTGTGTTAAAAATGTCAACTATATATAATGTGACATAATTAATAGGGTTAATAATTGATTGGGTTAAAAATGTAACATTTGTTTATTTGTCTGATCAGTTTATTTTTTTAATTATTAAACTAAAAAAGTCACATTTGTTTTAAAATCGTACTAAGTAAAAAATGTCGTTTGTTTGATAATCTAACTAAATATATAATATAAATATACTAATATATTAATATTATGTTTGATTTTCAAACTAACCCCAACTTATATATATTTGACATTATTATTACTATACTATATAAACATACTAAAAAAGACAAATGTATTTTGACCCCCTATTTTTCATAAAAAGTCAACATTTATCTTAACAAATTTAACCCTAATTTTAGTTAGTTTGATTATCTAACTTTTTGTTGATCTAAAAGTTCATTTTTAGTATTTGTTTTATTATATTCGACTAAAAATGTCACATTTGTAATTATGTTTGATCTTCAAACTATTATATTAAAAAAAAGATCATTTTATTAAATGATCATTTTACTTATATAAATTATACTTTTCAAAAATCTTATTAATTCTATCTTTATAATTACTTTCATAATCATAACAATCACACAAACTAAAATATATACTATTTGTATTATTATTAATTTCAAAATTATAATCAACATCACTTTTAATATTATCATAATCATAATCTTCTAATTTATCACTAAATTCAAACCAAACTTCAATAAATAAACTTAACATTTCACTTTTTGTTTCAAATCTTTCTTTCATTTTTATGTACCTCTTCTTTCTTTTTACATATATATTATATAGCATATTTATAAATAAGTCAACGTTTTTATAAACAAATTTACAAATATTATTATAAAATTGTTGTTGTACTTTTTAGTATTTGATTTATTAAATCTTATTAAAAAAGTCAAATTTCTTTGATCTAAAAAATCATTTTTTAGTACACATTTTGATAAAACAAACTAAAAAGTCAAATGAAAAAAAATTGAAAATGTTGTTGTCTTTTTTGTAAATATGCTATATAATATATATGTAAAGAAAAGGAGATACATATTATGAGATTTGAAAGTAAAAGTATTAAAGAATTAAATGAAAAAGTGGTGGTTGGTTTTATGAGTGATGGGTTAGGTTTAGATGAGTATTTAAGCTCATCTAGAGTAATGGACAAAATTAATAATTTTGTAAAAGATTCAAACAATTACAAATTCATATTTGATGATGATATTGATGTAGACGAGTGTCAATTTATTATTGAAAAAGATGGTAAAATGTTTGGTGTTTATATTGATGAATACTATGTTATATTTGATGAAATTTTCACATTTGATGATTAGTTATTATTAACTAATCTTTTTTTTTGATCTGAATTTTTTTTTGATCTGAATTTTTTTTTGATCTGAATTTTTTTTGATCTGAATTTTTTTTCGAAAGTTTGAAGATCAAACTAATTTAACAAAAAAAAGAGCTTATTCAGCTCTAAATAGTTCACTTATAATATTTCTATCCTGATCAATTTCAAATATTCCTAATACATCCAATCCATCATAATCAACTTCATATAATTTATTTTTTTTATCTTTCCAAATTTCATAATCACTATCACTTTCAATGTTTTCCATTTTAGTGATTTGATTTAAAAGACTTTCCTTTGTTGTTTTAACGATTTGATTTAAAAGATTTTTCTTTTCCATAATATGTACCTTCCTTTTCTTTACACTTATATTATATACCATATTTGTATATTTGTCAACGTTTTTTTTTTT
>RCNI01000261.1_pt1 | contig 34592 bp, 33 predicted proteins | sample 2041151 | NCBI WGS metagenome assembly RCNI01 (sample SAMN09708214, study PRJNA481090) | feces metagenome | isolation source: feces | place: Antarctica: Albino Rookery
GTTTTTAGCATACATTAATTATACCAAAAAATCGCTGATGTCATAAGACTTCAGCGGTTTTTTTATGGGGAGTTTTTTTACAGCCCCTTCTTTAATTTCATACTATACGGAATATATGATCTTTAGTTATAGCAATTGCAGAAAATAATTACCAGTAACAAGAAGAAAAATAATAAACTGGTATCTACTCCACCTTCGCAATTAAATAAACCACAATTATTTGACATGTAATTCACCTGCTTCTTTCATATTTTTTATTTACTATACTATATGATATATCAGGCATTATGGTTACTCTTTTTATCTCTTAATATCTCCTCCGGAAAGAACATCATCGTAAACCGCACGACTTCCACCAATAAACTTAGGTCTCGTTCTTGCACAGGTAAGATGTGCTTTTCCTATTTCTTTAACACTGATTCTTACCGGAACAGCAACTTTTTTCATCTGCATTCCGATTAAAGTATCGCCTATATCCATTCCTGCATCTGCCTTGATTTCCTCAACAGCTACAGGATGTTCTGCATTTTCAAATACAGTCATGGCAAACGAACCGCCTGCATGCATTTTAGGAACTACATTGACAATTTCAGTTCCGGGAAGTAATGCCGCTTTTTCTACAATAACCGCCCTGTTAAGATGTTCACAGCATTGTGCTGCAAGAAAAATACCTCTTTCCTTAAGAATAGGATATATTCCATCATATACAGCTTTTGCCGCATCTACATCGGAACCTTTTCCAATTCTCTCACCTTTAATTTCACTGGAAGAACATCCTACTATAAAGATATTACCTTTTTCCAGTTTTGCCACTTCGAGAAGTTCAGTTACAGCTTTTTGAGCCTGCTCTCTGATTTCTTCATAAGTCATTTTATCACCTTCTGTTCTTAAATATTCCAACTACTGATATACTCTTTCTGCTCAGGGGTTAAGGTATCAATTTCTATACCCCATGCTTCAAGTTTTCTATGTGCTACTAAGTCATCAATTTCATGACTTACATCAATAACCTTATTTTCTAACTGTTTATAGTTATCCTTTATATACATTGCGGAAAGAGCCTGGACTGCAAAGCTCATATCCATAATCTCTGCGGGATGTCCATCTGCAGCTGCAATATTTACAAGTCTTCCTTCTGCAATAACGTTAATCCATTTTCCATTTGGAAGTTCGTAACCCATGATATTCTTTCTTGTTTCTTTTTTTGATATTGCCACTTTTTCTAAAGCTTCCATATCTACTTCACAGTTAAAGTGTCCTGCATTAGTTAAAATTGCACGGTCCTTCATCGTCAACATATGTTCTACTGTAATAGTTTTACAACATCCGGTAGCAGAAACAAAAATATCTCCTAAAGGTGCCGCTTTAGCCATTGTCATTACATCATATCCATCCATTTTAGCTTCAATAGCTTTTACAGGATTTACTTCTGTAACGATAACCTTTGCACCAAGAGCAGAAGCTCTCATTGCAATACCACGACTACACCATCCGTAGCCAACAACAACAACGGTTTTTGCTGCAATAATAAGGTTTGTATTTCGCATAATACTATCCCATACAGACTGACCTGTTCCATAACGATTATCGAATAAATGTTTGCAATCTGCATCATTTACTGCAACCATAGGGAATTTGAGTATTCCATCTTTCTGCATAGCATTTAAACGGATTACACCCGTCGTGGTTTCTTCACATCCACCCCATACTTCTTCCGCAAGATCCGGACGTTTGGTATGCAACATACCAACAAGGTCTCCACCGTCATCAATAATAATATTGGGTTTATGTTCAAGGCACATTTCGATATGACGACTGTATTCTTCAAGACTTGCACCATGGCGTGCAAATACTTTAATACCACTTTCTACAAGAGCTGCTGCTATATCATCCTGTGTTGAAAGCACATTGCTTCCTGTAACTGACATTTCAGCACCACCTGCTGCAAGGACTTTACAAAGATAAGCTGTCTTTGCCTCCAAATGAACAGAAAGTGAAATCTTAACGTCTTCGAAAGGTTTTGTTTTTATAAACTCTTCTTCCATTCCACGTAGCAGAGGCATATTGTTTCTTACCCATTCAATCTTCTGATGTCCCGATGGTGCAAGCGCCATATCTCTGATATCATAAGTTACCATAATTAAACTCCTCTATTGTGAAAATTTCTTTGAAATTAAGTCTGCCAGTCCTTGTGCAAGTTCGTGAAGACGTTCTACATCCTGACCCTCTAGCATAACCCTTACCAGTGGTTCTGTGCCGGATGGTCTGATTAATACTCTTCCTGTACCTTCCAGTTCTGCTTCGATTTCTTTAATTTTGTTCTTGACTTCACTATCCTCCGCATAAACTTTTTTATTTTCATTTGCAATTCTTGCATTGATTAAAACCTGTGGAAAAATTTCAATTTCAGCTGAAAGTTCTGATGGTTTCTTTCCTGATGCAAGTACAGCCTTCATAAACTGAAGCGAGGATAATGTACCATCTCCTGTTGTTGTATAGTTAAGGAAAATAATATGTCCGGATTGTTCTCCTCCGATAATGCATCCTGTCTTTAACATGGATTCCAGAACATATCTATCACCTACAGTAGTTACATCAACTTCTGCACCGACAGTTTCTTCTATATATTTATGGAAGCCGATATTGCTCATAACTGTTGCAGTTACCTTGTTTTCTGCTAACTGTCCTGCATCCTTTAACATTTTTGCACAAATGCAGATTGTCTTATCTCCGTCAATAACAAGACCCTTTTCATCAACAACAATTAATCTGTCTGCATCTCCATCAAAAGCAAGTCCAATGTCTGCTTTCTCTTCAACAACTTTCTGTTGTAAAAGTTCAGGGTGTGTCGAGCCGATATGGTCATTAATATTTACACCATCAGGATCACATCCAATAGTAATTACTTCTGCTCCTAATGCTCTGTATACGGCAGGTGCTGTTTTGTAAGATGCACCATTAGCACAATCCAAAACAATTTTCATCCCATCAAGACGTTCATCAATTGTTGAAAGCAGGAATTTGCAATATAAATCCACTGCGTCTTCTTCAGCTTCTAAACATTTTCCTAATGCATCTCCTGTCATATGATCATTAGGATTAATATCTCTTAAAATGATATCTTCGATTTCATCTTCAATTGCATCATCAAGTTTAAAACCCTGGCCATTGAAAAATTTAATTCCGTTGTATTCAAACGGATTATGTGATGCAGAAATTACAACTCCGGCATCTGCGCCATAGTGCTTTACAAGATATGCAACTGCCGGTGTCGGAATAACTCCAACCTTTATTACATTTCCTCCTACTGCAAGAATCCCTGCTGTAAGAGCGTTTTCAAGCATATCTCCGGATAATCTGGTATCTTTACCGATAACAAAAACCGGTCTTTCATTTTCTTTACTTAATACTGCTGCTCCTGCTTTACCTAAGTTAAAAGCAAGTTCAGGTGTAAGTTCAGAGTTTGCAACTCCACGAACGCCATCTGTTCCAAATAATCTTCCCATTTATTTACCTCAATTCTTCTCAATATTTACTGTAATTTTTGCAGGTTTCACTTCATAAGAAGTGTATGCTTTATCACAGGTTACTTTTATTTCCACGGTATCACTACCTTCACCATAACCACTTAAGTCCAGAGAAAGTGTAACATCCGTTTTTGACAATCCATCAAGATTTTTCTGTTTTCCTTTAAATATGATATTTATATCTGATTCTTCAATCACTGCCTTAAGTGCGCTGTCCAGACCGTTAATTTCTATTTCATCTCTCGAAAAAACAAACTTTTTTTCAGCCGGTTTTTCAACAGTTACATTGACTTTCATCGCCAATGACTGTTCTGAAACCTGTACTCCCTCAGGGAGATTAACAGTTATCGGTAATGAAACACTCTCAGTAACCTCACTGATATCTACAGTCTCAGCTTTTACTGATTCAATTTTGTCAAGTTGCTTACCTTTTCCTTTTAAAGTTATGGTTTTAGGAGTTGATGCATGCCTTACAATATCATCTGTCGCATTATTTGTAATCAGTACCTCCAGAGGCACGGTTTTTGTTTTTACCAGTTCTGTAGTTATCTTAACATTATTGGATGATAGTTTAACATTGCTGACTTCCGCTCCGTCTTTATTAATCGGAATCAGATTGCAGCTTAGTGTTTTCAATTTGTTTTCAACCTCGGAAGCTGAAATAGTTGCCTGTGCCGCTACTACACTTTTAACTTTAGATTCTGCACCGCTTACTGTAACAGAAGTCTTGGATAGTTCCACAACAAGAGGCTCCTGATCATCCCCAAACTCACCTGCATAACCTACCGTTACATCAACATCCTTGTGTGCCTTGCGTTCCACACGAATTGTTACTTTATTTATACTCTGATCCTCAACTTCAACAGTATCAGAGCATTTTATATTAACCTTAAGTTCATTACTTCCCATAGCTGCATCAGCAAGATCTACAGTAGCGGTAATGTCACCTGCTTTTACATTGCTAAGACCTACTCTCGTACCGGTAAGGGTCACGTCAACTATATTGCTGCTAACATCAAGAACTGCCAGCTCACTTTTATCCAGAACATCTTCATTTACAAACTCAATCGGTATGTTCTTAAAAACCTTGCTATCTTTAGGGTTTGTCTCACCAATAACATATGCCCATAAACAAACAGCCACAATAATGGAAAGAATAATATTTACTTTTTTATTATTTAACATCTTTCTTTCTCCCCACTTTATCTATGATTTTATTCAACTTAGAGGTATCTTCATCTTTGTTCTGAATATACAGATTAAGAAGTAGCTTTTCAACAGCCTTCACATCTAGAAATCTTGTGAGTTTTCCATCCATTGCATATGAAATGACTCCTGTTTCCTCACTGACAATAATCGAAATTGCATCGGATTTTTCTGTAATTCCAATACCTGCCCTATGCCTTGTTCCAAGACTCTTGTTTAATTCCTTATTTTCTGTAAGTGGAAGTACACATCCTGCCGCATAAATTCGTTCTCCTCTGATAATCATTGCGCCGTCATGCAGTGGTGCGCCTTCATAAAATATGTTACCAATAAGCTGTGCGGAAATATCCGCATTAATTTCAGTTCCACTTTCTGCAATATCTGTCAATGCAGTTTCTCTTTCCAAAATAATCAAAGCTCCCGTTCTGGTACTTGAACAATAATCAATAGCTTTAACAAACTCATCTGTAACCTGCTTAGCCTTATCTTTATCAAGCTGTCCGAAAGGAGCCTTCATAATCTTGCTTCGTCCTACATATTCCAATCCTCTACGTAATTCCGGCTGGAATACAACAACCAGTGCAATAACGCCTAAGGTCATAGTTCCTCTCATAATCCAGTTTAATGCATAGAGATGTAAAATATCAGAAATAAAAAAGGTAACAACTAACACAAGTAAACCTTTTACTAACTGCTGTGCTCTTGTTTCCCTGATAAATCCCAATATTTTATATATAATAAATGCAACGATAGTTATATCCAAAACATCGTTAAATCCTATACCCGCAATAATGTTATTAAAAAATTCATTCATAGTTCTCAACCTCACCTATACTATGTATAATTTTACCGTAAATTTATAAAAAATACAAGTAGGCTATATGATTCTTTCTTGTTGACCTGATGATGTTTTTTCCCCATGTAAATTACACAAAAAAACAAGTACCGGCTGTTTTCATCAATTTCTTTACTAAAGCTTCCGTCTTAGTTCCAATCTGCTGACTACATGAACACTATGTTCATAGCAACCAGTCTTCTAAGCGTTTCACTTTACGAAATTGTACTACATAACAGTCGGTACTTACTCCTGTAATTCACTTAACAATTCTGGTGGTCTCACTCCCTTCTTTCTCAAAGTATTTATTTCTTTGAAAATTACTTTCTTTTGATTAACTAAAGTATAACATGGAAAAAATAAAAGTCAATGTTTTTTCAGAATATTTTTTATTTTCTTACTCTTTTTTTATATCGAAACAGTTGCAACTATAAGCAGACGATAATCCTATTTTTTTAACGCTTATATTACCATTATAATTTTTTGGGGGTATAATATTAGATTCTATTAAACAAATTGTGATATTAAATATATATTTTTTCACTCTGTTTTCTTTTATATATAGATAAGGTTCGCCTAATCCAATGTCATATATTTCTTTAGGTTGGTAGGTTAATGTAAAAACTAATGAATTAATATCATGATACAAATTTTTTCCTAAACCCGAATACTATTCTCTCATCTAATAGTTTATAACGCCATTGCTTCATATAGCAATAAAATAATCCTAATAAAAATACAAAAAGGATGGTAAAAATCAATGCTTTTTGAAAACTTATTTTAAAATCAAAGAAGAACAAAACCTCCGTTAAGCTGAACAATAACACCAGATATAATATCGAACCAATTACTAAATTTTCCATTTCCCAAAATATAATCAGGAAAATCTATCTGCGTGAGGATAAGGCTTGCTATGGTCTGTTTTGGATTTCTTGAAAACCAAGTTGTTCTACCGTTTGTCCTGCTTTTTCATTTTTTAAACGAATTTCAAAGTGGTTCTTAATGTTTGTTTTTATGCCTTTGTTTTTCATACAAGCAAAAGTAGATAGAACTATTCTTTGAATCGATATAAAAAGTTTTAGCCGTATCTCCATTTGCCCCCGATAATTTCCCGCTGTCTACTGCTTCATGGGTTCTTGAACGTTTCCATACCTTGTTGTCATAATAACGTTCTCTTAGAATTTCTATATCCAACAATCCGCCCATATCATTGATTGCTAAATCTATACGCTAAAAAACACCTTGATAATCTATACAGCTTTTCAAAAAGCAGTACCAGTCTATTTCTCTTGCCTGTAAGGCATATTCCAAGTTCCGACATTCCATAACCTCTCAAATGTGCAATGTCATTATTTTTCTTTATGCTATTTTCTTTGTCGTATCAAGATTCTTTCAATCGTAGTAAATTAGTGGTCAATTTCTTTTGTATTTTCATTCATATTACTGAAAGTCCCTGTGCTTATGCGAATAATCAGATTTTTAATCTTTTTTTAAAATAAAAAAGATAGCAATTATCTTCAATGATAATATGCTATCTTTCTAACACTAATCAACCTGGTGGCCATGTCAGTTTTCTCTTTCCGAGAATATGAAAATGCAGATGTTTTACTGTCTGAAAAGCATCTTCACCATTGTTACTTACTACTCTGTAACCATTTTCAAGTCCAAGGTCCTCAGCAATTTCATGAATCTTGTACATAATGTATCCTAACAATTCCTGATCTTCTTCTTTTACATCATCTAAAGATTCTATGTGCTTTTTAGGAATTACAAGCACATGAACCGGCGCCTGTGGTTCAAGATCATGAAAGGCAATAAGCTTATCATCTTCATATACCACATTTGACGGAATATCATGACTTCCAATCATACAAAATACACAATCAGCCATTTACAATTCCTCCTTTCATTCCATCTTTATATTTTTCAATCAGTTTTACATTATAAAACTGATTGAACATCTCTTCTGTCCCCTGTACATAAACCTTGATATAATTATCCGTATATCCTGTAATAATACCTTCTTCGTCAAACTCCTCAAAAAGGACAGGTCTTACTGCACCCTCACAAAGTTTAAAGAAGTTCTGTGCCTGTATCTCCGCCTTTTCCATAAGAATCCGACTTCTTTCATTTTTAATTTCTCCCGGAATCTGATGTTCCAGTTTCGCAGCTTTCGTTCCCTGTCTTTTGGAATATTTAAAAGCGTGGACTTTACAAAAGCCTGCTTCTTCAATCATCTGCACACTGTCCTTAAAGTCTTCTTCCGTCTCTCCCGGGAAACCGACGATAATATCTGTTGTAATTCCATAAAGAGGATCGAATTCTTTCAAAACCTGTACAATATCCAGATATTCCTGCCGGCTATATCTTCTGTTCATTAATCCAAGCACATGATCAGCTCCACTTTGCACTGATAAATGTAAATGTGGGCATAATTTATCATATTTAAGAAGACCCTTTACATAATCCTTGTTAATTACTGTAGGCTCCAGCGAACTGAGTCTTATACGAAACTCTCCTTCTATGTCATTAAGCTTTGCAATCAAAGGCTCAATTCCGCCATATTCCATATCTACTCCATATAACGCGGTGTTTATTCCTGTCAGAATAATTTCCTTAAATCCCTTTTCAATAAGACTTTTCGCTTCCTCTACAATTTCTTCCAGGTTTCTGCTTCTTACTTTTCCTCTTGCATAAGGAATAATACAGTAAGAGCAGAATCTGTTACAGCCTTCCTGAATTTTAATGTATGCTCTGGTTCTTGACTCCATAGAAGTAATAATTCCGGCAGACTCATAATGATTAAGTTCATCATATGCTCGAATATGACATTGACTCTCACTGCTATGAAGTCTGTATTCTTCGATATATCTGATTAAATTCTGTTTTTCATTAGTGCCTGCAACTACATTTACGCCCTCAATACGGCTGACCTCATCGGGATTAACCTGAGCATAACAACCGGTAACTGCAACCGTAGCTTCAGGATTAACTCTCTTCATCTTTCGGATATACTGTCTTGACTTTCTATCTGCCAAATTGGTTACTGTACATGTATTGATTACATACACATCCGCAAAATCCTCTTCATTAACAATATCATATCCGGCTGAAGAAAACTGCTCCTTCATAGCCTCTGTTTCATATTGATTAACTTTACAACCTAATGTGTGAAATGCTACTCTCATATAAATCCTTTCCATATGTTTATAAATAAATAGTACAACCTTTTTGCCTTTTCATCAAGAATATTCTTCATCCATTCAAATATATTATTGTGAAAGGATTTAATTATGTTAAAAAAAGTATTATGTATATTCCTGACATGCAGTGTTCTTTTTACCCTTATTTCTGCAAACTATTCAGCATCAATTCCCGTTTTTTCAAATAAGGAAAAACAGGAATACATTAAATGGGTTGATTTTAATATTACCTATGAAGCATTAAAAGATGCTGCTCAGATGGATATAGAAACCTATGAACAGGACATACATCTAAACTGGATAGAACTTCTTTCATGCCTCGGTACAAACTACGGCGGTGATTTTAAAAACTATAAAAAAGAAGATCTGACCAGAATTTCAGAAGAAATAAAGTCCGGTAAAACTCCTGATAAAGTCTGTATAAACAAAAAATATTATACCTATTACCATACTGCTTATTCCGCAGTTCTTCGAAATATCCTGGGTTCAAAAGAAGACGGCACTTACGGCTTTACTGGTTTTTCTCCAATTGCTGCCGGCTTCAGCTATTCCGATAGTGATGATTTCGGCAATGGTCGTGATTACGGTTTCAAACGAAAACATCTTGGTCACGATATGTTCTGTAACACAGGAACGCCAATTATAGCCGTCGAAGGTGGAACTGTTGAAGCCCTTGGCTGGAATCAATACGGAGGCTGGCGTGTCGGAATACGAAGCACTGATGGGCAAAGATATTACTATTATGCCCATATGCGCAAAGATAAGCCTTATGCTGATGGAATCAGAACCGGTCAGAAAGTTAAAGCCGGACAATTAATCGGCTATTCAGGGCAGAGCGGATACAGCACAAAACCTAATGTAAACAATATACAGGTACCTCACCTTCACTTCGGTCTGCAGCTTATTTTCGATGAATCCCAAAAAGACTGCAACTCGGAAATATGGATAAATCCATATCCTCTTACCCGGCTGTTGTCTTCAAATCGTTCCAATGGTAAAAGTGATATGTGCAAATCCGTTGTAAAGACTTCTCCTTCTAGTGTAGATATTCCGATTTTAATGTATCACGGACTTACAAATAAAAGCAGTCAGGTAAACAACTATTTTATTCCCGTAAGTACATTTGAAAGTGATCTGAAATATTTAAAAGAAAACGGATACACTGCCCTGACAATGTCGGAACTTATCAATTTTGTCTGCGATAAAGAAGGAAAAAAATCTTTGCCGGATAAACCCGTTATACTTACTTTTGATGACGGTTATTGTAATAATTACAGACTCGCCACTCCTTTGCTTAAAAAGTACAAGATGAAAGCTGTAATCTCTGTAATAGGTTCTTCATGTGAAGAGGCAAGCAAAGCAGAATACCGTTCTGAATCCTATTGCAATATAACATGGGAACAGTTGGCAGAAATGCATAAATCCGGTCTTTGGGAAATACAGAACCACACATACGATTTGCACGAAATAAAAAACGGAAGACAGGGTGCCTCTAAAAAAAACGGTGAAAACGAAGTCACATACAAGACCATGCTGAAAGGCGATCTTATGCTCCTTCAGGAGAAAATATATAAAGCAACAGGTACATATCCTAATACATTTACCTGGCCATACGGAGCTTATCCAGATGATATAGAAAACTTTCTCAAAGATCTCGGCTTCAAAGCTGCACTTACCTGTAACGGAGGAATAAATCATATTCAGAAAGGCTATACAGAAAATCTATTTTCTCTTAAGCGTCAACTCCGAACACCTTCAGTCAATCTGGAAAGTCTGCTTCGATAAAGTGATAATATAACAGAAAACTGCCGCTGCAGATGTTTCCACATCAATTCAGCGACAGCTTTTCTTATTTTTTCTTTACATAACCGATAAATTTATTCTGATAGCAGATTTGAAAGAACTGTACCAGTCTTTCTACAACCGGTTCAGCTTCTTTCCCGAAGTGTTCCTTTACAATTTTTGAAATATCATAAACTGTTCGTTCAGATGACATTTGCTGCCACGCAAAGCTTCCATATTTGTCAAGTTTAATATGGCTGATTTCAGGACGATGAAACACCTTCTGTGCAATCTTATTATATATCCCCTTATTTTTTACATGTACAGTAACAATATCGTCTTTATCCGCATCCCACTCGTAATCGGGATTTGGAACAGGAATATAATCAAGATAATTCTTTTTCTTCATGATTATGCCTTCTTTTTCTTATGTCCACGATGGCAGAAACTCCATAGTGTCCATGTTAAAATTGCAAATGCTGCAATTCCCACAATATTTCCTACCTGAGGATTTGCTAATACCGGTAATAATCCCGGAATAAAGTTTCCTACAACTTCTCCAACATTTGAATCTGCACCAGCAGGTATAATTGCAAGTACTGCAAGAAGTATTCCTACAAGTCCTTCACCGGCAATTAATCCTGAGCTGTAAAGAATTCCATTGTCGGAAATTTCTTTTCTTGTCTTCTCGTCAAGACTCTTTCTATTTTCAATAACCATCTTAACCAGTCCACCAATAAGCATTGGAACACTCAAGTGAATTGGAAGATATAGTCCGATTGCAAACGGAAGTACCGGAATGCCAAGAACTTCTACAATGATTGCAATAAATACACCTATAATTACAAGTGTCCAAGGAAGGGTACCTCCCATAACACCTTCTACAATCATTTTCATCAATGTTGCTTGAGGTGCAGGAAGCTGTGATCCTCCAAAGCCCCATGCTGTATCTAACAGATAAAGAACTCCACCAATGGCAAGTGAGGAAGCAATAACACCGATAAATTCACCCATCTGCTGTTTCATTGGTGTAGCACCTAAAATATAACCTGTCTTTAAGTCCTGAGAAGTATCTCCGGCAATAGCTGCAATAATACAGATAATTCCTCCAATTGAAATTGCTGCTATCATACCTTCCTGACCTACAGAACCTGTTGCTTTTAATGTGATTGTAGCAACAAGTAAAGTTGCAATGGTCATTCCGGATACAGGGTTGTTGGAACTTCCTACAAGGCCTACCATTCTGGAAGATACTGTAGCAAAGAAGAAACCAAATACAACAATCATTAATGCTCCGACAAGATTAACCGGAATTGCAGGAATCATCCAGATTGCAAGTATAAGTACGATAATTGCACCGATAATGAATCTTAAGTCAATATCTTTATTTGTTCTTTCTTCTGTAATTGTTCCTTTACCAAAACCGCCTACAGCATCTTTAAATGTTTTAACGATTAACGGTAAGGATTTAATCAGGCTAAGTACTCCACCTCCGGCTACTGCACCTGCACCGATATATTTAATGTAATTTGACCAGATTGCAAATGATCCACCATCTGCATACAGTTCAGCAACACTTACATCTGCAGGGAACATTACAATATCAGGTCCAAACAGGACGATAAGAGGCATTAACACAAACCATCCAAGAACACCACCTGCAAAAAGGTATGATGAAATTTTAGGTCCGCAGATATATCCTACACCAAGAAGTGCAGGAAGAACATCCATACCTACTCCTGAACCTGCATATGCAGGAATTTCATAATGTACTTCACTAGGGAATACTTTCATTCCATCAGTAATAAATTTATATAGTGCAGAAATACCAAGTCCTGCAAAAACTATAGAAGCTTTTGATCCACCTTCTTCTCCTGCTACAAGAACTTCCGCGCACGCAGTTCCTTCCGGATATGGAAGTGTTCCATGTTCCTGTACAATCAAAGCCTTACGAAGTGGTATCATAAATAATACTCCCAGCGTACCTCCAAGGAATGCAATAAGTGCAATTTCAAGTAATGATGGAGCATCTGTACCCCATTCTTTTGCCCACAGGAATAATGTAGGTAAAGTAAAGATTGCACCTGCTGCTACAGATTCTCCAGCTGAACCGATTGTCTGTACCATATTATTTTCTAAGATAGAATCTTTTTTCAAAATTACACGGATAATACCCATAGAAATTACTGCTGCCGGAATTGATGCAGATACAGTCATTCCTACCCTAAGTCCTAAATATGCATTTGCTCCACCAAAAAGTATTGCTAAAAGAATACCGATAATAATAGAAGTACCAGTAAACTCCGGTAGCGTCTTTGTTGCCGGAACAAAAGGTTTAAATTCTTTTTTCTCGCTCATACTCTCTCTCCTCTCCTAAAGCGTAACGAAAAAGATTGTAGCACAAACAATCATTTTATGTCAAGTTTTTTGTTAAAAAAACCAAAATTTGTAATTTTTTTATAGAAAAAAGTAAAATAATAGAGGGTAATCTTCCTGTATGCTCCTGTTACATGCAGGATATACAGATAATCAAGAAACCTGCTTTAAAACATACAGAAATAACCTTACAGTAAAGTTTATATTTTCTATATTATAAAAAACTCCCATAACGGGAGTTTCTCTAATTTAAATTATCTTTCAATGCCTTCTCTTGCTTCAAGACCTATGGTACTGTAATAGTGCTTTACCTCTTTCATTTCCGTAACCACATCACCGATTTCAATCAGTTCATCCGGAGCACATCTTCCTGTAACTACAACTTCAACCTCAGGATTTCTCTCTTTTATTACCCTTATAACCTCTTCTACAGACAATAGCTTAAAGTGCAGGGCAATAGTAATCTCATCAAGAATTACCACATCATACTCACCAGATTTAAGAATCTTTTCGCATTCGTTAAGACCATCTTTTGCCATATCTATATCATTCTGATCCGGTTTATTAAAAATAAAACAGCCTCTTCCATATTGCTCTATCTTTAAACCATCCACAATGTCTTCAAGTTTTGTTTCATTATATTTCATGCTTTTTACAAACTGACCGATGAATACACGCTTTCCTGACATCAACGCTCGAAGTGCAAGACCGAAAGCAGCAGTAGTTTTACCCTTTCCGTCTCCTGTATAAATATGCACGTATCCTTTTTCTTCTTTTGATAAAGTTTTCATATCCACCTCTTACATCTTATAATCAAAGAGAAAATAATGGAAGATGATCTTCCTATTTTCTCATGTCACCTCTACGAACAAAAACAATCAGGGAACTTTCTTTGAAATATACAGTAAAATTGATAATTTCCTACATTATAAAAAAAGCTGCTCTTAACAGTAATTCTGTTTATAGAGCAGCTGATGTTTTCTTATTTAACCTTTGATAATGCTGCTTCATCTGCAACAATAGTTACGTCCGGATGCATCTGAAGAATTGATGCCGGAACCTGTGGTGTAACAGGTCCACAGATAACTTTTTCAAGAATATCCGCTTTATCTTCTCCACTAACAATAAGAAGAATCTTCTTTGCACTCATAATTGTGCCGATTCCCATTGTATATGCCTGTCTTGGAACCTGATCCTTATCTTCGAAGAAACGTTTGTTAGCTTCGATTGTGCTTTCCTGTAAATCAACACACTGTGTAGTCTTTACAAAGTGATCAGCCGGTTCATTAAATCCGATGTGTCCATTATGACCAAGGCCTAAAAGCTGTAAATCAACGCCACCTAATTCAGCAACAACTTTTTCATAGCGTGCACATTCTTTTTCGGCATCCGGTTCAGTACCATCAGGAATATTTGTATTTTCAATATTGATATTGATGTCCTTAAAAAGATTATCAAACATGAAATAGTAATAACTCTGGTCATTATCTCTTGTAAGTCCTCTGTACTCATCAAGATTAGCAGTCTTAACTTCAGCAAAATCAAGATCCCCATCATTATACATTTCAATAAGTCTTTTGTAAGTTCCGATAGGTGTTGAACCTGTAGCAAGTCCTAAAACACAGTCAGGCTTGTTAATTACCTGTGCAGCAATAACTGCAGCAGCTTTGCGGCTCATCATATTGTAGTCTTTGGTTCTGATAATTTTCATTTTCTTTCCCCCTATTTATATATAAAAAATTAACTTTCAAAATTAACTTAGTTATTATATCACTCAATCCTTGAAAATACAACTGCATTTACTTTGTATTTTTTACAATTTTATTCCAGATTCAATCTTTTTCTAAGAATTCTCTCTGTAACGATAAAGTAAAGTACAGACTGAACAGCAAGACCTGTCACAAAAGTATTTACTGCACGTTCAACAGTAAAATTCTGCCAGAAATGTGTTTGAAAATCTAACGGAGGAATAACTGTCACTACTATAGAAATAATCGTCTGCCATATAATCTGAATTCCAAAATAAGCAAGTACAGAGAAAAGGACTTTATGTTTTTTAGACATCTGTCCTATAGCCATTGCAAGATACAACTCCAAAATCTTTGAAAATGCGCCTAATAGAATAGCAAGAATAACCCGAATAGCATTACCAACGTTCTGTGGGCTGCTAAAAAGTTCGCAAAGTCCTTCATAATATGTACTCCATGGAACAACTGGAGAAGAAAGAATAAATATAGATATTGCACCGATAATTCCACTTATAATAGAAACAATCACAGCTACAACCCCTTTTGAAAGAATCAGCTGCCCCGTTTTTACCGGTAAAGTATTCATAAGATATCCTTCTTCTTTTAATAATCCCTTGTAAAACCTCATGATGATAATCAATGTAGTTACTGCTATCATTGCCAGAAATACTCCGCCATAAGTAAAGGTCAGAATAGATAAGATAATATTGCTGAGACGTCCTGAATTTGCCAGATCAAATCCGGAATTGGCTCTTTGATATAAGGTCAAAATAATGGCCATAATCGGAAGAGAAATCCAGACAATTCCAATCTGCTTTATTATTGATTTGAATTCCCACTTAATCAGTTTATTTGTCATAACCTTCGCCCCCTTCTGTTTTCTCATTTATTCTCAGATTATCCCCATTACCATATCCCATATATGCTGTCATTCTGAACGAGTCTCTGAAAACTTCATCGATAGACTTTCCTTCTTTTTCCTTGATATCATCAATTGCTTCATGACGAATAATCTTTCCATCTTTAATAAAGATTACTTCGTCAAGAATTCTCTCAATATCCGATATAAGGTGTGTAGAAATAAGAACAGTTCCCTCCGGGTTATAGTTGTTAATGATTGTTCCCATTATGTACTCCCTTGCTGCAGGGTCAACTCCCGCAATAGGTTCATCCAGAAGATAAAGCTGTGCATTTCTGCTCATGACAAGTATAAGCTGCACCTTTTCTTTTGTTCCCTTTGACATGGTTTTAAGTCTTGAAGTTTCATCAATACCTAAAGCTTTACACATATCAGCAGCCTTCTTTCTGTCAAAATCCTTATAAAAATCCTGAAAAAAATCAAAAATATCTCTTACCCTCATCCAATCTGCCAGATATGTTCTGTCAGGAAGATAACTGATTACTGATTTTGTATGGATTCCCGGTTCTTCTCCGTCTATAAGAATTTCTCCCATATCCGGCTGAATTAATCCGTTAAGCAATTTGATCAACGTAGTTTTTCCTGAACCATTAGGGCCTAAAAGTCCAATAATTTTTCCTCTTTCAATAGTGAGATTTACTCCGTTAAGTGCAAATTTTCCACTATAGGATTTTCTTACATCTTTAAGTTCTACAAGATTGTTCATTTTATATTTCTCCCCTTTCTAACCATAACCTCAATCGCATCTTCTTCACTATAACCTATAGCTGTCATTTCTCTCATATAATTAGAAATATTCTGTTCAGCAAGTTTTTCTTTGGTTGCATCAATTAATGCTTTATCTGTCGTAACCGTACGACCTGCTGTTCTATAGGTTATAAGAAGTCCATCACTTTCCAAATCCGCCAACGCCCTCTGCATCGTATTGCGATTTACCCCTGCTTCCTGAGCCAGCTGTCGGACAGTTGGAAACGGTTCTCCTTCTCTATACTCTCCCGATACAATTGCTCTCATTATGTGTTCCTTTAACTGTGGCCATATAGATCTGTTATTATCCAGTTTCCACTGCATCTCTAATCCTCTCCCTTCTGACAAAGCTTCTTGTCTTATTGTCTTATTGTCTTATTACCTTAGGACAATATTACTGCTAACTTTATACATTGTCAATACTTTTATTTATATTACACTATACGTATCGCTTTAATACGATTCTATTACTCATTTTCGGTCTTTTCTTGATGACGGCTTTGCTACAGAAAAAACTAACCTGAACAAATAAAATGTGACAAGATTGAATAAAAAATCCTGTCACATTTTCATTTTTCTTATGATTAAATTTAAAACGAAAGCAGCACTATTTTCAACATAAAAGATACAAATTTAAAATATAAACCTTTTGCTGACTAAATTCCAGTATCAAGCTCAATCTTACTGCCCTTATTCGTCTTTTTGATAACGATTTTTTTAGGAATCACCTGTTTCAGTTCTTCTCTGTGACTTATAATTCCGATAAGCTTATTGCTGCTTGAAAGTGATTCCAGCATATTTATAGCATCATTCAGAGATTTTTCATCAAGAGTACCGAATCCCTCGTCAATAAACACCGTATCAATCTGTATACCGCCTGCGCTTGCCGTAACATGATCGGAAAGTCCTAAGGCAAGACTAAGAGATGCCATAAAACTTTCTCCGCCGGATAAGCTGCTTACCGGTCTTTTTTTACCCGTATAGTTATCCTGAATATCAAGATTTAATGCAATGTTGTTCTTTGCATCCACATCTTCGTGACGATACAGCTGATACTGTCCCCCGCTTAATGGAAGCAGTCGTTTATTTGCTGCTCTGATGATTCCGTCAAATCCTGCCATCTGAACATAGGTTTCGAAATTAGTCTTATTTTTCTGTGATACTTTACCATTAAGCAGATTTGACAGATTGTGAAGTCTCGTTACCTCTTCAAGCTGCTTCTCCGCTTTTTTCTCGCATTCAATAATACTGTGCAATATTTCAGCATTGCTCTCTTTACGATGTAATAATGCACCGATACTCTCCATCAGAGACTTTTCTTCCTGTTTTGCCTGTTCCGCCTCATTTCTGGCAAAATTTTCATCCTGACGTTCTTTACCGTTTATATTTTCTTCTGCAAGCTTAAGATTTGCCCTGTTTGCCGTAACCTCATTTTCATAGTTCTTAATTCTTTCTTCATCTTTATGCAGACTATCCTTTGAAACTACACTGCAAAGAAAATCTTCTTCTGATTGAAATGCTTCTTCATTTCTAAGTTTTATGTATCCCTGTTGCTTTTCTTCCAGTTCTGCTTCTGCTTCAACTTTCTGTTTTCTCAATGACTCTGAAGTAGCTTTTGCCGAAGACACTTCTGTTTTTACAAAATTCTTTCTTTCGTCAGCCTCTTCAATCTGTTCAAAAATACTTTTTGCTTCTGATGCAAGCTTTTTACGCATATCCTGCGCTTCAATAAGCGTTCTGTATGTCATATTCTGCATTTCTCGCAATTGTCCGTCACAAACAGCTTTTTCTCTTTCCAGTTTTGAAATGTTTTCTTTAAGACAATTAAGTTTTTCCTCTATGCATTCTTTTAATTGCGTATTTTCTTTTCCTATGCACTCTAATTCTTTTCTTCTCTTGGCCTTTTTTTCCAAATCAGAATAAACTTTCTGCTGTTTTTCAATTTCCTGCGTTACATACTCCTCATGACGTACCATAACTTTCAGAAGTTCTTCCTCTTTAATTTCTTCTTCGTAAGAAAAACTTCCATCATACTGCTTCAGTCTTTGTAACACATATTTCTTCTTTGTTTTAATCTGCTCATTTAAAGTTGAAACATAATGATGATCATCTGATTTTTTCTTTTCCGCACAGTCCCGCTTTTCTTTTAACCGGTCAAGTTCATCCTGGGTTACAGATTCTTCCGAAAGTACTGCCGGTGAAGGATGCTCCGTCGAACCGCATACAGGACACGCTATACCTGCTTTGAGACCTTGCGCAAGAATTCCCGCATAATTTGCCTCCATAGTGCATTCAGCAACTCTGTAGTCTTCACATAGCTTATCATACCGTTTTCTGCTGTTAATATATGTTTCCTGAGCTTTTTTTAGTTCTTCATTACCCGGTAAAATTTCTGTCTCAAGTTCCTCTAAAAGAGAATGTATCTCCCCGTAGCGCTCTTTAGCATTTTCCATAAGACTTTGGACCTGAACTATCTCTATCGGAACATTTTCCAAAGCGTTTTTTTCTTGCTCATCTTTGGAAATTTTCCCATTTAAATGTAATAATTCCGTTTCTTCTCTGCTTTTCTGCTCTCTGTATTCATTTTGTTTTCTATCAAGAGAATCTATAGTCTTTTGCAACTCATCACGCTGGCCATAACGAGGTTCTTCTGCTTCGATTAAATCCGCCTGCTTTTTCTTTTCTTCCGCTTCAGCTTTTCTTCCTGATAAAATCCTAAAAGCTTCCTCAGCTTCAAAAAGACAGTCTTTACTTTTCCTTAATGCATCTAGACTTTCGCTATATTCTTTCGTTTGCTGTTTCAGTTTCTCTGCACACTCTCTATATGCTTCGTACACCGGATAAACTACATAAACAGCTCTTCTGTTTTTTTCTGTCTCCAGTTTCAGGGAATCAAATTTTTCTTTCTTATCCTTTAATGCCTGCATTTCCTTTAAAATCCGGTCATAATTTTCAAAGAGTTCATTGGTTGAATGCACCAGATTATATTTTCGTTCTTTTTCTGTTGCAACTTTTTTCTTAAAATCAAGTTCTGATTTTTCTATAACAATTTTCGTGCTGTCCTCTTCAATTACGTTTTCCAGTAAAGTTTTTTTCTCATCAATCTGATAACCTGTAGTCTCGCTATTCTTCAACTCTGAAATCTGATCAGCAAAAAAACTATCCTCTGCATACTTTATGCTGTTAAAAAACTGACTGATGCTCCTGTAGGTTTCTCTGAGACCACTATCTGCAGATCTGTATTTCTGCTCCATAAGAATTCCCATTTTACGATAACCTTCAGTAGAAAAGATTTTCTGCAGAATTTCACTTCTTTTTCTGGTATCGGCATTAAGTACTTCTCTGAACTCTCCCTGTGCAATCATGGAAATATGCTTAAACTGATCATAGTTGATTCTTAAAAGTTCTTCTACAGCTTTATCCACATGCTTTGAACCTTCTACCGGCGTATCCGGTTCTCTGGTAAATACAGCTTTTGCCGGCTTATTCGTATAGCCTGTTCCGTTTTTCTTTGCCCTCATATACTGTGGCGAACGATATATCTCGTAATTTCTTCCCTTATGTGAAAAGGCAAACTTTACATAGGTTTCCTCTGTTTCCTCTGCATAGTCGCTTCGTAGAGATGAAACTTCACGAATACTTCCACTGGTATTGTTAAACAGTGCAAAAGAAATCGCATCGAAAATTGTTGTCTTTCCTGCTCCTGTATCTCCCGTAACTAAAAAAAGACCTTCATGCCCAAGTTTATCAAAATCAACGGTTACTTTTTCAGCATAAGGACCGAATGCACACATCTCCAGTCTTATAGGTTTCATTCTGTCACCCCCGCTTCTTCTGCTACGGTTTTAAGAGCTTCCCAGTCTTTTTCTGACGGCTCTGTACCATTAATCAGTTTATAGAAATCCGTAATCAGTTCCTCAAAACTTTTTCCCTCAACCTCAAGTTCTATAGTCTCATCCCGAATGGCTCTTGTAGACTGATTATCATAATCAAGTTTTACTGCTCTCGGATAAACCTCCTGAAGTCTTGACATTGCATCGTGTTGCGTTTCTTCATCGGTCAATGTGGCATAAATATAGTCTTCTTTATCCACTGCATGTTCAATAAGATCCTTCAGGTTACCACGAATATGCCTTATCTCATAAAGTGGTTTAAGGGGAACAAGTTCAACCTGAACATCTCCCTTTTCTCCAAGCGTAACGACAGGAGCAGTTTTCTGTCCTCTCAGCTCTCTGTCATTCAGAGAATACTTGAGAGGCGCACCTGCATATCGGCAGGATTCATCCCCAACTGCCTGCCCACTATGAATATGACCCATTGCAACATAATCAAAAGACTTAAAACAGTCACTGCCTATTTTATCTATATTTCCGACATTAAGAATAGAACTCTCTGAACCCGATAACTCCGGTTCAGATTTGCCGGTTACAAACTGATGTGTTAAAAGAACATTTCTTTCTTCTTCATTAAGATCGCATTTACTTATTGCTGTACGAAAAGCCGTATCATAGGAACTGATCGTCTCTTCCGGGAAAAAATGGGCTACCCGTGATGCTTTTACGTAAGGCATGAGCCAGAAATGAACGATTCCGAATTCATCCTCCATGTCAAAGCATGGTATCTGTCCGTCATATCTACCCTGAATATAAATATTTTTTGCAGTAAAAAGCTGACTGCCAAAGTTAAGTCTTTCATCCGAATCATGATTTCCGCTTATTGCGAACACCGTTTTTTCCATCTCGGCAAGTTTTGTAAGAAATACATCAAAAAGCTTTACTGCTTCTTCACTTGGAACAGACCGATCATAAATATCACCTGCAATCAGAACAGAATCAATCTGTTTCTCTTCTATAAGCTCTGTAATCTGATTCAAGATGTACCGTTGATCTTCAATCAGACTGAATTCATTAAGAGTCTTTCCCAGATGAAGATCAGATAAATGAATGAGTTTCAATTTTACTTTCCCTTACAGATTTCTCTGTATCCCTTCGTATTATATTGAAGTACTAATTTATTACTACTTCTACTTAGATTTTACACCTTCTTCTGCACTATTGTAAACGGATTATATTTTATTTAATAAACTTCCATTCACAGAATCTTTTAGACATATAATCATCATTATAATGACTATCCATTATTTGTTCTATACGATTTACTGCAGGTTTTCCGTAATGCCTGTTGGACCAGCGATGAATTGCCACACCGGTTACCGTCAGATTTATAATCATAAATACGGTAAAAATATTGCAGGCAGCTTGCCAGCCATTACCCTGCATCTTCTTAAAAACTTTATCTATATAAGGGATAGCATATGAAAAGGCAATTCCTATAAAACCCCAGATAAAAAACATCGAAAGGCTTACATAACCTCTAAAATTCATAAAATGCCTTGTATAGTTCCATGCGCGCATATGTAACCCAAAATCCAGTATTGCACCACTTATCAATTCGATTATGCAACCACCGGAACCAAACATCACGAATTGATAAAATCTGCTTTTATTCTGCATAGCAGCATATCCCGCATAGCAACCTGCAAAACCTATACCATAAATAATACAAAAAGGTCCCCATACAGACACAACATGACTTTCCCATGCACCCCGTTTATATATACTGAACAGGCCTTCAAGAAGAACCCCGGCAAGACTTCCTGCAATAAAAAGCCAGAATAATTTATCATACGTTACTTTAATTTCTTCTTCATCTCTCATCTAATCCATTTCCCCTTTTATCTGATTGTGCATAAACACGCATTTTATATGTTATACTTACCTTTATTCCGAGGTCAAGGAAAAACGGCAAATTTCGACAAATCTTCACAAACGGGGAAAAATCCGTTCAATAAAAAATCCGGTGTTTTAAGGAGAATTCCCTGTTTACATCGGATTTTTATTCATATTAAACTATCTTAGATTTTCTGATAAAAGCATCCGCCTTTTCATATTCCGGTTCCGTCATGAGGCTTACGACAACATATATAAAAGCGGATAAACCCACGCCTATAATAACCTGTAAAGCAGATTGCGTTTCCCAGAAAGATGGAAGACCGACACCAAAATCAATGAGTAAATTATATGTGCAATAGATAAAACCACAAATCATGGAAGCCATTGCGCCTTTGCTGTTTCCGCGTCGCCAGAAGAAACCTGCAAGAAGAGGAACAAATACGCCCGTAGTAATAAGATGCGATCCCATCCATGCGATAGTCAGAATTGAACGTATTTTTAATGAAATACAAAGTGCTACACCTGTGACACAAAGTGTTGCCATTTTTGAGTGTTTCAATTTCTGCTTTTCATTTTCCTGTTTCTTATGCAAATCCATAATATAGGTCATGGAAGCTGTGTTAATTAATGAATCCATTGTAGACATAATGGCTGCTGAAATACCGATAAAGACTACTGCTCCGGCAACCGGCGACATATAATCCATAACAATCGCTGTAATAATGCCACCTCTTGGAAGTTCATCATAAAGCACAAAGCTTGCCATGCCTGCAAATACAACAATGAGATACAGAGGAATAAATGCGCCGAAACTCATTATGGTCATTTTCCGTGCATCCTGATCTGATTTTGTTGCGGAAATTCTCTGCCATACGTTAGCCTGAATCATCCATGCACAACCGAAGGTAATCACATACATCATATATTTTGTCGCACCGGCTGTAACACTCATATAGTCTTTCTTCCCTGCTGCTTCCGCTGCCATACTTATTGCTTCAAATCCTCCTGCATGCTTTAGTGCAACAACAAAGACTGTAAAAGCGGAAATCATCAGAAGAACAAATTGAATAATATCCGTAAGAACTACTCCTCTGAATCCTCCAAACATCGAGTAAATCAAAACAACGAAAGTTCCGACCAATACGGCAACTTCATAATCGAGTCCAAGATAAGTACCAAAAAAATCCCCAATTCCTACCATCTGTGATGCCGCAGTAAAAGTCATAAAAAATAAAATCAGCAACGATAAAACTTTTGCTGTCTGTGCGGAATATCTTGCTTCCATCATCGCACCTTGCGTAAGGTATCCGACTTTACGAATCGCCCCGGCTCCTAAAATCATAAGAAATGTCGACAGAAGTACAGGCACCCCATAATACCAGAATGCTCCAAGGCCATCTTCAAAAGCAAGGTCTGCAGTGGATAGAGACGAACCGGCACCCCACCATGATGCTATAAAGGTAATGGAAAGTGCCCAAAAAGGCAGTGTACGCCCCGCAAAAAAATAGTCAAGTGCTGTCTGGTTCTTTTTTTCTTTCGTAACTGCAAAAAGCAAAACTGCAAAGTAAATCAGAAGTCCGATAAGCGATGCTGTTTTTAGTGTTGTCAATAGTTAATCCCCCTATCTAAATAGCTTTCATCCAGTTTGCTTTTTTGTAATAAATTAAAAATGTAACAGAGCTCATTGCCCATGTCATCGGATACACGATATATACCATAAAAATGCTTCCTGTAAGCGGTACTGCAATAGCAAGGAAAGTAACTCTTATGATACACCAGAATGCCAGCATTACAAACATCGGCACTACAGCTTTTCCTGCTCCTCGAAGAACTGCTGCAATAGCATGAGAAAAGGCAAGCAGGCAATAAAACAATGTACTTGTTCTCGCTTTAACTACTCCGAAATGAACAACCTCCGGCGTAGAATCAAATGCAGAGATAAAGAACGGTGCAAAGATAAAAATAATGATTCCGATTACTTCTGCAAGAAGTACAGTCATAATTATACCGAAATGAGCACCTTTCTTTGTTCTTTCGTATTCTTTTGCACCGAGATTCTGTCCTACAAAGGTCGTAAGTGCAAGGGTAAAACTGGTAATCGGCAGAAATCCGAACTCTTCAATTTTATCATAAGCCCCAACGCCTGCCATTGCCATTGCACCGAAAGAATTAATATTTGCCTGTACGATAAGATTTGCAAAAGAAATAATGGAGTTCTGCATTCCTGAAGGAAAGCCAATCTTAAGGATTTGTCTGCATATACTTTTATGTAACTTAATTTCTTTGATATTCAGTCGATAGACTTCCTTTGTTCTTAATAGCAGAACGAGACACAAACCTGCACTGATAAACTGTGAAATAACTGTAGCGATTGCCGCACCTTCAACTCCTGTATGTAATACTCCGATAAACAGTATATCTAATAGACAATTGACTACAGAAGATACAATCAGATAATAAAGAGGATGTTTGCTGTCACCTACCGCCTGTAAAATTCCTACAAAAGTATTATATAAAACAAGACCTGTCGAACCACCAAAATAAATTTCAAGATAAAGTACAGATTGTGGCATTACTGCTTTAGGTGTTCCCATCCATTTTAGTATCTGTGGTGAAAAAGCCACCCCGGCCGTAGTAAGCAGTATACCTGCTAAAACCCCCATTGCGACTGTGGTATGCACCGCATTTTTTAGGTTATTAAAATCTTCCGCTCCAAAAAAATTTGCAATAATTACACCTGCTCCGGTTGCAATACCACTGAGAAAACCGACAAGTAAGAAAATCAGGCTTCCTGATGAGCTGACTGCCGCAAGTGCATTACTTCCAAGATAATTTCCTACAATCAGAGAATCTACAGTATTATACAACTGTTGAAAAAGATTCCCCAATAAAATTGGAAACGCAAAACATACAATTCTCTTCCATATCGTTCCATTGGTCATAGGTTTAATTGTATCCACTATAGTATCTCCTCTCTTTTGCGTTTCATTTTACATTTTAACATATTTCAAATAGAAAGTGTATTTTTTTACTCGAAAATAGTACGAAAATATGATATATTGCTCTATGAACAGATTGAAAAGGAGAGTGCAGATTGCACAGTATAGAATATATGAAAAAAGTATTGTTATTAACTACCGGTGGTACAATTTCATCCCGTCTCGGCAATCAGGGACTTGTACCAGACATAAAAAGTAATGATATTCTCGCATTGCTACCCGAACTGAAAAATCAATTTACTGTAGACAGTAAAGATATTTTAAATCTTGACAGTTCAAATATACAACCTGAAGAATGGCAGCTTATTGCCCGCGAAGTGGCTGAAGCTCTTCCACATTATGATGGCATCATCATAACACACGGAACAGATACTATGGCCTATACTGCCTCAGCACTGAGTTTTATGCTTCGTAATCTTAAAAAACCGGTTGTCCTCACCGGTGCTCAGATTCCTATTGAGCAGATGTTTACCGATGCAAAGCGTAATCTGCAGGCGGCATTTGCCGCAGTGGATTCCGGCATTCCAAGAGTAATGATTGCCTTTTACGACAATATTATCAACGGATGTCGTGCAGTAAAAGTCAGAACCCTGGGCTTTGATGCTTTTGAAAGTATCTCTGCACCATATATCGGAGAAATCTTTGCTGATGGTGTACACTGGAACAGCGAAAATATCCTTATGCCCGAGGATAAGTTTTATCTTTCCGACAAGTTATGCACAGACGTATTTGTGCTTAAACTCATTCCCGGCACAAATCCTGAAATCTTCGATATGCTGCTTCATATGAACTACCGCGGTGTTGTTATTGAAGCCTTCGGTGCCGGTGGCACACATTTCGAAAGAAGAAATCTTCTGCCAAAACTCAGAAAGCTTGTAGACTGCGGTATTTCTGTAGTTGCAAGGAGCCAGTGTTTATATGAAAAAAGTGATTTTTCAATTTATGAAGTCGGTCAGAAGCTTCTCGACTGCGGGGTAATTCCGGGAAGAGATATGACAACTGAAGCCATTGTAACAAAACTAATGTGGGCTCTCGGCCAGACCGATGATCCAAGAGGCGTACAGAAAATATTCTCAACAAACTATGTTGATGAAGTAAGTTTCTAAAACAATAAAAAAGGTGACCTTCTGATTTTATTCAGAATCGTCACCTTTTTAAATTAATTATGCTTCATAACGACATTTTATTATTTTGATATTAACAAAGAAACATATTCCCCCTATTACCATAAGTATAAGGGATACCCACAATATTTTTATCTCTACATCTGCATTTAACCAGTCATTGATATTCCTGAACATATATATCAGCACAATGGCAAAAAACAGAATTTCCCCATAACTTACAGCTCTATTAGGCTTTCCTGTTTTAGCATTTTTAAAATTATTACCTATGCTATAGCTCTGCAGAACAATCCCTCCGGAAACAAATCCGAAAGCAACCGACAGAACGAATATAGAAAGAAGTAATGGAATTCCTATTCCGTCTTCCTCTATAAAAATTGTGATTTCAAAGCCTAATGGAATCATGGCCAAAAGCGATCCCGAAGTAATTGTCTTTACAAAGGCTGTTTGAAAGAAGGTTACAGGAAAACTCTGATAAAAATATGCATCTTTCTGGAATAAAGTTTCGGAGCAGATTTTCTCTATTATTTGAAAAATCAAAAGAAAAACTGCAACGGTAAGAAAAATTATTCCATATAACCTGCCTGTTGAAATCATTGAATTTTCATCATAAAACAAACTTCTCTGTATGGTAGCAAAGGCAATCCCTGCGAAAACTGCAAAGATATAAGAATACCAGGGTATCATCTGAAAGTTCAGTTTCAGAAACTCTCTGAATTTATTATTTTTACTCATCTCTTTCCCCCTTTTCCCTATTTTAATTCATATTTCTTCTTAAAGCGATTCACACTCAGGTGGTAGAATAATACCACAAGAACTATGCCGATAAACAGATTAATAAGCTGTATTATTACAGACTGGGTAATTCCAAATACATCTGCTAAAAAATCATCAAATTGAAAAGCAGTCACATTCATCAATCCTGCAAACATGCAGATACCAAGTAGAAAAAGGTTCTTTTTTCCTTTTCTTTTTGTTCCGGAATTATACATAATGATTAAGTAAAAAATCATTAATGCCTGCCCTAATGCCACAATATTCTGGTTAAAATAATATACAGGAAAAAACTGCCAGCCCATTTTATAAATTCCTGTTTCAAATGCATCAGAGAACATGTAAGATAAGCCTTTTAACGGACCAACCAATCCTGCAAGTCCTATCATAGCAACAGTTACAGCTACTTCAATGAGCTGAATAAGTCCCACAGTGATTACTTTACTCTGTACCATTTCTTCTGCTGACACAGGGAAGGCATTATATAAATATGCACCTTCTCCAAATACACTTGTATAAAACAGTTTTTTATAAATTCTATATTGAATAACAAGCAGCATAACAATATAGATTAGGGGTACAAAGAGTACAATCATTAAAGTGCTTACTACAAAGATCTCACAGATGGCACTTAAAGCAAGGTACACAATAAGTTCATTCTTTATCATCAGCAGATTAGCTTTTATCATTTTGTCTAATCCATTCATTTCTCTACCTCTTTTAATCTTATAAGCCCCTGTTTTCGTCCTACTCCGACTACTGCATATCTGTTATCGGGTTCCGTTACTGCGGAAAAGACGAATTCTGTTGCAGGATTCATATTTTCATCTACAAAGCCCCAGCCTTCTTCTCCATTATTCATAAAATCATCACTTTGAAAATCTTTAATATCTAAATCTTTTCCTTTATATGCTTTTGAAAAACCATCTTCAAATGCCATTCTGCAATAGAACTTCTGCTTATCCATAACCTTAATTTTTCCATCCACCATAGTCAGATAATTAATACACTGATTATCATAATATGCGATAGCATTTTCCGCATCAGCAATGCACATTCCATACTTTTCAGTTTCCACATCATGTCCAAAGGTATCACAAAGCATATCTTTGCCATAATGTCCTCTGATGGCTAAAAGATTTTCATTTCCATAATAGAATGAACTTGTTACACCGGACACATCTTCATAATGATCATTGAGTACCTGGTATTTAACGGTATGCACAATCTCTGTTTTTTCATCAATATCGATAATCCATCTTCCTGCTACATAATCACATACTGTGCTGTTCTTCTTTGCCTTGTTTTCGTCTTTCCCTGTCATATAATTTATAATATGATCACAGCTGTTCTTTGTCTTTAGCAGATATCCGTTTTTCTCTGCAAACTTTACTGGATGGTCACCATCGATATCCTTTTCCGGAATACTGTAAAGTACTTTATCTTCCGGAGTCCATACTTCATAGGTTTTCCGGTCTTTATTATATGAAATATAATTTTCTCCATTTTCATCAATATCTGCATATGAATATTTTTTAATCTCGACCTTATGATTTTCCTGAGATACTTCATCATACTTTACAAGCAGGTATTTCTCCTCCTCATAAAAAAGTATGTATTTATTATTTTTCTTTTCAAAAGTTCCATCAACAGGAATATCTGCAAGTTCGTTTCCGTCTCTGTCAAAGATGTACCACTTATTCTCTTTACCTTTTTTCTCTCCTAAAAAGAGTTCTTTCTCTCCACTGAGAATCTTAATGGTTCTGTATCTTCCAAGTGGTATGATTTCTTCAATGTTTCCTCCTGCAAATTCACTGAGATTTACGGAGTTTTCTTCTTTTGCCTCATTTACAAGGTAATAGCTTCCTGCAGCTGTTAATGCAGTAGTTAGGAGAATCCCCATAAGATAAAGAAGGAACCATCTGCTCTTTAATAGATTTTTCATAATTCTCAACCTTTCTGCTAAATCTCATAACTCTTCTTCAGGGCTTTAATAGAAAGTAACGTCATTACAATAAGAACTACAAGTTCTATGGCAACATACAGGAAGTCCATCCATATTGCATAATTCATTTTCAGGACTTCCGTAAAAATTGTTGTTCCCCTGTTTAAAACCCCTCCGATTAAAATAACCATAAATATCGCTATAAAGAGACGACCTTTTTTTTCTTTACAGGAGCACTGTTATAGAAAACAATGGCAAAGAGAAACATAGCGCCCTGACTTAATCCTATTAAATACATTATTAGCAAATCCGTAAGGGCTTACTGCATTTAGTATATTAAGTATCTCAGGTTCTGAGAAGTCCAGCAACATATCACTCTGAATGATTTTGAAAATCGACAGTATCATAAGTATATTAAGAATACCCATAATCAGGTCTATTATTCCTAAAGCTGTAAGTTTACCAATCACAACCTGCTCCGGTGAAACAGGAAGCTGATTGTAAATCATAGCGGAGGAACCGTAAATACTATCATAAAATAGTTTCTTGAAGATTAAAAGGTTCTGTATTCCAATGACAATCACTAAGATCATTCCACTTCCGGGATAAAAAAGGATGGAAGTGATTGCAGAAAAGACTATCAGCAGAAGATAGCATATGCATATAGCAATAATCTGCGTCTTTACCATGCTTATGTTAGTAAGAATGTATCTGTCTAACTTATTCATTTCCTAACCCCCTTAAAATCTATAACACCAAATTTATAATTTTTCCCTACTACTGCATATCCGTTTTGCGTTTCAAAAGCTGCGTCAAAATCAAACTCAGTTATTTTATTAAATTCACGATCTATAAAGCCCCAATTGTATCCCTGTATAAATCCGTCTTTTATAGTATCCATATCTGTAGAATCATTTCCTTTTGACTCGTAGGCAACTGCAATGTCATCATCAAAGTCCATGAAGCAAAACAACCTTGCGGTTTTTATAACTTTTCCTTTATTTTCCCCTTCAAGACTTATATATCGTAAAACTGATTTTCCATACTGACCTACAATCAGTGTATCGCCTGCAATTTCCTTAATATTATCACCATATCTTGAATAATCAAATTCATTTCCATCTCTGTCATATACAACAGGTCTCTGCTGATTTGTGAGTATATCTGCTCCAAACGCCTTATCTGAATTTAGTGATATTCCCACCTGCCGTTTTACAAAGCTGATATACTTTTCATTTCCCAAATAGCTATTGCATACAGCCTTGTTAAATGCGGGCTCATATTCATCATCAAGGAAAGTTGTAACTACAATATTTCCTTCATAACCTAAAGAGCCTTTACAGTAAATTTCCCATTTCTGCCCGTTATATCCCATTACCTCATCACCCGGTATAGTTCTGTATTCTTCCTTTCCACTTACATAATTTACTATGCCACTGCTTTTATCTTTATAGTTAACTATGATATATCCCGGTTTACCTGCAAAGTATGGCGGTGTTTCTGACAAGTCCGCCTTTGTTCTCTTATAAATTAAAGTCTCATCGCCATCAAATATTTTAAAGCATTTCCCTTCATCAATGATGATATGGTTACTTTTACCGTCAATATCTGCATACGGATATTCTTTAAACTCTTCATTTCCTTCAAGCGCTGCCTTTGTATCCGCAATAAGTGTCTTGCAGTTGTCATCATCGGATTTAAGGAATTCAAGCCATCTATCTGAGTAGCTGACAAGGGCTCCTTTCGGTTCTACGGATTCAATAATTTTCCCCTGATCATCTATAAAGTCATAATGATATTTGTTATTTTTGTAGTCTTCAATACCTGCAATAAAAATTCCCTTTTCACTATCCAGAATCTCCATGTAGTTATAGTCTTTAATAGGACTAACCGTTCGTACATCTGCTCCTGCAAGTTCTGCAGGGTCAATTTCCTTATTAGAGACTGCAGTATTAGTCAGAAAGGATTTCCCAAAGTATAATCCTGCACAGACAAGTACTACAGCAAGAATAAAAGCCGGTATAATTCTGCTTTTCAGCATATCATTTGCTTTCATTTTATTTTCCCCCTAAAACAGTTCTTTCAGTACCTCCTCAAGAGATTTACCTTCATCTCCCCTTAAAGTATCTGTATCTTCAAATGCTACGATTTTTTCCTTTTTTAAAACGATAACAGAATCAAATAATCTCTCAATATCCCTTACGAGATGAGTTACAATGATCATACTTCCTTCGGGATTAAAGTTATCCAGTATAAGGTCAAGTACATGCTCTCTTGCTTCAATATCTACTCCTCCTATAGGCTCATCAAGGAGATAAAGTTTTGCTTTTCTTGACATAAGAAGTGCAATCTGAAGTTTATCAATCATTCCCTTTGACATTTCTTCCGGCATAGAACTCTCAGGAATTCCAAATATCTTCAAAATTTCTCTGCACTTTTTCGCATCAAAGTTATCAAAGAAAGTCTCATAGAGTTTTATCATCTGACGAACTTCCATTTTAGCAGGAAGACCATCTTTATCCGGCAAATACGCAACTCTTGCTTTGGTTTCTGCTCCGGGATAAAACCCGTCTATCAGGACCTCTCCTTCGTAATCCGCATAAAATCCGGCCAAAATTTTTAACAGTGTTGTCTTTCCACTTCCATTAGCTCCTAAAAGTCCGATTATCCTCCCCTGTGGGATTTTAAGATTGATATCATCAAGTGCTCTTACTGTAGAAAAACTCTTTCCAACTCCTTTAATCTCTGCTACAGGATATGGTTCTACCAAATGCAATTTAGCATTCTGTGTATATTCTTTATCCATTTATCCAATCCTCTTTTCCCCTTCTGAATCAAAGCCTGCCTCCTGGCAGAGTTCACAAAAAAAAAGTTGAAGTTCCTTGTTTGAAAATCCCAGCAGGCTCATCTCTGCCTTAAATCTTTCTACAGCATCTCTTACCATGTCATATCGTAAAGTCTCAATAAGCTCCCTGTCCTCCGTTACAAATCGCCCTGCTGTTCTCTCTGAAATCAGAATATGTTCCCGTTCAAGCTCATTCAGGGCTCTCTGCATGGTATTAGGATTTACCTCGAATTCTTTAGCCATATCACGTACAGATAAAATACGCTGACCCAGCTTGAGCTCTCCAGATGCAACCGCAGCCTTCACCTTATCCATAATCTGCATGTAGATTGGCTGATTATCTGCAATCTTCTTATCCATAGCTACCTTCCTTTCCTGAAAATCTTTTATATTTTCCACTATTCAGTGTATCTTTGTACTATTTCAATAATACAACAATACATTTTAAATGTATTGTCAAGTAATTTTCAGAAAATTTAATCTAACAAAATGAAAGCATTAAAAAAGAGACCACTTTTATGTGATCTCTAAAACATCTTATTGTAGGAATTTGTTCTCCTTCTCCAAATTGAATACATCTATTCTTACAAAATTTCCTAAAAAAACTGCATATCTTTTCTTATTCCTTCAAGAGGGCTGAGTTTTTCCTGTATCATTTTCTCAAACTCCGGTGGTAAATATCTTGCGCCTACAGGACATACTGTAACACAGGCTTTGCAGTTAATACATTTCAGTGGCTCGGTAACCTCAAAGGTGTCCGGGGAAATAACCTGCTCCGGACAGACTACAGCACATCTGCCGCACTCTATGCACTCTTCAGTTTTATATGAGCATACGTCATTTTCTTTTCTTTCTCTATATGGCCTTTTTCCGGGAAGTTCATTTGTAATATTTCTATAAACGCCTGAATCTATGACAGACTGAATTTTTTCCGCATATTCCTTCAGCAGTTCATTATCCTCTTCATCAGGTCTCCCCTTTGCTACATTTGAGGAAAGAGAATGCTGTGCCAGTGCTGCAATACCTGAAATAACGGTAAATGCCTGTTCTGTAGCAACATCAGCAAGTTCAAGAAGGGCATCGTCAAATTCTCTGTTTCCATATACTGCTATAACGACTGCAGGTCTGCCGTTTCCCTGAAGCTTTCTCAGCCGATTTACGGCCACCTCCGGAATTCTTCCTGCAAATACCGGTGCTACAAATACAGCAGCATCATCATTATTAAAAATATATTCTGCCGGTTCTTTTACTAATATACTGATACGCTCAACTTCTTTAAACCCTTTACTCAATGCTTCCGCAACTTTCGTCGTTCCTCCTGTAGGGCTGAAATAATATATCTTTGTCATACCTGTACCTCTTGATTTTTCATTATATTTATCTTATTCTGTCCAATGCTATCTCTCACGTTCTAAGGTTTCTGCTGTTTTAAAAATAACGGGAATAAAGAAGAACTTTATTCCACCCATTAGAAGTTCCTTAACGATTCTTGCCGGAAGAAGTGCAAAATATCCTTTATCAAATAACTGCGCCAGCCACATAGAATTTAATACAAGTCCGAATATGAGGTCTGTGATTAGTACAATCAGAAACACCCTGCAAAGAAGCTCTTTTCTGCTCCATTTCTTGTCTTTTGTCCGGTGAAGCAGAACCCCATAGGTAATACCATCCAGTGCAGCCACAAAAGTAAATCCGGGATGAAACGGACCTGACGGAAACAGCATGAAACCTATAAAATCAGAAATACCGCCTACAATTCCTCCATATACCGGTCCAAACATCGTTGCTGCAAATACAACCGGTATAAATCCGAAACTGATACGCATAATCGGTGTCTGTACAGAAAAAAAGCGCGTAAGAATAATCTCCGCTGCAATCATTAACGCACAGAAAACATTTATCTCAAGTTTTTTATTCTCTCTCATATATTTCTCCATCTCTCTATATATTTATTATATTACAAATTCTCCAATAAAAAAAGCCTTATTGATTTTCACAAGTAAAAGTGAGAAAATAATAGTATAAATTCTGTTTATAGAAAAAGGAGGAAAAAATGGCTGAAATTTTATACACTTATTACAATCAGGTTTATGCAAATATTACAAATAAATGTAACTGCAGTTGCATTTTCTGTATCCGAAACGAAGCTGATGCAATAGGAAATGCCGACAGTCTATGGCACAAACACGATCCTTCTCTTGAGGAAATCAAGAAAGCTATAGATGATTTTGATTTTACCGGCTATGATGAACTTATTTATTGTGGCTATGGAGAACCGACCTGCGCTATAGATAACCTTATAGCTTCAGCAAAATATGTAAAAGAAAAACACGATATTTTCGTCCGCGTCAATACAAACGGACTTGCAAATCTTTATAACAAAAGGAATATACTTCCTGAACTTTCCACAGTCGTTGACTCTCTTTCTATCAGCCTCAACGCTCCTGATGACGAACTATATCAGAAAATAACAAGACCATCTCACAAAGATGCTTTTGATGCACTTATTGATTTTATCCGTGAAGCAAAAAAAGTTATTCCTGAAGTTAAAGTTACTATTGTAGATGTACTTTCTCCAGAAGACACGGAACGATGCTTTAAACTGGCCGACGAACTGGGGGTAAACCTCAGAGTCCGTGGATATGCTGACTAATGCAGAAATTAAAAAAAGATACGCCAGGTTGAAGCGTATCTTTTTTTGGCACTCTAAATTATCGTGTGGGTGTGGGTAGTCTCTAAACTTTCGTGTGGGTAGAAAAAAATCCCTTCATGAATTATGATTTTATTGGCACTAAAATTCATTCACGAAGGGAGGAATTCATTATTCCTA
>RCNI01000318.1_pt1 | contig 34567 bp, 30 predicted proteins | sample 2041151 | NCBI WGS metagenome assembly RCNI01 (sample SAMN09708214, study PRJNA481090) | feces metagenome | isolation source: feces | place: Antarctica: Albino Rookery
TAGTTTGGTTGCTTCTAATTTACTAAATATCAGCAATATGCACAACTTTTTACACATAAATATTTATCAAATTAATTCCGCCAACGGGTATTAACTACAAAAATAATAACCCCATTGGCAGAGCTTTATATGTGCTGATTTAATTCCGCCACCGGGTATAGCTGTATTTAAAAACGTGGTATGAACCGATGAAGTATTCATCATTTTCAAACGGATAACATTCAAACAAAAGACTTATGAAACATAACTATTTCTTGGCACCTTGCCTTTCTTTAGCGTTTCTGCTTACCGGATGCACGCAAACACGTACAGATGGATGGTATCTGGTGGAAAACCATTCAGCAGACAGTCTTTTGAAAAATCCGATTCTTACTATTGCCGATTTCCAAGGATTGAAGATGGACTCAGTTTCTGTTCAAGGTAAAACCACTTATTTCATTAATGGGGGGACAAAGCCCGAAAAAATGAAGGCTTTTGCCGATGCTACAGAGAAACAGATTGGTAAGCGGATTGCATTTGTTTATCAAGGTAGGGTAATCAGTGATCCGATGGTTAATGCACGCATTGATACAGGCAATTGGGAGATTTCTTTCTCTAATTCCAAGGAAGCTCATGAAGTGTTCGGGGATTTGCGTCAGCGCATGGGGCGGCAGGCAGATATGCCAGTGAAGAACGGCCAAGAAGTAGCTGACCAGAAGCTTATTTATATTTTACCGAATGCTGAACCTATTTCATACAAGCAACATTTTCAATACAATGATCGGTTGATTAAATTACACCGGAAATGGGAAGCAAATGGGGAAGCAGATAAGAAGATGGCACTGAAAGATTATCCGGAATATGGGGAGTTGGTTGCGATGGGCCGATGTATCACAGCTCCTCTCATCATCCAGCTCATGCTGAAAGAGTATCGTTATCTGTTGCCTCTTTATGAAGCTGTTCAGGATTCTTCGCTCTGTGCCTCAGCGGAAATTGAAGATGCAGAACAGCGTTTGGACGAAACCATTACCCTTTTTGTAACTAAAGTCATGAAGCAGCCTCGTACACGCTTCAAGAATGATGCGGAAAAGCTGAAGGCTATGAAGGAACTGGTGAAAGAGGAATACCGACCTCAAAGTCTGAGTGATGCGCAGCTGGATGCTATTCTTTTACAATATGACTATGATCTTTGGAAAGGAGTGCTCCAGATGAACAAATCCCGGTAAATCAATGTCCCGCCAGTGACGATTTCTATTCCGGCTTTCTAAGAGCTGTTCTGACAATTGGTTTTCGAGAAGATTCAAGGAAGAGCCAACCGTTGGGGAGTGTTTTCTTTGTTATGGATACCCCGTCTTGTGGGGAATCGGATTCTTCACTCTGTCTTTCGTTTGGGGAACTCCCCTTTTAGGGTTATACGACAGGACGTATTTATCTGCTGACGTATGTCGGTAGAGCTGCTGACCAATGTCAGTAATGTAACTGACGTATGTCGGTAATGCTGCTGACGTATGTCAGCAGATAAAAATAAGCTGATGATGGATACAGAACATACTCAAAGCGGTACCTTTTCTCTTGGTTTTGGAAATAAACCTTGAGAAAAGGTACCGCTTTGTTTTGACTCGATTGGGCAATTGCCCGATTATCTTTTTTTGCCTGAGTTAGGACTGTTTCCTCTGAAATTGCGAGAATGGAAATTACCCTTCAAGGCATTGTTGCGTTGTGAATAGCTGCGAGGATCGCTGCTGGCAAATCCCCTGTCGGAATCCTTTTTGCCACGTCCGCGGTTTTCGTTACTCTTTGTGTTGAAGTTCATCGATTCGTTGTTCTTGTTGTTTCTATTATCTTTATATCTTTCTCCCTGACCTCGGCTTTCCGGCACTCTGCTTCCTCTGTTTCTTCCTTCCTGACTTCTTTCAGCATAATTCTTTCCGGTATCGTACAGACGAGCCTCATTGCGCGAATACAGCTTGTCAATCAAGTCGGCTCGGCCGATTCGTCTCAATTCGCTGATGATGTTGCGTCGTTCTTCGGGTTTGTACCAGAAGAAGAACATGCTTTGTGCCAGTTTCTCATTCGGAGTTTTGGCAGAGAAGATGGGTTCCAATGTGTACGGATGGTATCCTGTATACCAGGCTTCGGTAGCCACGGTCATTGGAGTAGGCGTAAAGTCCTGCACCTGTTCCAGATGGAAATCCAAGTTCTTGGTAATCACAGCCAGTTCGGCCATATCTTCTTCTGTACATCCCGGGTGGCTGCTGATAAAGTAAGGAATCAATTGCTGGCGCATGTTGTGCTCCTTGTTCAAGCGGTCAAAGATGCGCTTGAACTGGTAGAACTGTTCGAACGGTGGCTTGCGCATAACATAAAGCACTTTGTCGCTGGTATGTTCCGGCGCAACTTTCAAACGGCCGCTCACGTGGTTGACAATCAGTTCCTTGGTATATTCTTCGTTAATCTTGTTGATCTTTGGATCTTTGGTGTCATGAAGCAGCAAGTCATAACGTACGCCACTTCCGATAAAGCTCTTCTTGATGCCCGGCAGTGCATCTACTGAATGGTAGATATCCAGCAGCTGGCTATGATCGGTATTCAAGTTCGGACATACTTTAGGATGGATACATGACGGACGCTTGCATTTCTTGCACAGTTCCTGATTCTTTCCGTGCATGGCATACATGTTGGCCGAAGGACCGCCCAAATCGCTCAAATACCCTTTGAAGTCGGGCATCTGCGTAATGGTCTTCACTTCCTTCATGATACTTTCCTTGCTTCGGCTCACAATGAATTTTCCTTGGTGGGCCGAAATGGTACAGAAGGCACAGCCTCCAAAACAGCCACGGTGCAGATTGACCGAGAATTTGATCATTTCATAAGCCGGAATACGCTTGCCCTTGTATTTCGGATGGGGCAGACGCGTGTAGGGAAGGTCGAACGACATGTCCAATTCTCCCTGTGTCATGGGTGGAAACGGCGGGTTTACCACCACCAGCTTGTCACCGGTAGCCTGAATGATGCGTGACGCAGCATATTTGTTGGATTCTTCTTCAATGTGGCGGAAGTTCTCTGCTTCCTTTTTACGGTCTTTCAGACATTCCTCGTGCGAGTGAAGCACCAAGTCGTTGTCGGATGCCGTAAAATCTGCTTCCTTGGTCAAGTAGGCAGTCTGGAGAACATCCTTGGGAAGTACGTTGGGATTTTCCTTGAATCGGCGGCATAGCTCGGTCAGCGGCTTTTCTCCCATACCGTAGATGAGCAGGTCGGCTCCCGATTCAATCAGAATAGATTCGCGTACGCGGTCTTCCCAATAGTCGTAGTGGGTCAGACGGCGCAGTGAGCCCTCGATGCCACCAAGAATGACCGGGACATCGGGGTATATTTTCTTTAAAATTTGGGTGTATACAATGCTGGGATATTCAGGGCGCATGTCATGACGTCCGTCGGGAGTATACGCATCTTCTTTGCGCATTCTTTTTCTGGCAGTATACTTGTTGACCATACTGTCCATACAGCCGGCCGAAATACCAAAGAAGAGGCGGGGGCGACCTAACTTCTTAAAGTCGCGCAAATCATCGCGCCAGTTAGGTTGTGGAACAATGGCCACTTTGAATCCCTGAGCTTCGAGCATTCGTCCGATGACAGCTGCTCCGAATGAGGGGTGATCTACATAAGCGTCACCACTAAAGAGGATGACATCCAGCTGATCCCATCCTCTTAGTTCGACTTCTTTCTTGGTTGTAGGTAACCAATCAGTCAGATTATAATTTTTCAAATCTTTTTGTTGCTTTTAGGGTTTATTCTTCAGCAACTTCCTCCTTTTCATCTTTTTCTTTTTTCCAGTTGATATAGAAAAGTATGAGCTGGTGAAGGCCGAAGGCTTTCATGTTATCGTGATATATCACGTTCAAGCATAGGTCAAGCAGATCCTTGCAGTCATTTTCTGATGAGCCGATGATGGAACGGATGTTTAGTTTCAATTTGTCGAGTACACTTTCATCAACAATACCGTTACTGTCTATAAGTCCCTGAAAGAGGGCATATTTTTCGATTGTTTTCAAGTTCTCTTCTGTGAAGCTCAAGCTACGTGTGCCTGATACGTTTGATTGTATTGTATACATAGTGTTATAATTTTAAGTATTACATTCACAAAGTTAAACCTTTTTCCGAGATTACATAAGGAATCTTTCTATTTTTCGTGTGAATGTTACTTCTTGAAGAAGTTTAATACTGCTTTCATCACTTGTGTACGTTGTCCGGCATCTTGTATGGCTTCAAAAGGGAAACCGAGTGCAAAGGTACGATATTTTCCTTTATAAACGGTACCTGCTCCGTAATTTCCTGGAGTATAGATGAATGTACTGTATCCATTTTCGCATGGAAGAAGGCATTCTGGCGACGGTACGGCATAGGTCTTCTCGTTGGCTAAGGTTGGCAGCGGCATACGGAGGTTGTTTCCATACACTTCCTTGACGCTGAGCGGTGCGACATGTCCGCTGCATTGGACCTTCAATACGCGGTTGGCCCATTCGGCGTCTCCGGCATTCTCGCTTATATACGAACCGCTGAGGAGCAGGTTTCCTCCTGCTGCACAATAGGCTTCCAATTTTTCACGGAAGGGGAGGGTAAAAGGACTGTTGTCTGCTCCGCAGATGATGTCAAGCATGTGATAATCAGCAAGGTTCTCAGACGTTTCCTGAAAAGCTTCGTCGCTGCAAGAGACAAAAGAGTATTTTCCTGATGTTTGAATGGCTTTTCCATGAATGAAGGGATAGTCGAATGTATTTCCGGCTATGAGTCTTCCTTCTAATTCATTCCCGCTGTAACCTAATCCGTCGCTGCTTTCGGAACCTTCGTTCTTCCGGTCGAAAACTTGCTGGTATCCACAATGGGCTGGTGTCTGTATGTAAGGGATTCCAGGGTGAGCGGCCAAATCAAATCCTTGGCTCAGCGCCGTTTGTATGGGAGCAGGACCGTAGGTCTTGTTGAATGCATTCACAATAAGGACATTCCCCTTGCTTCGTTTGGCTTTGTAAGCTGCCAGCGTTTCGGAAGGGAAACTTTCTCCTCCTTTGTTGACGGCAGTGACCTTGAAACTGTATACGAGTCCCGGTTCCACTTCAACGGTATGCTGGGGATTTCGTACGTAAGTGCCATTGTCAAATCCGCCGTAACCTACGCGTGTGTAAACGATATATCCCTGTGGATTGGCACTCGGTTCCGACAAATCGGATACAGCTTTCCAAGATAGGTGGAACGTATTTTTTTTCTTTCCTTCAGTAATGGCAAAATGACTGACAGGCAATGGCTGGACCGTGTAGTCGGTTTTGTGCATTTGTGCCAAGAACTTTAGGATGGATTTGTAAATGGAGCGTCCCACTGTAAACTTGAATTCGGGGTCGTATCCGTATCGTAGGTCGGCGAAGTTTTGGTGCGACAGCACTTCAAGAATCATGGATGGAACAGCAGGGAGTCGGGTCTCACTGTAGTTTCGATTCCACAAACTTCGTCTGGCCCAATGAATTCCGAAGACTTGTTGGATGTCTTTTTGAAGTCCGGTCAGTACCATATCAGCGAAGTCTCGAGAGGCATACCGAGAAATTCCGGAATTAAGTTTTCCATCGTTGAAGTCCGTGGTATAGATGCCTAATGACCCGATCAACTGGTTGTCTTTGTCAAATCCTGCATCACTGTGCAGAGCGAATGTCAGCTCAAACGGAACCTTCAATCCTTTTTCCGTCGGGTTATAAACGGAACCTCCGCTGAGATAATTGGTCATCAGTGAACGGGTATTGATGTCATCGTTGTAATCGTTTGTTCCATGGCTCTTGCTGTAAACGGCATAAGGCATTCCTGCCCATTGGGCAGCATAGCGCGCACCTTCCAAATAACGTGGAAGTCCGCTGGTCGTTCCTCCTCGCTCAATGTTTCCCATGCCCCCTCCGAAACGAACGGCATCGGCACTGACCACTCCTTTTTCAGAACTTTCGTTGCTCAATACTACCATGCCGTAGTCGTTGATTCCTTTATCGAAAGTGAAGGTTCCCAGATAGACCCAAGTTCCTCCTCCCATTTGTTGGTTGACCTTGAATTCTGTGACTCCTCCGTTGTGAAATACGGTGTATTTGGCGTCGGAAACACTTTCGGAAGTAGTCGTATAGCTCACATAAACGGCATAATTCCCTTTTTCTGGTATGTTCGGAATCCATTCTGCGAAAGCTTTTTCAGGTTTGGATTGGGTACGGATGGTTCGAGTAGTACCGTCGCTGAAAGGATTGTGGTTGTCGGGGTAAACTGCATATTTATGGGCAAAGCCGCGTTGGTCGCTTGTCTGCCATCTGTATTTCTTGTATTTCACTTCCAAATAGTGACCGTTGCGGTGAGGCTGGTCGTTGTCTACGATAACCTCATGGCGCTGCCAGTCGCGTTCACGTGGGGTAAATACATAAGCTCCTGCATTTTCCAGCATCGGAATGAGATAGGGGATGACGATAGACTGAGTATACAGGTCTTCCGTCGTTCCGTAGAGTCTCGGACGCTGCCATTCCCATTTCGCACGATCGTTCTTGTAATATTTCCCGTGACTTTGCCATACCACCAGGTGCCGATGGGACAAGCCTTCTGAAACCTTATATGGCCGCGAGATATTTTCTACCCAAGGCTTTCCGTTGTAGTCGATCTTTCCATACAGACGGCTCTTGTCCTTAGTAGAGCGAAAAGCATTCGGAATAAGTTCTTCGATGGGCTTTCCGTCGGTCTGTATGCACAGGTCGTAATAGTTTACCGGTCCGGGTAACGCTTGCTTGATCGAGCGGTAAATCGCTTTCGTGTTTTCTTGGGTGAATGGTTGGTAACCGAATGATTTGCTGGCGTAGATAGTAAGCTTATGGGCCTGGTGGTCGATATCGAACCGGTCCAGGTAGCATTTCCCGATGTTGGCGTACGTTGTAGTATACGAAGTGAAGAAACTTTGCAGCCGTTGTCTGACCGTTTCTTCAAGGCTTTGAGCCTGGATTCCCCAAGCGAAGCAAATGCTATAGAAAACGATGAGTATGAATCTTTTCATGATGAGGCAGGTGGATAAAAAAACACAGATTATACGTTCTCATCTTCTACAAAAATAGATTGACAGTATAATCTGTGCTTTAAATTTAAACTTCTCCTATATCGAATTTTTCAGGATACTTCCCTTGATAATCTTTGAAAAAAAGTTTGATTTCTTTCATTTCCTTTTCGAAATCTCCCGTTGGAATCACTACTTTTCCTCCCGTGATGCATTTCTTTTTATAATCAATGCCGTAAAGAACGATGGGAATGTTTGCTCCTAAGGCAATGTAGTAGAAACCTTTCTTCCAATTGGGGTTAGCCGACCGTGTACCTTCCGGTGTGATGGCCAGATGGAATGATTTGCTCTTTTTGGCCGTTTCAATAATTGCATCCACCATGGAAGTGTGTTTGCCTCGAAAGACGGGAATGCCACCCATCCATCGGAAAAAACAGCCTAAAGGGAAAAAGAACCATTCCTTTTTCATCAAGAAGCCGGCATCTCTGCCCACTGCTCCGTAAAAGAGCTTTCCTATGAACAAATCCCAATTTGAAGTGTGAGGTGCTGCACAAATGATGCATTTCTCAAAATCGGGTACTTGAATGTCGGCCTTCCATCCTAATAATTTGAAGTAGATGAAACTGAATATCGCTTTCTTCATCTTATTTTCCAGAAAGTTCGTTCAGCTTGTTGAATACTTCAGCGTTTGCAGAGTTGAAATCTTCTCTCAATTTTTTATAAAACATCTTGACTGAACCAGATTCTGTATGGCTGATGCGGCTGATGATGTCCATGCGTGTGCTGACAACCTTCAAGAACAAGTCGTCAATAGCTTGGATATTTTCTTCTTTAGCGTTGATTCTTTCAATCATGCATAAACCTGCCAATACGTCTGAGATATAATTTACATTTTTCTTTAAATTTCTTCTACTAGCCATAATCTTTATCGTTTAAAGTGAATAAATTAAAATTATCTGGACGTAAAGATAGTGTTTTTTCGCCAATATTAAAGCATTCTATGTATTTTTCTATTTTGTGGGAGTTTTTTTGCTCGTAGGTTTTCGTATGTCCGAAAAAAAAACGAAATTTGCACAAAAGTGGATTTATTATACACCTTATAAATAAGTAAAATTATGACAAAAAGTGCATTACAAATTGCAAGAGCTGCTTATCAGCCAAAATTGCCTAAAGCATTGACTGGTGCAGTTGTAGTAAAAGAAGGCGAAGCTACTCAGTCTGTAGCAGACCAGGATGCTATCAAAAAATTGTTCCCTAACACTTATGGCATGCCATTGATTCAGTTCGTTGAAGGCTCTGCTGCTAACACTGCTGACATGAACGTTGGTGTAATCCTTTCAGGTGGTCAGGCTCCTGGTGGTCACAATGTTATCTCTGGTTTGTTTGATGGTATTAAAAAATTAAACCCAAACAATAAATTGTATGGTTTCTTGATGGGTCCTGGTGGCTTGGTAGACCATAAATATATTGAATTGACTTCTGAAATCGTTGACGAATATCGTAATACAGGTGGTTTCGATATCATCGGTTCTGGTCGTACAAAATTGGAAACTGTAGAACAGTTCGAAAAAGGTTATGAAATCTTGAAAGAACTCGGCATTAAGGCTGTTGTTATCATCGGTGGTGATGACTCTAACACTAATGCTTGTGTATTGGCTGAATACTATGCTGCTAAGAACTACGGTATCCAGGTAATCGGTTGCCCTAAGACTATCGACGGTGACTTGAAGAACGAAATGATTGAAACTTCATTCGGTTTCGATACAGCTTGTAAGACTTATGCTGAAGTAATCGGTAACATCCAGCGTGACTGTAACTCAGCTCGTAAATACTGGCACTTCATCAAATTGATGGGTCGTTCAGCATCTCACATCGCTTTGGAATGTGCTCTTCAGGTACAGCCTAACGTATGTATCGTATCAGAAGAAGTTGAAACTAAAGAATTGTCTTTGGATGATGTAGTAACTTACATCGCTCAGGTAGTAGCTGACCGTGCTGCTGACGGCAACAACTTCGGTACTGTTTTGATTCCAGAAGGTTTGATCGAATTCATCCCAGCTATGAAACGTTTGATCGCTGAATTGAACGACTTCTTGGCTACTAACGGTGAAGAATTCAACAACATCAAGCGTTCTAAACAGCGCGAATACATCATCAGCAAGTTGTCTAAAGAAAACGCTGATATCTATGCTTCTCTTCCAGAAGGCGTAGCTCGTCAGTTGTCACTTGACCGTGACCCACACGGAAACGTTCAGGTTTCTTTGATCGAAACTGAAAAATTGTTGTCTGAAATGGTTGGCACTAAGTTGGCTGCATGGAAGGCAGAAGGCAAATATGTTGGCAAGTTCGCTGCTCAGCACCACTTCTTCGGTTACGAAGGTCGTTGCGCTGCTCCATCTAACTTTGATGCTGACTACTGCTACTCATTAGGTTTCACAGCTTCTATGTTGATCGCTAATGGTAAGACTGGTTACATGTCATCAGTACGTAACACAACTGCTCCTGCTGCTGAATGGATCGCAGGTGGTGTGCCTATCACTATGATGATGAACATGGAACGTCGTCACGGCGAAATGAAACCAGTTATCCAGAAAGCTTTGGTTCGTTTGGACGGTGCTCCTTTCAAGGAATTCGCTGCTAAACGTGCTACATGGGCTAAAGAAACTGCTTACGTTTACCCAGGTCCTATCCAGTACTTCGGCCCAACTGAAGTATGCGACCAGCCTACTAAGACTTTGCAGTTGGAACAAGCGAAATAATTTGCTTCAAAACTATCAATATTTGATAAACTAATAAAAACACCGCAGTTAAGCACGTTCCAATTGGTGCAGCTGTGGTGTTTTTTATATCTATAAACTCTGAAGATTGTTATGGTGAAAGAACCGCCCATCTTGGTGGTGAATAAGGATCGGAAACAGACGGGTGTCCGAAAACGTACCTCGTCGACAAAGCATGCTGCTGCCAAACCTCGTAAAAAGGCTCCTGTGAAGAAGGAGAAGAAAAAGAAGGGGAAGGTGTCAGAAGATATGCTGCTGTGGGGGCATTATGTGGCTATGGGAGTAGCGGCTGTCCTCATCGTCATTTCCTGTTATTATTTTTTCATTCGTCCGTATGCGTACCGGTGGAAACCGTGTTATGGACTGAAGGCTTATGGCGTTTGCCTTCCATACGGTTATCAGGTGCATGGGTTTGATATCTCTCATCATCAGGGAATCATCGACTGGAAAATGCTTCAGAGTACTCAGAATACTCCTTTCCCTATCCGTTTTGTGTTCATGAAGGCTTCCGAAGGAGGAGACTTCAGTGATGAGAATTTTTCGGACAATTTTGCAGCGGCAAAGAAAAATGGATTTATCCGAGGGGCCTATCATTTTTATAACCCGAAAACCAGTCCGGAGCGACAGGCGGATTTCTTTATTCAATCCGTGAAGTTGGAACCGGGGGACTTGCCTCCTGTATTGGACATTGAAACTCGTTCTCGGGATATGGAAAAGTTGTGCGGCGACTTGAAAATATGGCTGAAACGGGTGGAAGAGTATTATAAGGTAAAACCGATTCTTTATACTTCTTATAAGTTCAAGACACGTTATTTGAAAGATTCTATTTTTGATACGTATCCTTATTGGATAGCACACTATTATGTTGACTCTGTGCGTTATGAGGGAGAATGGAGATTCTGGCAGCACACCGATGTGGGTACATTGCCCGGAGTGCGTAGAAAGGTTGACTTGAACGTCTTTAATGGCTCTTTAGAAGAACTGAAGATGTTGACCATCCCCAGTCCTTCGAAAAAGCGGTGACTTTTTATTTCATGATGAATTTAACGGCTGTCCAGTTGTTCTTTTCACGGTTATGGACAAATTCCATACCGAGACTTTCGGCCTTCTCACGGATGACCGGAATATCTTGAACATAGAAGCCACTCATATAGAGTTCGGAACCGCTGTGCATGCAGGAAGCATAGGCAGGCATGTCGTTCAATAAAATATTTCGGTTGATGTTGGCGATGATGATGTCGAATGGTTTGCGTCCTTTCAAAAGGGAAGCGTCTCCCAATTCAACGGTGATGTTGTCAATGTGATTCAAGGCGATGTTGTCTCTTGAATTGTTGACACACCAATCGTCTATGTCAATGGCGGTAACCGGGTCGGCTCCTCTCATGCTGGCCAGAATAGCAAGGATAGAAGTGCCACATCCCATATCCAAAACTGATTTTCCTTTCAAGTCTGCATCCAGAAGTTCTCCCAAAATGGAACTGGTTGTTTCATGGTGTCCAGTGCCGAATGCCATTTGTGGATTAATCAAAATATCGTATTCCGCTTTCGGGTAGTCTTTATGGAAAGTACTGTGGATAACACAACGATCTTCAATAACGATGGGCTGGAAGAAATTCTTTTCCCATTCTTCATTCCAGTTTTTGTCTTCCGGTTCTGTTATCGTGTATTTGATGGTCGTGTCGGGGAGAGGAAAATCTGCAAGTACTGTCTGCATCTGGCTTTCATCAAAAAGTGACTGCTGTACATACGCTTCCACTCCGTTTTCACATTCTACGAAACTTTCAAAACCTATTTCACCCATCAGGGCAGAAATGACATCGGTGACAATTTCGTTGCACGGCTGTGCAGTAAAAGTTACTTTGAAGTATTTCATATTAAAAGAGTTTTTATTTATAGTGACAAAGATAAGTATAATAATCGAAAGAACACCGTTCTCCTTTCATTTCCCTCGTATGTCTGGAGGGAAAAGAAGTTTCCCGACAGGGGAAAATTTGGATGGAAAGTGGGGTGGAAATAGGGAAATCCCTATCTTGAAATAGGGATTTTCTATTTTGTATGGTTTTTTATATTTTTAATTTTGTAATGGATAAAAAGAGATTGTGAAATCTATAAAATTGGAATTGATTATGAAAGGTAGATTTTTAGTTTCGATGCTTGTGGCCTGCTTGCCGTGGCTGGTAATGGCACAGAACAGTGATGACCTTTACTTTATTCCTAAAAAGAATAAGAAGGAAGTAAAGGAAAAGGTAGGAATTGTTCCAAGACAGGTAATGAATAAAACGGTGAATGAATTGCCTGCTGGAACTCATTTGGTAGTGAAGGATGTAAAGGGCAATACGCGCAGTGTAGATGAGTATAACCGTAGATATACTTCCAGAGATAATAAGTTCTCTTTCCATAACGATACCCTTCTTGTAGAAGAAAAACCTTACGGTGAACGAGGTGAATGGGTCAATGGATTTGAAGGTTCGCAAAGTGATTATGAATATGCGACTCGTCTGATTCGTTTCCGTAATCCGCGTTACGCTATTCCTGTAAGCAGTCCATTGTATTGGGATGTCGTTTACGGAGCTTATCCATCTTATGATTGGAATGTATATGACGATGGTCTTTATGCTTATGTATTCCCTACTTATACGAATCGTTTGTGGTGGGATTGGCGATGGTCAACCGGCTTTTACGGTCCGGGATGGGGATTCAGTTGGGGATGGACTTCTCCTTGGTATTATAGTGGCTGGTATGCTTCTTCTTGGTATGGTTATTATGGCGGCTACTGGGGTGGCTGGTATGGATGTTATCCTTCCTATGGATGGGGAGGTTCTTATTATGCAGGGCCTCGTTACCATTATAATAACCGACGTGCTGAATCAGGATTCTCATATCGACATGAGGGCCTTGCATCTGGCAGAAATGACAGGATTTCTTCGGGTCGTACGATAGTCAGCACACGAGATCGGAATGGCCGTACTGGCGGTAGAGTTGTGAGAAGCAGCAGTGCAATAGACCGTTCTTCTCGCAATACAAACGGTGTACGTGGCAGAGGTGGGGTTTACTCACGTCCTACTCAGTCTACTTCTCGTGCCAACAGAGTTTATACTCGTCCAAGTAGTACAAGAGGCAATTCAATCAATCGAGGCGGCTCATATAATTCGAATAGAAGCTATACTCGTAAAGAATATGATTCTTCCTTCTCAAGAGGTTCATCTTCACGCAGCTACAGAAGCGGTAGCTTCAACTCAGGTGGAGGTTCAAGACATAGTGTAGGAACTTCTTCAGGACGCAGTGGCGGAGGTATACGTAGAAGATAAGTTATTGAATTTAAATTAGAAAGAAATGAAATCAGTCAAATTAATAATGTCGATGGCACTGATGTCGGCTACAGCTTTTGCACAGACCGGCTATGATGCTCATCGTTTGATAGATACAGAATTAAATGGTACCGCTCGATTTGTAGGAATGGGAGGTGCCATGGGTGCCTTGGGTGCAGATGTCTCAGTCATCGGAACAAACCCTGCTGGTATCGGCTTGTTCAGAAGAAATGATTTTTCTGCTTCTTTTGGCTTCAATAACAATCAGGTAAAGTCTGACTTTTTGGGGAATACCATGAAGGAAACGCATACTGCCGGTTCGTTTGACCAGGCAGGTTTCGTGTATTCAATGAAAATCGGCAATCGTACCAATGTGCGTTATTTGAACTTCGGTTTCAATTATCATAAGAGCAAGAATTTCAATAACCTGTTTTCTGCAGGTGGACTTTTGGAGGATGGCATGTCACAGACGTGGCAGATGAGCGGTCTTATCGGAGGTGCGGTGGAATCCATTGATGCCCTCGAGCAAATATATGCATTCGATCTTGCCAAAGATGATTATAGCAAGTCGCCTTATCGTAATGAATTGAATTACCCTTACTTGGGAGTTATGGGTGTGCGTACAGACTTGGTTGGGATTGGAACCGACAAGGATGGAAAGGAAATGCCTATAGGATGGTATGGTGATCAGAATTACTATAATTCTCGTGAAGAAGGGGGAATTCACCAATATGATTTCAATGTTGCTGTCAATGTACAGGATAGAATGTATTTCGGTTTGACATTGGGAGTTCATGATGTGGATTATACTCGTTCTACCATCTATTCTGAGAACATCTTTGATGATAACATTGAGGGATATTATGATGTGATGAATACCATGCATACCGAAGGTACTGGGTTTGATGTGAAATTGGGGGCAATCTTCCGTCCTATGGAAGATTCACCTTTCCGATTGGGATTTGCAGTCCATACCCCGATTTGGTATGAGTTGACTGATATTTATAATACAGCCATGTATTCGGAATTACCTGATAGAGAAGATCCTTCGAAGACGATTGAAGTCAATGAAGTCCTTTCTGATTACCTCGATGGAGAAGTCCTCCAAGATTATAAATTGGTTACTCCGTGGAAGTTCAATGTGAACATGGGTACTACGTTTGCCGGAATCATGGCGGTGGGTGCCGAATACGAATATGCCGACTATTCAAGTGCAAAGCTGAGATACGTTGACGGTGTCGATATGGAAAATCAGAATCAGTATTTGAATGAAGACATGAAAGGAGTACATACGTTAAGATTAGGTATGGAAACTCGTGTTACCGATGCTTTCAGTATCCGTGCCGGTTACAACTATTCATCAGCAGCTTTTGAGAAGTCCGCTTACAAATCATTGAACTGGAATGACATGCGTGCCGATACAGAATTTAACAATAAATTCGAACAGAATACCTTAACTTTAGGTTTGGGATATCATGGCAGAATGTTTTATGTAGATGCCGCATACAAGTATAACATCTACAAATCCGATTTCTATGCTTTCAGTGATGAGGCTTTGCAGGCTACGAAGTTGACCAATGAAAGACATCAGGCTCTATTTACTCTTGGTGTCCGTTTTTGATCAGATTAATTGTTCATTGTGATTACATACTAATTTTTTTAGTTGGTGCCCGAGGCAGATTGTCTTGGGCATTTTTTTATGCTCTTGGCTTGTGTATTGACAGTCAAGTCATACAGAAAAGTGCAATGGCCTGTTAGCTTAGCGATATTCTTTTTTCTTCAGGAAATTCAATCCCATATAGATACGTAGACTGCCGAATGAATTGGTCATTGAGAAGTTCTGCTTCCGATAGTCGTAAGTATGCAGCACCAATGAAGCTCCTATATAATATTTGCTGTTGTTCCATGTAATGCCGGCACGTGTGATTAAATCTACGTTCATATCTTTAATCCATTTCTTCCAGTCCTTATTCTCTTCACTTTGGTCGTTGATACGTGCCTTTTTGAATCCGATGGCAGGGAGAAGGGAAATGTTCAGCAGGCAGTTCTTGGCAAAGACCCAGTTATAACCATAGCCGATGCTGATGTTGTAGTCGGTATATTTCAGCTTGTGAAATTGCAGGGAAGGGCGGAGCTGGTTTTGCATAGCTTGGGGAAGTAACGTATGATTGAATGAGATGCGATGCTGTGAATAAGAAAATCCAGCCATCAATGAACCGCAACTTCTCCGTTGGTTGGTTGATTGGCTGAATGCAGCAGGGTAGGAGAAGCGTCGGTGATTGAAAATCCAATACGCATTGATGCCCTTGATCTTACTTTCAAATCCTTCAAATTTTGTGTCGGTATAGTCTTTATCCAAATTGAAGTTGGAATAGGAAGTGATTTTGAAATCACTTCCTGTCTTTCTGGAGTATAAGTCAACTCCAAACTTTGAACTATATAAGTTAAATACGATTTCTTTGCGATTTTTCTGGTGTTCGCTTTTAGCTTTTCCCAAGAGATCTTTTATATCAAAAGAAACTCCAAGAAAAATCCATCTCCATCCGAAGTAGATGCCTATCTTGGCATTCGCATTCGGTGCGAAACTGATACTCTGGTTTCCGTCTTGGTTGTTTCCACCTAACCGATAGTGTTCAAACCAAGTACTTTGCTCCAGCATAAAGGCAAAGTTGTACTTGTTTGGCGAGATGAATGTCGTGTCTACATCGTTCAACTGATGGCCGACTTTGTGCAGTCCTTTTGAGGATAAATGAAAAACCTTCTTGATATCATCTGCAAGTTCTGCAAATTGGGTCTTTTCTTTTGGGATGGGTTGCTCTATGAGACGCAGACTATCCTTCTTTTCTGTTTGGGCCACTATGCTTTGACAGAAAAATAAAAAAAGGATATATAACAACGGTCTGGTGAGCATATTACGGATTAATGATTATAACTTATTTAATATTCGGTCCATCGCCCAATTGGTCGGGGTAGCACTGATTCCGTCACAGGTACAGATGGCTTTTCCTTGCAGGTGTTCAACCACCGCTTTAATCAGTGGAAGCTGTACATGAGGCGGGTTGGGTGGCAGAATTTCTATTCGGCCCTCTTCGGTATGCAAGCCGATCGGTTCATAAGTGAACACGGAAAAACAAATCATGCCTTTATCGCCAATGATTTCGATACGGTCCTCTTTGGCAGACTCGTGAGCTACGAAGCACCACGAACCAGAACCTGGAAGTCCTGAATCAAACTTGAAGCAGGCACTGATGGTGTCTTCTGCCTTATAAAGGTGTCCACGATTGCTTTTATAACCTTCTGCTTCAAGAATGCAGCCAAACATCTCTTGGAGCAAATCCAGTTGATGTGGAGCCAAATCGTAGAAGTAACCTCCACCTGCGATGTCGGGTTGTACACGCCAAGGAAGATTCTTGGAGTTATAGTCGAGAGCTCGTGGAGGTTGAGCGAAACGTATCTGAACATTGATGATATTTCCGATTTCTCCTTCATCGACCAATTGCTTTACTTTTTGGAAATAAGGAAGATACCTGCGGTAATAAGCTACAAAGCATGGGATTCCTGTCTCCTTGGAAATACGATTGATTCGTGCACAGTCTTCATAGCTTGCAGCCATCGGCTTTTCGATATAGACAGGCTTTCCTGCCTTCATGGCCATGATGGCGAATGTTGCGTGAGAAGAGGGAGGGGTAGCAATGTAGATGGCATTGACTTCCTCATCACCAATCAGTTCTTGTGCATCGGTATACCAACGTGAAATATTGTGTCTGCGAGCGTAAGATTTGACTTTTTCTTCATCGCGGCTCATTACAGCCACGACCTTCGAGCCTTCTACCATGTTGAAGGCAGGACCGCTCTTCTTTTCGGTTACTTCACCGCATCCGATGAATCCCCATCTTACTTTATCTAATTTCATGCTTTGCTCCTATCTTTTATGAAAGTATTTTTTATATAAATTCTTGTAGGCTTTGGTCTGCAAGTAAGTATCTAACCACGTATTGAGTGTATCCAACAAAGCTGTTGACTGCTTGTTCACGCCCCACGAGTAAAACTGCGTAAAGCCGATGTTGGTCTTTATATCCAGATTGGGATATGCCTTCATGTTGGCTCTTGCAATGTTTTCGTCGCATACAGCATATTCTATGTCGCCGGCTGCTACCATGGCAAGCAGTTGCTCTGAGCCGTATCGGTCCACCTCCTCTACGTAGATGGTATCGGCTATTTCTGCCATCAGGTTATGGATGCGCAGGAGTGCTGGCGAATCTTTTGTGATGTGAATGGTCTTATGGGCCAAGTCCAGCTGATTTTTGATGAAAAGGCTGTCGTCCTTTCCCTCCTTTTTCCTTTGAACCAATACCTGTTTTCCCAGCAGCAGCGTGTGGGTAAAGTTCAGCGTGTCCTTTAAAACGGATGTGACAGCCGTAGGGGCAGCCATGATATCATATTTTCCCGATTGTATCCCAGCAAGACGTAGGTTGAAACTTGTTTCGGGAGTGATTTTAGCCTTTAGTCCTTTGGCTTTGGCGAAGGCTTGAATCAGTTCGTAATCGAATCCGCCGAGGGTGTCCTCAGTAATATGCAGGCTCACAGCATTATAGGCAGTAACGGCCCGCAATTCTCCTGATGCTACAATTTCGTCATAGTCTCTTGGTGTATGCTGTTCCCGCTCTTCTTTTTCTGAAAAGGTCAGAATGATAGCCAATACGACCAGCAGGGCAATCGTTATGTTTTTGACAATTCTTTTCTTCATCTTAGTCAAAGAAATTCCATGAAATACCAATCTTCAGAATACGTGGGTTCAGCGGATAATGTGGTGAGTAGAAGTAGCTGTTATTACCTGTCTTCTGCACCAAATTAAACATCTGTACAAAAATACGTGTACGTTTCAAATGAAGATTAATGTAGGCGTTGACCATCGGGTAGCCTCCTAATTTGAAACGAGTCTCAGCATTCTGCAGATAGTATTGTCCGATAGCAGGAGCATAATCCGGAGCATAATATCTGGTGAAATAGTGTATGTCGGCACCTAAATCGACGCACAGCACCTTTTTGGCCAAATTCGCTCTGAGGTACAAGTTGTGGTACAGAACCAATTCAGGCAAAGGAAGCACCTTGTCGTTGCTGCTCTTCTGGTAGGTCACTTCATTGTCCAAGTGGAAGATGCCCAACTTGAAGTCCTGACGAAGAGTGGCACTGAAGATTTGAATGTTTCCTGAGTGTTGTTTTACTTTCAAATCGTTCTTGTAAGTAACAGGGTCATCCGCTTTTTCTCCGGGTATGGCAATGGAAGTATTATCAAGATAAGTATAGTTCTTGATGTTTTCTACACCTGCCTTCAGCATCGTACGCCAGCGATCGATGCTCAGCTTGCCTTCAATGCGAGTCTGGTTGATTTTAGACAAGTCATTGTCCCACCAATAATGCTTGGAATGGAAATGTCTGTAGTAGAAAATCGGATTCAAGTTCTTGATGGAGGCGTTGGCTTCCAAACGAACCGTATCATTAAAGAGACGGAAATTGAAGTCACCTTTTCCTTCTATGGTGAATTGTCCCAAGTCTTCTCCTAAAACGACAGCTTCACCTGTTACGTTGTAGTGAAACATCTTTCCCTGCTCCTTGAGCAATTGTCCTCCTACGGAAAGTACATTTTCTTTATGGTCTCTCAGTAAGCGGTGATTTCCGTTCATGATAGAGTCGGTCAGGTTGAACCTTCTGTGCTCGAAAGAAACGAAAGCCGTAAGTCCCGCTTTCGCCCATTTGTTAAATCCTTCACGAAGAGATATTCCCAACGTGTTTTTGACAGATAAGAATTTCGTCACGTCGGTGGAGTCGGAACCCAAATAATTGTTAGCGAAATATTTTTGGTTCAACTCATGGTCGTATGAAATGTATTTGCGTCGGTTGGCATCTATGTTCAGCGTGTGGATGAAGCTTGTTACAGGAACGAATACTTCTGTTGCCACTGAATCTTTTTCTTCCTGTACATCATCATAGAAACCAAGATTGTAGCGGTGAGACAAGAAAGCATGGTATCCTGTGTTCTTGTTCCAGACCGCATTGAAATTGACAGGAATTTCATCACTCTTGTATGTCTTTTTCCCATCGGCCATTTCTAATGGATGCGTAACATAGCGGTCGTCAGTAATACCACCGTTTTCGGCAACTTTCAAGTTTTCATTGATGAAGCTGAAATGCATGTCGTATTTGTCGCCTAAATAGTAGGCGAACAGATTACCGTTGAAAAGGGCTGTAGATTGATGCATGTATTTGCCTCGTCCGTAGGTATAATCGATGTCGAAACCGAATCCCAATCGTTTGTTGACATTTACAGCAAAATACGATTTGAATCGTTCTTCACCGTAACGTCCGTCTCCTTGCTTGTAGTAAGTCAGATTGGTAAATGGAGATTTCGTATTGGTGTAAACAATATCTTCAGCTTTCTTTACTGTAAAATCATAAGGGTCGGTAAAGAAAATCTGGCTGGGGTCCTTTCTTTCAAAGAAGACATGAGCAATACGGGGAGACCCTAAGTTTCCCAAATAAGTATAATGTCCGGTAGGTCCTCCTGTATAGTTCGTGTTTTGGAAGCCTACTTGCAAGGTGTCAACCGGTACGTTTCTTCTGTTTCCTAAAAGTGCATCCACTTTCCATGAGGACAAGCCGATAGGAATGGTGTTTGCATCGATTACTGCTGTCGTATCAATTGGGTTACCGTTACGGTCGTATTTGTTCGCATCGGCTCCCGAAGCAGAAAGGCCGATTCCTCTTTGGAAACGGTTGGTGTTTTGCAGTCTGTTTTGAGCAAATACGTTGCCGCTGCACATTATAATAAATATAGCGAGGAGTATCTTTTTCATCATGCGGCAAAGATACAAAATAAAACGAAAAAGGAGGGTAATTCATTTTAAGAATCCACCTCCTTTTTATAACTAAATGAGAACTTGCTTCTTTACACTTCTTGAATGATATCCATTCCGATACGAATTGCTTCCTCGTTCATAGGAATCAGTTTGTGGTGGCGTTCAGGCAACGTCTTATACAAGGCCTTGACCACGCTGTCGATGGTAACTACCGGACGTATTTTCAGAAGTCCTCCCAATACAATCATGTTGAATGTTTTTGACATCTGGCGTTCATTCGCTTCATCCATCGCATTGATTCGATATACCTTGATGTCCTTACGGGTAGGCGGGTTGATGATGCCGTATCCATCGTAAATCAAGATGCCTCCCGGCTTTACTTTGTTTTCAAATTTGGCCAAAGAAGGTTGGTTCAAGATGATGGCACAATCGTACTTGCTTAAGATGGGTGATGAAATGCGTTCGTCACTCACGATGACTGTCACGTTGGCTGTACCGCCACGTTGTTCAGGACCGTAGGCAGGCATCCAGGTAACTTCTTTGTTCTCCATCAATCCTGAGTATGCCAAGATTTTTCCCATTGAGAGAACCCCTTGTCCGCCGAAACCGGCTATGATAATTTCATGTTTCATACTTGTTGTAGATTATGTGATTGGAACAATTAAATAGTGGTATCCTTCAGGTCGCCGATCGGATAGAAAGGGAACATGTGTTCTTCCATCCATTTGTTGGCGTCTGCAGGAGACATCTTCCATCCAGAGTTGCAGGTGGATACGATTTCAACCAGGTTGGAACCTTTTCCTTGCATGGAATTTTCAAATGCTTTACGGATAGCTTTCTTTGCTTTGCGAATAGCTGCAACGGAATGTACAGACTGGCGTGTTACATAACAAGTACCTTGCAGTGTAGCCGCAATCTCGGTCATTTTTAACGGGTATCCGTGGATTTCCGGATCACGACCGTAAGGACAAGTAGCTGTCTTCATACCCAAAAGGGTGGTAGGAGCCATTTGTCCGCCTGTCATGCCGTAAATGGCATTGTTGATGAAGATGATAGTAATGTTTTCTCCGCGGTTTAATGCATGGATTGTTTCTGCAGTACCGATGCAAGCCAGGTCACCGTCTCCTTGGTAAGTGAAGACAAGACGGTCGGGCCATAAACGCTTGATGGCTGTGGCCAATGCCGGAGCTCTACCATGAGCTGCTTCTTGACAATCAATGTCCAAATAGTTATACATGAAAACGGCACATCCTACTGGACTTACACCGACCGTCTTTTCGCTCATGCCCATTTCATCGATGACTTCTGCAATGAGCTTATGCACTACCCCATGACTGCATCCCGGACAATAGTGCATAGGGTTATCATTCAATAGCCTTGGTTTCTGGTAAACCAGATTCTCGGGCTTGATAATATCTTCTTTATTCATAATAATCCTCCTGTAAATTTAAAGTAAGAAACGCAAAACGAACTCCATTATCTTTATAAACAATGAAGCACTGCATACATAAAAAAATAAGGTTTTGTCGTCTCCTGAAGTTATGTATAAGATAACGGATACTACTGTCCCTATCAGAAAGAGAATATTAAGTACGGCTCTGATTCGATCTATGTTGTTCATAGGGCTGCGTTATTTTATAAATTTTTCTTTCAGAGCTTCAATCACTTCATCAGGGTCAGGAACGATACCGCCCAAACGACCGAAGTGTTCGGTTGGAATCTTGCACTCTACCGCTAATCTTACGTCTTCAATCATTTGACCGCTGTTCAATTCCACTACGAGAATTCCTTTTACTTGCTGGGCTTTTTCTTTCAAGGCTTTGCTTGGGAACGGCCACAAGGTGATGGGACGGAACAATCCGACTTTGATTCCTTCTTCACGTGCGTGTTCCATCGCCTTTTGGGCAATACGGGCACAAGAACCGAAGGCAACAATCAGGTATTCTGCGTCTTCGCAGTCCAATTCTTCGTGTCGGGCTTCATTGGCTTCGATTTCAGCGTATTTCTGCTGCAGGTGGAGGTTGCGCTGTTCCATGACTGCAGGATCGAGTTCCAAAGAAGTGATGATGTTAGGCTTGCGACCTTTACAACCCGTCGTAGCCCAAGGGCATTGTTCGATAATTTCTTCATCGGTACGACGTCTGCGAGGTTCTGGAAGAACGACTTTTTCCATCATCTGACCGATGACACCATCGGCTAAGATAATCGCCGGATTACGATACTTGAAAGCCAGCTTGAATCCCAAATCTACAAAATCGGCCATTTCCTGTACGGAGGCTGGAGCGAGGGCGATGAGTCGGTAGTCACCGTGTCCTCCTCCTTTGGTGGTTTGGAAATAGTCAGCTTGACTTGGCTGGATGGTTCCCAATCCCGGTCCGCCACGCATGACATTTATAATAAGACAAGGGAGCTCAGCTCCTGCGATATAAGATATTCCTTCTTGTTTCAGACTTACGCCAGGGCTTGAAGAAGAGGTCATGACCATTTTGCCTGCACCTGCACCTCCATAGACCATATTGATTGCTGCTACTTCACTTTCAGCTTGAAGCACCACCATACCTGTTGTTTCCCAGGGCTTCTGTTCAGCAAGAGTTTCCAGTACTTCCGACTGGGGAGTGATAGGGTATCCAAAGTAGCCGTCTGCACCGATGCGGATGGCCGCATGTGCGATGGCTTCATTCCCTTTCATTAAAACTACTTCTTTTGCCATATTTAAATTACGCTATATTTTTATTCGTTACTTTTTGCTCTGTATACAGTAAGGCATCCGTCAGGGCATACGATAGCACACGACGAACATCCATTACAAGTGTCTTCTACCACTTGCTGTACATAATTATAACCTTTTTGATTAACTTTTGCCGTGAGTGACAAAACATGCAACGGGCAAGCTACTACACATAGATTGCATCCTTTGCATCGTTCGGTATTCACTACAACGACCCCTTTCATTTTAGCCATATATCACGTATTATTCTTATTGATTAAACATATCCTTGTTATAAAAGTTGAGTATATCCATTATCATAGACCTGGCTTCTTTAGCAGGACTGTCTGGATTGATCTCTATTGCTTCTTGATAATGATTGAGTGCACCCTGCCAATCTCCTTGTTTGCGGCAAACGTTCCCAAGGAGATAATAAACTTGGTCTGCACATGATTTGTCTTCTGTTATCAGTGACTGCAGCTGCTGTGTAGCTTGAGCTAATTCTCCCTCGTTTATCAGTTTTTTTATTGTTGTTAATTTATCTTTCATACCTATTCAGTCCTATATCGAACTTCACAAAGATAGGATTTATTTTATACCAAACTGCTTTTTTTACGATAATATGCTTCCAAAATGATAAAAAACTTTCTTTCTTTCATGTTAAAGTGTTTATTATGAATTGATTAAGAGTATGCTGAAAAGTTGCATTTGAAACAGTTTCTTTTGTAATTACAAGGACTGTTCTTCAATTGTTTAGCGGAAAGAGATGTTGGCAGTCAAGACAGAGAATTTTCAATGAACGCCTTGAAAAAGCAATAATTTTATTTTAACTTTGTGAGAGTTGATACTTGATCTTTACTATAAAATAACTAACCTAAATCATACTGATGAATAAGATTATATCCAAAGAACACTTTTCTGAAAAGGTCTTTAAACTCGTGATAGAAGCTCCTCTGATTGCCAAGTCGAGAAAGGCAGGTAACTTCGTTATTGTCCGTGTGGGTGAGAAAGGTGAGCGTATGCCGCTTACGATAGCTGAAGCCGATCCGGTAAAGGGAACTATTACATTGGTGGTCCAAGAGGTAGGCTTGTCATCTACCCGTTTGTGTGAGTTGAATGAGGGGGATTATATAACCGATGTAGTGGGACCTTTGGGAAAGGCTACGCACATCGAAAACTTTGGAACGGTAGTCTGTGCAGGAGGAGGAGTGGGAGTGGCTCCCATGTTGCCGATTGTACAAGCTTTGAAGGCTGCTGGTAACCGGGTGATTACTGTTTTGGCCGGACGTACGAAGGAGTTGATTATTTTAGAGAAGGAAATGCGTGCTTGTTCCGACGAAGTGATTATTATGACAGATGATGGCTCGTATGGGTGTAAAGGATTGGTTACGCAGGGGATTGAGAGAGTAATCCATCGGGAAAAGGTGGACAAATGCTTTGCTATCGGTCCGGCTGTCATGATGAAGTTCGTTTGTATCCTTACTCGGAAATACGACATACCGACGGATGTTTCCTTAAATACCATCATGGTGGATGGGACGGGCATGTGTGGTGCTTGTCGCATCACAGTAGGTGGAAAGACGAAATTCGTGTGCGTGGATGGACCTGAGTTCGACGGACACCAAGTAGATTTTGATGAAATGCTCAAACGAATGGGAGCATTTAAAGAGATAGAACGGGAAGAAATCCATAAGCTTGATGGCTCTGTACCGGTTGACGGAGTTGCCGAGAATACCCTTGCTCGCGATGCAGAATGGCGTGTACTCCTTCGGAAAAGCATGAAGCCGAAAGAGCGTACGGCTATTCCCCGTGTAAAGATGAATGAATTAGAACCTTCCTATCGGGCCCATAGCTTGAAAGAAGAGGTCAACTTGGGCTTGAATGAAGAACAGGCTCTGACTGAGGCCAAACGGTGTCTGGATTGTGCAAGTCCTTCTTGCATGCAAGGCTGTCCGGTAGGCATTTCTATTCCCGATTTCATTAAGAATATCGAACGGGGAGAATTTTTGGAAGCTGCCCGTGTCTTGAAACAGACCAGTGCATTGCCCGCTGTGTGCGGACGAGTCTGTCCTCAGGAAAAGCAGTGTGAATCAAAATGTATCCATTTGAAAATGGGACACGAGCCTGTAGCCATCGGTTACTTGGAACGCTTTGCTGCCGATTATGAGCGCGAGAGCGGACAGATGGCTATACCAGAAACGGCAGAAAGAAATGGCATCAAAGTTGCGGTGGTCGGTTCCGGTCCTGCCAGCTTGTCTTTTGCCGGTGACATGATCAAAAAGGGATATGCGGTGACTGTTTTCGAGGCTTTGCATGAAATAGGGGGAGTCTTGAAATACGGTATTCCTGAGTTCCGTTTGCCGAATAAGATTGTAGACGTGGAAATAGAGAATTTGGCTAAGATGGGAGTTGAATTTGTTAAAGACTGTATTGTAGGGAAGACTATTAGTGTGGAGGATTTGGAAGCAGCCGGATTTAAAGGTATTTTTGTAGCTTCCGGGGCTGGTCTTCCTAATTTCATGAATATTCCGGGTGAAAATTCTATCAATATAATGTCTTCAAACGAATACCTGACACGAGTCAATCTGATGGATGCGGCGAGTCCAGATTCGGATACTCCGGTCCCTTTTGGCAAGAAAGTGGCAGTAATCGGAGGGGGAAACACTGCAATGGACTCTGTCCGTACGGCTCTTCGTTTGGGAGCAGAGCGTGCAATGATTATCTATCGCCGTTCTGAGGCGGAGATGCCTGCCCGTTTGGAAGAGGTAAAACATGCCAAAGAAGAAGGGGTGGAATTCCTTACTTTGCATAATCCGATTGAATACCTGTCTGATGAAAAGGGACGGGTGAAGCAGGTAGTGCTTCAAAAGATGGAATTGGGTGAACCCGATGCAACGGGACGCCGTAGGCCGGTTCCTATTCCCGGAGCGGTAGAGACAATCGATATCGACATGGCGATTGTCAGTGTTGGGGTTTCACCGAATCCGATTGTTCCGAGTTCGATTCCTGGCATTGAATTGGGTAAAAAGGGAACGATTGCGGTAAATGACGAAATGCAGTCTTCTATAGCCAATATTTATGCTGGAGGAGATATCGTACGAGGAGGTGCTACCGTAATATTAGCCATGGGAGATGGCCGTAGAGCAGCTGCTGCAATGGATAGGAAATTAAGGGGATGATGAGCCATTCGTGCTGTCATCTTGAAATGAAGTTTGGATAGACAATCTTTGTTTCGAGTGAGGTGTGATAGATAATTAAGTAGAATACTATTATTAATATGAAATATAAATAACTATGTACGTAAAATCTTGGATGTACGGAGCGGTTGTGGCGTGTTTATTGTCTGCCGCTCCAGGTGAGATGTCGGGAGCAGAATCTATTCTTGAAAACAAACGTCCAGCTGTAGAGAAGCGTAATTTCAACTCTTCAGCTGTGGAGAAACTGATTGATGAGATCAGCCAGTCTATTAAAGACCCTAAATTGCGTGAGATGTTTCAGAATTGTTATCCCAATACGCTTGATACGACCGTTAAATTTTCAATGAAAGGGAAGAAGCCTGATACCTTCGTCATCACTGGTGATATTGATGCGATGTGGTTGCGTGACTCTTCAGCCCAATTATGGCCGTATTTAGTCTTGTTGAAGAACGACAAGAAACTTCAGCAGTTGGTTGCAGGATTGATTAATCGTCAGACGCAATGTATTTTGATCGATCCGTATGCCAATGCATTTAATGATGGCCCATTGGGTAGTAAATGGGAATCAGACTTTACAAAGATGAAGAAGGAGTTGCACGAACGTAAATGGGAAATCGATTCGTTGTGTTATCCGATACGTATAGCCTATTATTATTGGCTGCTTACAGGAGATGAGTCTGTCTTTGATGAAAGTTGGCATCAGGCAATGCAGCTTGTTCTTCAGACATTCAAAGAGCAGCAGCGTAAGGACAACTTAGGCCCTTATAGCTTTGCACGTACTACCACTGCTCCTACAGATACGCAAATGAATGGAGGATACGGAGCGCCTGTTAAGCCGGTGGGACTGATTGTTTCTTCTTTCCGACCTTCTGATGATGCCACTCAGTATGGATTTTTGATTCCTTCCAATATGTTTGCTGTAACTTCTTTGCGTCAGTTGGCTGAAATTGAAACCAAGGTTTTGAAGCAGAAGGAATTTGCAAAGCAATGTATGGATTTGGCTGATGAAGTGGATGCGGCAATTCAAAAGTATGGTATTGTAAATCATCCGGTAGCAGGTAAGATTTATGCTTTCGAAGTGGATGGCTTTGGCAATGCATTGTGTATGGATGATGCAAATGTTCCTAGTCTGTTGACTGCTCCATATTTGGGATATTGTTCTATCGAGGATGAACTTTATCAGAATACTCGTAAATTCGTTTGGAGCGAGAACAATCCTTATTTCTTTAAAGGAAAAGATGGTGAAGGTATCGGCGGACCTCATTGTGGATTGAATCAGGCATGGCCGATGAGTATGATTATGAAGGGGCTTACGTCTAAATCGAGCAAGGAAATCAGCGAATGTCTCCAGCATCTTTGTAATACCGATGCAGATACAGGCTTTATGCATGAGTCCTTCCATGTTGACGACCATTATAAGTTTTCACGCTCATGGTTTGCATGGGCCAATACCTTGTTCGGTGAACTGGTGGTAAAGGCTTATAAGGAGTGTCCCGAAGTTCTTCAGGTTATTTACAAGAAATAAGCTAAACAGAATTTTAAAAGTCGGAAGTACTGAAATTGGTACGGTAAGTACAGAAAAAGAACAATCCCTATTCATCTTTAAAAGAAGAATAGGGATTGCTTTTATAGATACCAGGAAGGTCCTTTTATCTATTCAGAATCTGGTTGTCAAGGGACCTTCATCGGATTTATTTTGCCATGCAACGGGTGATTTCACCGATATACATGGTGAATTTCTTGCTTGCGTCCAATTGAGAGTTCAGTGATTTAACTTCTTCCGGAGTGAGCTCTTGTTTCATTGATTTCTTGCATTCTATCACTACGTCAGCTTCGGCACTTCCTGCTTTGTATAAGGAAACTTTGTAAGTGTCGCAATGTTCCATTAGCAAGCTGATAGCCATACGGCTCTTGTTGATTAAGGTATAAGCAACATTCTTGTTGAATAATTTACCGAAACCTCCCCATGATTCTGCATTGACATCAACTTCTTCTTCTCCTACAGTAATTGTGATGCGTCCGCTGGAAGCAATTTCGTTTAAGTCATTGGGCAATTTATTGAAAGCAACCTCAGCAAGTGCTGCAGTTGCAGGTTGGCTTGCTTGAACGGCAGAAACGGTTTCATTAGGAGTTGCAGTCGCTACAACCACCGGTGTTTCAGGTTTTGCCACTTTTTCTGCAGCTACCTTTGTATCTTGCTGAGCAGTGATGTCAATGACATTTCCCTTCGACAAAACGTTGATCACAGATTCAAACAATTCGTCTTTCAAGTCGATGGTCTTTCTTCTGAATTTTCCGGAGATAGGAGACAGTTTCGTTTTCTTTCTGTTTAAAGCGATATCGTCTGTAATCCATTCTTCTGCTTTGTAGCGTTGGCCTCCATCACGGTTTTCGTCATATAAGTAGTGGATCTTGTTCATCTCCATTTTGCACTTGCCGTCAGAAATGAAAAAGGCCAGCTGGTAATAGATACGTGTTCTGTCCAATGAAATTGCATTTGAATGGAAGACCAAGTATTCTTCACCGGATGCAGCGATGATTCCCTTTTCAGGGCTGGTATAGAGTACTCGTGCATTCATGTCTTTTTGAGGCTGGAAGCGTTTCTTGCTCCATTCCAGTACTTCGATGAAGAGAGTCTCTTTTGATTTGGAAGGAATTTGGACTTCCTTGATGAAAGTTACGTTGTTCTTGTTGTCGAGAGTAATGGCCCCAGACAGGTATTTTGGATTGTTCTTGTCGCCTTTGTTATTCTGGGCAACTGCAAATAAAGGCAAGCATGCCAAGAGTAAGCAGATAATTTTTTTCATGATATTAGTTTTTGATTTGTTCTTTTCTACACAAATGTATAGAAAATTAAAGACTATAGATGATTTCTTCCTGAAAAACTTTTCTTCTTAGAGGAATTTAACGAAAAAAGAGAAGTCTGAAAAGGCTTCTCTTTTTTTCGTTGTATGTAGTAAAAGTTATTTTACTGGAATTTTATCGATACGTTTCTGATGTCTTCCTCCTTCAAATTCAGTATTGAAGAATTCAGTCATGATTTTATCTGCTGTATCAGTGTCGATAAAGCGACCTGGCATTACCAATACGTTCGCATTGTTGTGCTGACGAGCTAATTTGGCAATTTCAGGCATCCAGCATAAAGCTGCACGAATCTGCTGATGTTTGTTGAGAGTCATGCTGATACCTTCACCGCTTCCACAGATAGCGATACCAGGATAGCAAGTACCTTCTTCTACAGCTTCAGCCAATGGGTGAGCGAAATCTGGATAATCACAACTGTCGGTAGAGTAAGTTCCGAAATCTTTATATTCCCATCCTTTAGCTTCCAACCACTGCTTTACAAATTCTTTCAATTCAAATCCAGCGTGATCTGAAGCAAGTCCTATTGTTTTCATTATTATAACATTGATTTTACTTGGTTATATACATTTTCTGCGGTGAATCCGAGCTTTTCATCCAATACTTTGTATGGAGCAGAGAAACCGAATGATTCAAGCCCCCAGATCTTACCGTTAGCACCGACCAAACCTTCAAGGTTTACAGGAAGACCTGCTGTCAAACCGAAGATCTTAGCACCTGTAGGAAGAATGCTTTCCTGGTATTCTTTGCTCTGGCTGCGGAACAAACCTTCAGAAGGAACAGATACGATACGTACCTTGATACCATCTTTGTGAAGCAACTCAGTACCTGCTACCAAAGTAGAAACTTCAGAACCTGAAGCTACGAGGATAACATCTGGATTTTCATCAGAGCCAGCTACGATGTAAGCACCCTTAGCTGCTTCTTTATAATTGTTGCCTTCTGGCAATGTATTTACATTCTGACGAGAGAAGATCAATCCTGTAGGAGAATCGGTATTTTCCATAGCCAATTTCCATGCCTGAGTGGTTTCGTCTGTATCGGCAGGACGAAGTACCAACATAGAGTTTTTACCCTTGTGGTTCTTCAATTTTTCCATCAATCTCAACTGAGCTTCCTGTTCTACTGGTTCGTGAGTAGGACCGTCTTCACCTACACGGAATGCATCGTGTGTCCAGATGAATTTAACCGGAAGACGCATCAAAGCAGCCATACGGATAGCTGGTTTCATGTAGTCAGAGAAAACGAAGAATGTACCGCAAGCAGCGATGACACCACCGTGCAATGCCATACCGATGCAGCAGCAAGCCATAGTCAATTCAGCTACACCAGCCTGAAGGAAGGCACCACTGAAATCACCGTTTGCAAATGCGTGAGTTTTCTTCAAGAAACCGTCAGTCTTATCTGAGTTAGACAAGTCGGCTGAAGAACAAACCATGTTAGGAACATTTTCAGCCAAGACGCTAAGACAAGTAGCAGAACCTACGCGGGTAGCTGCATCAGTTTTCTGCTGGATGCTGTCCCAGTCAATCTTAGGAGCTTTTCCGCTGAACCATTCTTTCTGCTGAGCTGCCTTTTCAGGATTAGCTGCAGCCCATGCATTTTCTTCTTCGTGACGAGCTGCAACGATAGCTTTCAATTCTTCAGCACGTTTTGCATAGATTTCTTTTACGTCGTCGAAGATAACGAATGGATCTTCACCGGCACCCAAGTTAATCATGGTGTTGTGGTAAGATTCAGCACCAAGAGGAGCACCGTGAGTCTTGAAGTCACCTTCATAAGAAGTATTGTCTGCCTTGCGAGCACCTTTGGCCATGATGCATTTACCGATGATCAAAGTAGGACGCTTTTCTTCTTTCTGTGCGGCATCCAATGCTTCGCGGATTTGGTCAACATCGTTACCGTTTATTTCAAGTACGTTCCATCCCCATGCACGGTATTTCATGGCAGTGTCTTCTGTCATTACTTCGTCACAGTTGGTAGAAAGCTGAACATCATTAGAGTCATAGAACATGATCAAGTTGTTCAAGCCAAGGTGACCAGCCAAACGACCGCTGCCTTGAGAAATTTCTTCCTGAATACCGCCGTCGGAAATATATGCGTAGATTGTTTCTTTTGCAAATGTTGGGTTGCCGGTACGAGCAGCTAAGAATTTAGCAGCCATAGCAGCACCTACAGCGAATGTGTGTCCCTGTCCAAGAGGGCCTGAAGTATTTTCAATTCCGTGTTCAAAGTCGACTTCAGGATGACCTGGAGTACAAGAACCCCACTGACGGAATGTTTTCAAATCATCGATTGTATATTTGCCAGTTAAAGCTAATTGTGAATATAACATCGGTGACATGTGACCTGGGTCAAGGAAGAAGCGGTCACGACCTTCCCATGTTGGATTTGCTGGATCATACTGCAGGTATTCTGCATACAGAACATTGATGAAGTCGGCTCCACCCATGGCACCTCCCGGATGACCAGACTTAGCTTTCTCTACCATTGAAGCTGACGGATATTGTCGGCAGCATGATTCATAATTGTATTATTATTTTTCATTGCTGTGGAATTTTTTCATTTGCAAAGATAGTAAAATCTACATTCTTTAATAAAAAAGTTATAGAGGAATTTACTCTCTTCGCTGGTCTTTTGCGAAATATGTCCGCAAAAAGGGTGTTTTCTTTATCCGAGCAACTCGTGTTTTCCTTTTTGCGAGTTGTATGGAGTTGTCTTCCCTTCTTAATGAAGATGACATTGGAACCAAGAATTTGGCGTGCAGGTAGTCCTTGCACACAGGTCATGCATTCGGTAAGTCCGTCGATAAGCAAAACTTAGACCCGCTCGTTTGAACTTCTTGGTAATGGTGTCTGTCTTTAGTGTGGTCATGGCTGTGGTCAACATTCATGTGTCGCTGTTTCCGATGATCTTATTTGAAGGAAAAATATTTTACACTTTTCTGTTTTTAAACAGGGTTGTAAGGGAGGGCTTGCACAAATGCTTCCGGTAATGTTACATGCAAACTAAAGAAAGGTGATTTTCCTTTTTTTACAGCTTTCTCCCTTTCGTTCGTTGAATCGTTTTTCGTTGCTGCCAATTTCACAACGACAAGGATGGAAGTCAGTAACATGACACGCTTCTTAATAGTGAATGATTCATTCGTTGTCTTTGAGTCCGCAAATATCTCTTTGTGTTCAAAGAAAATGAACTGCAGATATTCCCAAGATGAATTTGGAAGTCGGTTTGGGTATTTCAGTTATTATCTTTACTTTTGCAACCGAATAAAAAACAATAGTAATGAAAAACCTCCTTTTCGTATTTTGTGCCTTTATTGCATGCTCTGCTTTTACGCTTTCTTTGAACAGTTGTGCAGAGAAAGATATGTCGATGAAAATGAATTCACCTCATAATATACGTGGCGTAATCAGTTACAAACGTTCTTTTGGCGATTTGAATGATGTGCAGTTGAAAGCGGCCAAACGTTTGGGTGTCCGTCCCGTTAAATCTCGCGAAGCCGCAGAAAATTTAGGGGAGCGTTTGGTGAGAATCGATTCTTGCAGTCGCTATGGAGTAGATAAGCTGACCCATTCAGTTCCTTATCTGATTCCTGCAGCAAGTAATTTGCTCGATACCATCAGCTTGAACTTTTTGGACTCGTTGGAAAAGAAAGGATTGAATCCTAATAAAGTGGTTGTGACTTCCATGTTGCGTACACAAGATGACGTGAAACGTCTTCGTCGCGTGAATGGCAATGCTTCCATGAACTCTTGTCATTGTTATGGTACCACTTTCGATATTAGTTGGAAACGTTTTATTAAGGTGGAAGACGAAGATGGACGTCCGATGCAGGATGTACGATGGGATACATTGAAATTAGTGCTTTCTGAAGTCTTGAGGGATTTGCGAAAAGCAGATCGTTGTTACGTGAAATATGAATTGAAACAAGGTTGTTTTCATATAACGGTTCGTTGATTTATGTATAGATATTTTATCTATTTAGCCTATGATGGGACGAATTATTGCGGATGGCAGATTCAGCCCAATGGAGTCAGTGTGCAGGGAATGCTTACACAGGCTTTGATTACCTTTCTGCGTGATGAAAACCTGAAGGTTGTGGGTGCAGGACGTACCGATGCGGGAGTTCATGCATGTACAATGATAGCCCATTTTGATTCCGAAAGACAACTGGAAGGACCTACCGTCACCGACAAACTGAATCGTCTTTTGCCTCCAGATATAGCGGTATATAAAGTGGTTCCTGTCATTCCAGAAGCACATGCTCGTTTTGACGCGACTTATCGGACCTACAAATATTACATTACTACCCGCAAAAATCCATTCGAACGTGCGTATGCTTGGAGAATCTTCCAAAAGTTGGATTTTGAAAAAATGAACGAAGCGGCGGCCATTCTATTTGACTACATTGATTTCACGAGTTTTAGCAAACTGCATACGGATGTGAAAACCAACAATTGCAAGATAATGCATGCACGTTGGGAGCAGGTAGATGAGGATATGTGGGTGTTTACCATACAAGCCGATCGCTTCTTGCGAAATATGGTTCGTGCAGTGGTAGGAACGTTGGTTGAAGTAGGTCGCGGTAAACTTACATTGGATGGATTCCGTCAGGTGATAGAGAAGAAGGACCGTTGCAGTGCTGGAAGTTCGGTGCCTGGCCATGCCTTGTTCTTAGTGGATGTCGGTTATCCGGAATCACTTTTCTTGCCCGTTGAATAATCCTTCTCGTGTATATCTATTTCATTTTCTGGCTGACAGTATGTGAAAATATAAAACAGACATTGTCCTCCTGCGGGGCAATGTCTGTTATTTTAATAGATATAATAGATAACTCTTAATAACAAAGAATATGTGGTTGCTACTTGCTTTCTGCTCGGCGGCATTGCTGGGCTTTTATGATGTATTCAAGAAAAAGTCATTGATGAATAATGCGGTTCTTCCTGTCTTAGGATTGAATACACTTTTCTCCAGCTTGATTTTTCTTCCTCTTATCGTATTGTCTCACTTTAAGCCTGAATGGTTACAGAATACGCTCTTTTTTGTGCCGGATGCAGGATGGGAGGTTCATCGATTTATCATTGTAAAATCCGTTATCGTTTTGTCTTCTTGGATTTTCGGCTATTTTGGAATGAAACATTTGCCATTGACTATTGTTGGTCCAATCAATGCTACTCGTCCCGTTATGACTTTGCTGGGAGCCCTTCTCATTTTCGGTGAGCGGCTGAATGTATACCAATGGATTGGAGTCCTTTTGGCGATATTCTCTTTCTTCCTGTTAAGTCGTACAGGGAAAAAAGAAGGAGTGGAATTCACGAAAAACCGGTGGATTCTCTTCATCGTATTGGCTGCTGTCCTGGGAACAACAAGTGGATTGTACGACAAATTCTTGATGGGACAATTTAATAATATGGTGGTGCAGTCATGGTATACGGTTTATCAGTTTTTTATGATGGGCGGTGTCTTGTTCTTTTTGTGGTGGCCCAAACGTAAAACGACTACTCCTTTTCATTGGGATTGGTGCATCATTCTCATATCCGTCTTTCTGTGTGCCGCTGACTTTGCTTACTTTTATGCTTTGAGTATGGAAGACTCCATGATTTCAATTGTCTCCATGGTTCGTCGTAGCAGTGTGATTGTTTCTTTCATGTTCGGTGCCTTGATGTTCAGGGAAAAGAACCTGAAGAGCAAAGCTGTTGATTTGATTCTGGTACTCATAAGTATGATTTTCCTTTATTTAGTCGTCCCTTAAAAGCATCTTTATCTACTGATATTCAATAATTTAGTTTATAAAAGTCTTTGATAAATCTGCAAGTTTTAGTA